>Ga0209514_10001658_pt1 | contig 37297 bp, 38 predicted proteins | sample Subgrocontami58m_FD_187452 | JGI IMG/M metagenome (GOLD analysis project Ga0209514, IMG submission 187452) | Subsurface groundwater microbial communities from S. Glens Falls, New York, USA - GMW37 contaminated, 5.8 m (SPAdes) (version 3) | ecosystem: Environmental > Aquatic > Deep subsurface >...
AACTCAGCACATGCCCCAGCATAAGCGTCAGCCGCTAAAGCTCATACTCGCCGTTAGCTTCCTCCTCGTCATCTTCATTGCTGTCGTTGGCCTCCTGAACTGGGAGCGCGCCAAGCCCGCCATTGAACCTCTCGTGGGGCCATTGTTCGGAGTGGCGCCGAAGCTGGAGACGCAGGAAGTCGACGACCGTTTTGGCATCATCCTCACCAATGGCATGTTCTTCCAGCAGACCCTGCGCTTGGTCGGCCTTCCCTGGTACATGGACTACTCCCATAACCCTGATGGCATCCCTCTAGGAGCGCAGAAGGCCATGAAGGTGCGCACCGGCAGGCTGGTCAACACAAAGGGTGTGGCAGAGGCAGCCAGGGCCAGGCCTGGAAGCTACTGGCTCATCGGCAACGAGCCGAATGCTCCCGGGCAGGATGATGTCTCTCCTGAGAGCTACGCGCAATCGTTCCATGATTATGTGAACATCATCAAGGGAGCGGACCCGACCGCAAAGATCGTCGGGCCGGAGATCCTGAACTTCGATCACACATGTGTCGGCTGTCCCGGTTTCCCTGCGGGACGGGAGTGGCTGACGGGATTTCTCAGGGCGTACCAGGAGAGCTACGGGGATTTCCCACCCGTCGACGTGTGGAGCATCCATACCTATGACCTTAACTGGGAGCGCCTGCCTCTGGGCGACGCTGCGGCACAACTCGGGGAGTTGACCGCTTTCCGCGCTTATTTGGATACCATGCCACAGTCTCGTAACATGCCTATCTGGCTCACTGAGTTCTCGGTGATGTGGGGCTACGACAGCATCCGCTGGGACGAGGTAAACGGGGGATACCGCGCCTCGCCGGTGGGAGCCCTTAACGTTGACCACCTCAAGGGCTATCTCATCACCATGACTGACGCCTTACGTATGCGGTCTGCCGAGCTCAATGTGGAACGATGGTTTCTCTTCGCAACCCATCCCTATGTGGAAGACTGGGCTACCGCGCCGGGCGGCATCAGTTTGGTGGATGGCGCCGGAACGGACGCCCGTCTGAGCGCGTTTGGGGAACTCTACCGGTCTTTGGCGGAGGGAAGGCCCCAGGGACAATGACCGTGTCTTTGGAACATCTTAGCGACGACATAACACCCGGAGCAGCCCAGCCGCAGCGTGGACCTTCCCCGAGCAAAAAAAAGGCGTTACGCAGCTTCCTGACTGCCCTCATCGCGCTGCTCATCGGGTATAGTGCGCTGGCGGGGTGGCATGCGCTGAGCGCATTCAGGGCCACACATGCCCTGACGTTGCTCGCTCCCCGCTTGGCGGAGGGCAGGATTACCACATCGGATTATGGGATCCTCCGGCAGCAGATGGACACTTTGAAAGACGACCTCGGGACCCTGGACTGGCAGATAACGCCGCTCCGTCCCCTTGCAGCCGCGCTCGCCTGGTTTCCCGCCTGGGGTCCGGATATTGCAGCCATCCCTCATCTCGTCGCCATGGGCGCTGCAGGCGCCAGAACGGCTGATCACCTTCTGCAGGCGGGTCAGCCTGTCATAGAGCAGATGGAACAGGGTGGAGGGATGACCAAGCTGGTGGTGGTTCTTTCTGCACAGAAGGAGCCAATTCAGCAGGCGCAGCTAGGGATCACAAAACTCAAAGTAAGCAGAGATCACATCAAGGACACGCAGAACCTTCATCCACAGGTAGCTGCGCTGCTCAACCTGTTTGACCGCCACATTCGCACCGCAGAGGGGGTGACCAGGTTGGTTGCCGCGCTGCCTTCCGTGGCCGGCGTGGACGCGCCACGCTCGTATCTGCTCCTGGGCCAAAACAGCGATGAACTGCGAGCGACCGGCGGATTCATCACCATCGCGGGCATCCTCACCGTGGAACGGGGAGATGTCTTGAGCCTGGACTTTCGGGACAGTTATGGATTCGATTCGGACCGTTCAGGGGTCGTGCTTCCAGCCCCTGAACCTATGCAACGCTTCATGGGACTGGAGGCATGGCGCTTTCGGGACGCCAACTGGTGGGCAGACTTTCCGGCCTCTGCGCAGCAGGCGGAGGCCTTCCTGTGGCAGGAGCAGGGCATTAAGGTGGACGGCGTCATAGGCTTTGACCAGAGCCTCATGGAGCGTCTCCTCGCCATCCTTGGCCCGGTCACCGTGGCCAAGTACCAGGTACAGGTTGACGCCTCAAACGTGGTCAAGGTCATGGAAGCTTACGCCCGTCCCACCGGGTATAAAGAGGACTATGTGAGCGAAATCCAACTGCCGCAAAATGAGACCGACCGCAAGGGCTTTATTCGTGACCTGTCCGCAGTGCTGATGGATCGGCTGAAGCAGTTGGAGGGAAACCAGGGCGCAGGTGTGCTGATGATGCTGAAGACGGCGCTGGAAGAGAAGCGGCTCCTGGCGTATTTTCACGCGCCTGCAGCGTCAGGTCCGCTGAACGACCTCGGTTGGGACGGCTCGGTACACCCACCAAAGGCGGGCGACTACCTGTTGGTTACCGAGACCAATGTGGCGTTCACGAAAGCTAATCGCCTCCTGCAACGCTCAGTTGAGTATACCCTGTCTCTGGGAGAGGGCTACGTTCCGGAAGAGGCCGCCGTAACCATCAGCTACGTAAACGCCAACACCGCTCCCGCTCGCCATTGCGCCGCCGAGGTCATCGACTACTACACCTCAGATGACTCCTGCTACAAGAGCTATGTCCGCATCTATGTGCCGAAGGGCTCGCAGCCGCTGGGCGCACAGGGCTTGGACAGCACGCTGGAGTGGTACCAGGAAGGAGACGCGACGGTGCTCGCCGGTCTCGTGGTGCTGCCTCCGGGCGCGAAGAAAGAAGTCACGTTTCGCTATGTTCCACCGCGGAGCGTGGTGAGCCTTGGGTCGCGGCCGGTCTATTCGCTCACACTTTCCAAACAGCCGGGCATCGCCTCACTGACGACAAATTTCCATCTTCAGTGCGTGGCAGACGCCGGGACCACCTGCGACAAACAATTTGCGACTCCTCTGACGTATGACCTCCACTACTCCACGTCACTACCCTGACTTCGACATGCGCTGGCGGCATCGGGGAAACGACTTCACATAACATCCGCCCATAGATCGTCTGGATTTCATAGGTTAGCTTGACTTTCATTTCGGTAGGGTTACAATAAGGCCACCTCGCGGGGCAACAATCTCTTGCGCCGCGCATTTGTAAAAATGTGTACCTCTAACCATCTTCCAGGAGGGGTGGCCCATGCCGTTCGCACTGGATGGCGTCAAGGTCGTCGACCTATCACACCACATAGCCGGCCCTTACTGCACCAAGCTTCTTGCAGACTATGGCGCGCAAGTCATCAAGATAGAGCGGCCTGATGGCGGCGATCCTGCCCGCCGTATGGGCCCGTTCCTGAAAGATGACCCGCATCCTGAAAAATCCGGACCGTTCCTCCACCTCAACACCAACAAAAAGTCCATCACACTCAACCTCAAGACTGAATTGGGGAAGAAGATCCTCCTGGATCTGGTAGAAGACGCGGATATTCTGGTAGAGAATTTCCACCCCAGGGTCATGCCCAGTCTCGGTCTGGACTACCCCGTGTTTGAGGCAAGAAACCGCCGGATTATCATGACCTCCATCTCTAACTTCGGCCACACCGGCCCCTACCGAGACTATAAGATGAGCGAGATTGAGGCGTACGCCATGGGCGGGGTGATGCACGCCACCGGCATGCCGGAGCGGGAGCCCATCAAGCTCGCCCTGACGGTCGAGCAGTTCTTCGTCGGAAACGTGGCTGCCGCCGCCAGCATGGGCGCGTTCATCGGCGCGCTCACCTCTGGAGAAGGACAGCAGCTCGACCTTTCCATTATGGAGATGCAGGTGGGGCACCAGGACCGCGGCATCGCCAACCTCATCACCTACCAATACTCCGGCCAGCCAACCTTCCGCCGCAGCCGTGAGCTGTTTCGCACCATCATGCCCAACGGGGTCTATCCCACAGCGGAGGGATACGCGCAGTTTTCCGGTGGACAGCTTGCATGGTGGCCGCGCTTCTGCCGCATGATTGACCGTCTTGATCTCATTGATGACCCGCATTTCACCACGCCCGAGAACTTCTACAACAACCCCGAGGTAAGGGCGGAAGTTGAAGCATTCTTCTATGAGTGGCTGTTCCAAAACACCAAGCAAGAGGCCATGGAAAAGGCCCAGGCAGAGGGATACCTGGCCGGGGCAATCAACACGATGGAAGATGTCTTTAACGACCCTCACCTTGCCGCGCGCAACTTCTTCGTGAAGATTGACCACCCGGTTAGCGGTACGCTGAAGTATCCGGGGCCGCCTTTCATCATGAGTGAGACGTCCTGGAAGCCAGGTCGAGCGCCGCTCCTGGGTGAGCACAATCGCGAGGTCTATTGCGCCCGTCTGGGCTTCAGCAGCGAGGACCTGGTACGTATGCGTGAGCAGGGGGTGATCTGACATGGCATCTCCACGATTACCGTTGGAAGGAATCCGAATAGTTGACCTCACCATCGTCTGGGCCGGCCCCTCCGGAACGGTGTTCCTGGGCGATTTGGGCGCGGAACTCGTTCGCGTAGAATCCTTACAACACCCCGACGTGAACACGCGGGGACAGACTCGTATCCCCAAAGCTGCGTTAGAAGGGGGAGGAGGAGGTCAGTTCCCCAAGCGGGACCCGGGTGACCGTCCGTGGGAGCGAAGCGCTTCGTTCCAGTATTCCGGCCGCAATAAAATCTCCATGACCGTAGACCTGGAGCGTGAGAGCGGCAAAGAGATATTCCTCAGGCTCGTCCAGAAAAGCGATGTCGTCTTCTCTAACTACGCTGCAGGCACCTTGGAAAAGCTTGGCTTGACCTATCCAGTCCTTCGTGAAGCCAATCCCAAAATCATCATGGTCTATTTCCCCGGCTTTGGTCTCAGCGGGCCTTACAAGTATTTCAAGGGTTTTGGCACCAACATGGAAGCCCTGGCAGGCCTGACCGCGTTGCGGGGCTACACAGATATGGACGTGACCGTCAACGGCTCCGTCTTCCAGGCGGACGCGGCGGCCGGCGCCATGGGCGCGTTTCTCACCCTCTTGGCGCTCCATCACCGCAACCGCACCGGCAAAGGCCAGTTCATCGAGATGTCCCAGGCTGAGACAACGCTCCACCATCTGAGCCAGGCCTGGTTCCAGTATGCCATGAACCAGCGTCTGCTTGACCCCATGGGCAACCGAGACGGCGCTGCGGCTCCTCAGGGCGTCTACCGCTGCTCTGGAGATGACAACTGGGTGGCAATCACCATTGAAGACGACAAGATGTGGGCGACCTTCTGTGACGTCATCGGCAGGCCGGAGCTTAGCCACGACCCTCGCTACGCGGACATAGTGAACAGATACAAGCACCAGGACGATTTGGACCCCATCATCGCAGCCTGGACTCAGGACAAGCGCCACTATGACCTGATGCACCTGCTCCAGGGCAGGGGGATCACCGCCAGCGCCGTCATCTCGCACCGGGAAATCTTTGATGATCCCCACCTCCAGGCTCGCGGGTTCTTCAAGCAGGTTGAGCTACCCGGCGTCGGCCTCTTTCCACACGCGGGGCCGGTCTACAAGATGAGCAAAACGCCGCTCAAGGAACCGCATCGCGCGCCGCTGCTGGGGGAGCACAATGAGTATGTCTATAAGACCGTCTTAGGATACTCAGAAGAGGAATACCAGCAGTTCGTCCGTGATCAGCACATCGGCGACACCTATATCGACCTTCTGCCCAAGCCCCAGGGGGTATCGCCATGATGCAGCAACAACTGGCCGGTGACGTTCTTGCGCTCTCTGATGTCACTGTGGTAGACATCTCCACCGGCATTCCCGGATCTTTCTGCTCAAAGCTGCTGGCCGACTTCGGCGCGGACGTCATAAAGGTAGAGCCGCCCCAGGGCGACCCCACCCGCTCTCTCGGCCCCTTTCCCGGTGACGTCCCTCATCCGGAGAAGAGCGGTCTTTTTCTCCATCTGAACACCAATAAGAGGGGCGTCACCCTGGACCCCTCCTCACCCAGCGGACAAGTGCTGCTCAGAAGGTTGGTGGGGAACGCCGACCTCCTTATCGAGAGTTTTGGGCCAGGGAAAATGACCGACTGGGGCCTTGGGTACGAGGAGCTTGCGAAGGTAAACCCGCGACTTGTGGTTCTCTCAATCAGTAATTGCGGGCAGTGGGGGCCATATAAAGACTTCAAACTCTCGGAGTTGACGCTCTATGCCCTTGGCGGCACGCTTCACCATACCGGCATCCCCGAACGGGAACCGGTGAAGATGGCCTTGACCGTCATTCAGTTCCAGATGGGTCAGGTTGCCGCGATAGCTGCTATGGCCGGCGTGATGGTGTCAAAATGGCAGGGTGTGGGTCAATATATCGACTTCTCATTGTTCGAGGCCCAGGCGGGAACTATTGATCGTGGCGGCATCAATATCCTGACCTCAGCCTACAACAACCGTCAGCCCGCCATTGTGCGCGCCGGGCCGGACTCGTTTCGCACCATACAGCCTGGTGGCGTGTATCCCTGCGCAGACGGTTATGTGCAGATAACGTCCGGTAGGCCTGAATGGTTCAAGCGGATGCTCAAGACCCTCAGACGGGAGGATTTGCTGCTGGAAGAGCGCTACCAACCCTTCCCGGACTGCCTCTACCGTGCCGATCTCAAAGATGAGATCGATGCCCTGGTGTTCGAATGGACTCTCCAGCACACCAAGCGAGAATGCCAGGAGCTTGCCCAGGCCAACGAATGGCCGATAACGGCGGTGAGCACTATGGAAGACCTCTTCACCGACCCACATTTTCGCGGGCGAAACTACTTTGTGCCCATCAGCCATCCAATTGCCGGTGAGTTTGAGTATCCGGGCCCGCCCGCGCTCCCGGCAGAGACGCCCTGGAAGCCGGGTAGAGCCCCGCTCCTGGGAGAACACAATCAGGAAATCTACTGCACGCAGCTCGGCTACAGCCTGGAAGACCTAGGCCGAATGAGAGAACAGGGAGTGATCTAAGATGAGCGCACTGCCATTGCCCTTGAAAGGGCTGCGGGTCATTGACATGACCGTGGTATGGGCTGGCCCTTTCGCCACAGTGTTGCTGGGGGACATGGGCGCGGAGCTCGTTCGCGTCGAGTCGCTCCAGTATGTCGACGTGAACACACGCGGCCAGGCCATGGTGCCCCCTGCGATGCTGACCGGCCAGGGAGGCCAGTCGTATCCCAACCGTGATCCCGGTCCTCGGCCCTGGAACCGCTACTCCCAGTTCAATCAGACGGGCAGGAACAAGAAAAGCTTTACCGTGGACCTTACGAAACCGAAAGGGCGAGAGATATTCTTCCGGCTGGTGCAGCAGAGCGATGTCTTCATCGAGAACAACGCTGCAGACGTCATTGAGAACCTCAACATCACCTATGACGTGTTGAGCAAGGTCAACCCAAACCTTATCATGATGTCCCTGCCCGCGTTTGGCCGCACGGGGCCGTACAAGCACTTCAAGGCTTACGGCGTCATCATGGAAGCCGTCATCGGCCATACCTGGTTGCGCACCTATCCTGACAGCGACCCCACCTCTACGACGGCATCATTCATGGCCGACGCGGCCGGCGGCGCAAGCGCGGTCTTCGCCATTCTCTCCGCCCTCTACCACCGGATAAAGACGGGACATGGCCAGCACATTGATATGTCTCAATCAGAAAACGTCACCCACTATCTCAGCCAGGCTCTTATGGACTACTCCATGAACGGCCGTGTCCAGGAAACTATGGGCAACCGTGACCCGTCACGCGCGCCGCAGGGAGTCTACCCTTGCGCCGGAGAGGACATGTGGGTTGCCATCTCCTGCGGCAGTGACCTGGAGTTTCGATGTCTGTGCCGGGCCATGGGCCGACCTGAGCTTGCGGACGACCCGCGCTTCAGGGACAGCACAAGTCGCTACAAGAACCAGGACGAGCTGGATCCGGAGATCATGGTGTGGACGCTGGATAAAGACCACTATGAGGTTTTTCATACCTTGCAGCAGGCAGGTGTGACTGCAGGGCCGGTCCTAACCACCCCAGAGGTCTTTGATGACCCGCATTTGCTGTCCCGGGGCTTCTGGGAGACCATCATTCATCCTGAAGCGGGCACCCACGTCTTCCCAGGCCCTATCATCGAGATGGCAAAGACGCCGCTGCATATCTGGGGACGCCAGCCCCTCCTTGGGGAGCACAACGAATATGTGTATAAAGACCTCCTCGGGTACTCAGACGCGGAGTTCCAGCAGCTAGTCTCCGAAGATTATATCGGCGACACCTACATCGTGGCTCGGGAGCGCCAGCAGGTTCAGCCTTCCCTTGACGCGTGACATCTTCCCTCTCTTGGACAATACTATGTGCTGGCATACTCACACATAGGTAGGCAGTAGCGGCTGTTCCACAACGCGGTTCCTCGTATTGCAGTCGCGCCGAGCATGGGAGAGGGTTAGATGAGCGGTATTTTTCTCCTCACGGCGAGCTTTTTTGCAAGCAGCGTGGAGATGGTGGAAGCCTTGACCATCATCCTCGCCACGGGTATCACCCGCGGTTGGCGCAGCGCGTTCATAGGCGCCGCAGCGGGCGCAGCTGTGCTGGGGGTCATCATCCTCGTCCTGGGGGCTACCATAACCACCTTCGTGCCCTTGGACGCGCTTCGAGTGGTCATTGGTGGATTTCTCCTCATCTTCGGGCTGCAATGGCTGCGCAAGGCCATCTTGCGCTACGCCGGCCTCAAGGCGCTCCACGACGAAGACCGCATCTACCAGGCAGAAGTGCAGGAGCTTGCAAAAGTTTCGCCGTCGGGCGCCGGCCTTATCGATTGGGTGGGATTCACCGTCGCGTTCAAGGGAGTGCTGCTGGAAGGACTGGAGGTTGCCTTCATTGTCATTACCTTCGGCAGTTCCGCAAGCGACGACTCGGTGGCGGGGTTCAGCGGCATCGGGCTTGCAACCGTGGGGGCGGTGCTTGCCCTCATAATCGTGGCCATTGCCGGCCTTGTGCTCCACCGTCCTCTGGCCAAAGTGCCGGAGAACACCATGAAGTGTGGGGTCGGCCTGATCCTCACCGCCTTTGGCACCTTTTGGGCCGGTGAAGGGATCGGCATCGACTGGGTCTTGGAAGATGTGACTATCCTTGTGCTCCTTGGCCTGTATGCTGTTCTCTCCTGGGCTGCCGTGACTGCGCTGCGGCGAAGGACGTTGGTTGGAGCCACGGCGTGAAGTACGTCCGTGGCTTCTTCGCCTTCTGGTACGATTTCATTGTTGGCGATGCCTGGGAAGTCGCAGCGGGAGTGGTGGCGGCTCTTGTGTTCATTGGTGTCCTGATCCACAGCAACCAGGATCTTGCGGAAGTGCTCGGTTTCGTATTCGTGGCGGCGGTTGTGGGTATTGTCGGCATCAGTCTCTGGCGAGAATAGAGAGCGTCAATGCCGCTGCCACGCTATCCAGTAGCCGCTACCCACGGCGCCATTGCGACGCCTCATCATCTGGCCACTGAGGCCGGCCTGCACATGCTGCGCCAGGGAGGCACCGCCGTCGATGCGGCCATCGCCGCCAACGCCGTGTTGCATCTCACCGAGCCTCACATGTGCGGCCTGGGGGGCGATCTCTTTATGTTTATCTTCTCGGCTGCCGATGGCAAATTGCACGCGCTCAACGGGAGCGGGCGTTCGCCCTACGCGGTCGACCTACGGTGGTTCCAGGACCGCGGCATAGCGCAGATGCCGCCGAGGGGCTTCACCTCGGTCTCGGTGCCGGGGGTCATAGACGGCTGGCTCACCGCACACGCAAGGTTTGGCCGGCTCCCTCTCGAAGAGCTGCTTGCCCCTGCTATTGAATACGCGGAGAAAGGCTTTCCGGTCCGTCGTCACGCCCTGAAATTCATGACCAGGGGCCAGCAAGAGCTGGGAGCGATTCCAGTGGCGGCGCGCAACTACCTGCCGGATGGAAAGCTGCCTGCCCTGGGTCAGATTATCCGCAACCCGGAGATAGGCGCTTCCCTGAGGGCGATGATTGAAGAGGGCAGAAAAGCCATGTACGAGGGCGGTGCCCTGGGCCAGGCGGTGGTCAAGACGTGCAATGATCTGGGCTGGCCCCTGAGCGCCAGAGACCTTGCGGACCATCATTCGGAGTGGGTTGAGCCCATCTCAGGCACATACAGAGGTCTCACCATCTACGAGTTCCCGCCCCCGAACCAGGGCCTTACCACGCTGCTTGCGCTGAACATCCTGGAGGGCTTTGACCTGCCCTCTCTGGGATTCGGCTCTTTCGAGACCGCACACCTGCAGGTTGAAGCCATGAAGGCGGCTTTTCTGGTGCGCAATCGAGTGTGCATGGATCCTGCCGTAGTCACTCCTCCTCTGGATGAAGTCCTCTCAAAGGAGTATGCGGCCCGTGTTGGAGGGGGCATCGACCCTCATCGCGCCTCTCCGCACTCCGTGCATGACGCCGTGCAATCGGGCGACACGGGCGGCGATACCATCTTCCTCTGCGCCGCCGACCGTGAAGGAAACTACGTCAGCCTGATACAGAGCAACTACGCCACCTGGGGATCAGGTATCATGGCGGGAGATATGGGCTTCTTCCTACACAACCGCGGCTCGGGGTTCCATCTGGACCCAGCGCATCCCAACCGCTTTGGCCCGCACCAGCGGCCCTTTCACACCCTCATTCCCGCGATGGCCTACAAGGACGGCAAGCCGTGGCTGCTCTTCGGCACCCGGGGAGCTGACGGGCAGCCTCAGACCCAGACCCAGTTCCTGTGCAATCTGGTGGACTTTGGGATGAACCTTCAGGAGGCGCTGGATGCCCCTCGCTGGCGGCTCATGGGAACCTATCTGCGGCCCCAGCCAAACCCCCTGCTCATGGAGCGCCGGTTTAGCGACGACTGTTTCAACAGGCTTGCCGCCGCGGGGCACGACATGAAGTGGTCGGAGGATGCCGATGACGACATGGGCCACGCCCAGGCCATCATGATCGACCAGGAGCACGGCGTGCTCTACGCTGCGGCCGACCCCCGCAGCGACGGCTCCGCCGCCGGGTGGTAGCGCTTACCCCCTCAACACCTTCAGATTATTGTACTGAGCGCTCCACATCAAAGACCTTGCACTGTGAACATTCCACACCCAGGAGGGCCAGCATGCCGTCCACGTTTGAAGAAACCTGTAATCGCGCTGAAGAGCGAATAGACGACCTCATAGACCTGGTGCGGCGGGCCGTGGCCATCAACACCGTGGTGCCGCCTTACTTACTGATATAAGTATAGCCCGTTCAAGTAGTATTTTTTCAACCCCCCAAAGGTATGCTATTCTAGGTATATCCTGTTTAGGAATGGTTGTGCGAGACAATGCCTATTCTTGAAAAACTCACGGTCATGGGGTTCAGATGCCAGCGGTGCCAGCATTCTTGGGTGCCGCATGACCCTGCCAAACCGCCGCGTATCTGTCCGAAGTGCAAGAGTCCCTATTGGGACAGGCCACGCAAGATTAAACCGTAGGCTTTTGACATTGATTCCCGATTTCGACGGTAACGGCCTACTACCGCTAGGTGTTCATGACTCTTCCCTTGACGAGATTGCAAACCGTCTAGGCTTCAACGCCAGGCGACAGGCCTTGGTCGCAGGGTTGCGAAGGTACGCGAACCTGTGGGTTTCCACCAGTTTTATCACCCACATCGTTGTAGATGGCAGCTTCGTGACCTCGAAGCCCGAACCGGGGGACATCGACCTAATTCTTGTTCTAAATCCCGCCCAGGCTTCCTCACCACAATTAACCCAACAATTGAGTAATATGATCCTGACTTATTGCCACGACAAGGAATTCACCAAGCATGAATTTGGACTAGAAGCATTCCCGGTGCTTCCTGGTCCAAACCTGATTGGCTGGCTGGCATTCTTCGGACACGACAAGTTGAATCGACCACGGGGAATTGTTATGGTTTCGGCGCAATGACCTCTCTGGACCATGCGTTGTTTGGCGCAACTTTAGCTCAGTTGAGCAGGCTAGAGCAGGCACTATTTACTCTAGAGACCTCGACCATGTCGGATAGCGTGACTAGGGCTATAAGGTCAACGCAATTCCAAGAAGTGTCCCGTTTAAGGGAGTTACTCGACAAGATGTCTGGGGTTGCTGACGAAGATAACGCTGACATGGTGGTACGTCTTGAGGGATTCGATCTCGGTCTCGGTTTCACCCCAGTTAGCATCCTTTCTCCTGTCTTGGATCTGGTTCGCTCCTCACTGTTAGCTGTGACGGGCTATGTCACTGGCCAGACAGAAAGGACATCTGGACGGTACCCATCTTGGATACTGGATGCGTGTGATCTCAGAGTCAGCGGCTTGGCAGCAGGCAGCTTGAAGATATTGCTAGTATTACCTCCTGACCGGTCGCTCTTTGCGGCCATAGGGGATGGGAAAGTGGCGGTACAAAGGTCAATCAGCCTCTTGCTTCAAACTGCTGGCTGGGTAGATTCGCAACAGGGAGTTCCGAATCTGTACGAAAACATCGTTGATGAACGCTTGCGGCGGATTCTGCTTATTCAGCTATTAAAACTGACCCCGACCAGGCGTGACAAAGTCCGAAAAGTAGAGCTGTCGGGTAGAGACGGGCTAAGCTGGATTTCTCATTCTCTATCTACACCATCCTTGGAAAGAATCAGATCTGCACTCGGTGTTAGTGCAGCAGACCGGGAGCGCGTTGCCGAGGAGGGCGCACTACGAGCAATAGATCTGGACACAGCCGACGTTCAGCTAAGACAACGGCCTAATGACTTACCAGACATCAGATGCGTCTTTGACGATGATGTCCTGCCACAGGCATTAGAGGCCATTGTTCGGGGGTCCAGGGTAATGGTCTTCGGCAAGTGGGATACTGACCGTCTAGGAAACCGTCGGAAACTCCTCGTAGATGACATCCAGGTGCTTTCCACATCTGGATCTTAGGCCAAGCCACGCACCTTTTGAGGCAAGGCCCTTCGCGTGGGAAGGAGGGATTATTTGTGCAGGAGGCATTTCTTATGCAAAGCCGGTCTGAACCAAGCACTATGAAGAAGGAGACGTTTCATGGCCGGAGCGCTAGCAGGTATTCGAGTCATCGACTTCGGCCAGTACATCGCAGGGGAGCTGGCGGCAACGCCCTGGCAGTTGACGTGGAGGCCGTTTACGCCTACCCATCCGTATCCTATGACATGGAGAGCGTCTATCAGCAGAAGTAACGGGAAGCCATGCGGGTGGTGAAGGGCTACACCACCATGGAACGCAGCGGCCGCGGTGGCTCCAACGGCATGTCCTTCGTCCAGCAGATCCTCCACACCGACCAGTTTGTCATGTTCGGGCCGGGCCGTTTAGCCACCAGCAATGCCCACGGCGCCAACGAGAATATCTACGTGCAGGACCTGGTAGACGAGGTGAAGGAGCTAATCTACTACCTGGCGTTTTAGGTTCCCGCCCGCGCCTTTGCCGCGAATCGGGAGAGGATGATCCCCAGCTCGTACAGAAAGATGAGCGGGATTGCCACCAGCGTCTGGTTAATCGGGTCGAACGTTGGCGTGATGAACGCGCCAAGAACAAACGCCCCCACATACGCATACCGCCGATAGGCAACCAGCTTCTGGGGCGTGACCACGCCCAATCTCGCCAGCAGGTAAATCACCAGCGGCGTTTCAAAGCACGCGCCAATCCAAAACAGCAGTGAGGTGACCACCGAAACGTAATCTCCCACTCTGATCAGTGGCTGGGCAATGTCCTCGCCAAAGTGGATGAGAAAATTCAGGGCCGGCGGCAGCAGCACAAAATAGCCGAAGAGCACACCTGTGAAAAACGAAAAGAGCACGGCAGGCAGGGCAAAAATAAGGAAACGCTTCTCACTCGGCCGTAGCCCCGGCGAAATGAAGGCGATCAACTGATAGAGCCACACAGGGGTCGCCAAGACCACTCCGCTGATGACCGCCACCTTCATGTAGGTGCCGATCATCTCCGCAACGCCCGTGCGAATCAACGTCAGGCCCTCTGCCCTGGATTTGAGGATGTCAAAAATGCTGTTGGTGAACATGAACGAAAAAATGACGGTAATCACCAGCGCAACCACAGACTTGATGAGACGGTCTCTCAGCTCCTCAAGGTGCGCGCGATAGCTCATGATGCGCGTCGCAGTGTCGGTGGTGGTAAGGGTGTACTGCATTGCCTCGTCGGTTATTCGCTCGTGCTGTGTGCGGCCCGAAGACGGCGTCGCATCGGCGAGAGGAGCGTCGTTCTGCGGATAATGGGTCCCTAATGGCGCCACCGCATTCAGCTCAGCATCGGTGGGCAGGTGACGATGTGCAACCGGCCCCCCCACGTTTGGGGAAGGATCGGGTTCTGCTGGTACCTCGCGCTCTTCTGCCATAGGTTCATTCTAACAGAGGGCAGATGTCAAAGCAGCCCTCGCAATCCCCTGGCGCGTTCTCCGATGTTTGGGACGTAGTATAGAATAAAGGGGCGCAGACGGCGGACAGAAGCAGTCTGCCAGCTTGGGGCTTTCATCTCATCTCTGCAAGGAGAGTTCTACTCTTGAGACGTTCCGCAATACTCGTGAGCCTTTTTCTTGTTCTCCTCATCACCGGCTGTGCCAGAGAGTCTGTGGCGGCGACAACTCCGCGGCCCGCACCGTCGACACCTCCTGCCCAGCCGCCTGCTCCACAGCCAACGCCCGCCACGGCCAGCATTTGTATCGAAACCATCGTTGTGCAGGACGGCAGGTTCATCCCTGCAAGCCTGACCGTTCCCAAGAACTGCGCAATAATGTTCACAAACCGCAGTGAACCGATCGTGCAGATCCAGGGGAAAGACCAGCCTGAGGATTTTCTGCTCGGCGAGATGGGAAAGGACCAGTCCTGGGCGCACACCTATAAGACGCCTGGGGAATACGAGTTTATGAACACAAGCAACCCCAGCATGCGGGGAAAGATCACCGTGCGCCCCTAATGCACGGTCACCGCCAGTTATAGATTCACCTTGACACTGCCCACTGCCATCCCTAGACTGTGGGTAATTTCGTACAGGTTTCAGCGAGCAACGCACTTTTGCTTTGGCGCTAGCTATAGTCACAGATGGAGGGAATCATGGCGGACGAATTCGTTCATTCTAAAGTACAGAACGGTGTTTTGGTGCTTACGCTGGACGACCCCAAGACCCGAAACTCCCTGGGTCCGGAAATGAACAAGGAAATGACCGAGCATCTCAACAACTTTGAATCGGACCAGGACTTGCGCGTGCTCGTCATCACAGGGGCTGACCCTGCCTTCTGCTCGGGCGCAAACGTACGCGGCTTTGATCAGGGAATCCGAGACCGCGAGGCGTCCGGTCCGCCGCCGCCGCCGAATCCCTGGGAGCGGTTTGACCCCACCTATAATGCCCAGTTCCAACTCAGGCAAGGCCAGAACATGACCCAGCGCGTGTACAACTTGAAGAAACCCACCATAGCTGCGGTCAACGGACACGCCTACGGCATCGGCAATGGCATCGCCATTGGATGTGATGTTCGAATAGCCTCAGAAAGCGCTCGCTTTTGTGAAGTCTTTGTCCAGCGCGGCCTCATCTCCGCTGACGGAAGTTGCTGGCTCCTCCCGCGGCTCGTGGGTATGTCCAATGCCCTGATGATGCAGTTCACGGGCGAGCCCGTATTGGGCCAGGAAGCCTACCGGATCGGCCTCGCCTACAAGGTTGTCCCCCACGCTGACCTCATGGACGAGACTATGGAGCTTGCCGAGAAGCTGGCGAAGCTCCCGACAGTCTCGCAGTCCCTGATGAAGATGATGATCCACAAATCCTACACCCAGGATTTCCACGAGCACATGAACGAAGTGAACCTTGCCATGCGCATCGCCCAGTCTACAGAAGACCACAAAGAGGGCGTGCGCGCCTTCCTGGAGAAGAGACAGCCCCTGTTCAAGGGCCGCTAGACGCCCGCTGTCGCGTATGCCAATGGGAGGAGCAACTGTTCCCCCATTGGTTTGCCCGTGTGACGGGCACGTCTTGCCTGACAGAAGGTTCTGAGATACAATCGCTCTCGCGGTGGCGAATGCCGCCACCTGCGGCATGCCGAGGTAGCTCAGTTGGTAGAGCACACGACTGAAAATTGTGGTGTCGGCAGTTCGATCCTGCCCCTCGGCACTTTCTTCATTCTCAGCGCGCCCGCTACACGCCGCGCTCCAGTACATGATGCGGCTTGATGCGTAAGATTACTCGCTGCTCGGGCCCGCGCCGATAGGAGTACCTTTCAGCCCCCGAGTACTTCCTGGCAAGAAAGTCGATGTGCTCCGCCGCGCGCTCGTGGTTGCGCTCGACGATAGTGCCACGGACAATCACGTAGCGCTGGAAGTTCACCGGATCCACCACGCTGACCGCCACCATAGGATTTCTGGCCACGTTTTTGGCCTTGATACGTCCCTCCGCCGTGTTGATGAGGATGTGGCTGCCGTCATCTTCCACATCCACCCAAACAGGGGTCACCTGGGGTGATCCGTCGGACATGATGGTCGCAAACTGGGCAATCTGCTTCTCTTTCAGCATGGCCACCGCGCCCGGGGAAAGCTTCTCCGCTTTTGGCATAGATTCCTCCGCAGGATCTGTCTCAGCTTGCTTTAGTTAGTAAAGCTATTCCCATGATACGTTACTGCCAACGGCCCGTCACCACGCAACAAAAAACGAGCCGGACAGCGTACTGCTCGACTCGCTTTTTATCTAGTGCTGAGTCCGATTAGTAACGACTTATTTGAACACGATCTGTTCTTGCCCAGAAAGGCGTCGGACCTGTCATTGCGCGGCACGATACTTCGGCAAGTCGTTCGACTCTGAGAGTCTCAGGCTGTTCAGGTTCTGAGGAGCCCTCAGGTCGTTCAGACTCTGAAGAGTCCTCAGACTCGATGAGCTCGATGAACTCGATGAGCTCAGTACAGGCTCTGGAGGGCCGACGACAGTGTCGCCTCTCGCCACAGCGAGTCGCCTTCGGAGGCTGGCGAGTGGCAATCTGGCGGGGGGCTAACAACGCGCTGCGGGTGTGCCCCTGGTGTCGCTCCGGCAAGGTGGGGGGCCTCCCACCCCAAGATTGCCACGGCGGCTTCGCCTCCTCGCAATGACATCGGTAATTACCGGACTAAGCACTAGCTACGTCTTAGCAGGGTGTTGAAATTCCCGATTTCACCCCGAAATTCGCATCATGCCAGGCACGGATTCCGGGAGGTTTCGGTCTTCGGCGACCATTTATCAACAGCCTGTTAGACCAGCGCTCCCGCTTCCTCTAAGTTGGTCCTGCCGATGCCGATGCGTCGAGACATGATCAGCTTTTGCACATCGGCGGTGCCGCCCGGATGCACCGCTATGATGCCAGAGCGCTGCTGGGCCTCCACGTAGCCTCCGATGGGACCCCACTCCTGGTCGCTGGTCAGGGCGTAGTACCCCAGAAGCCGTCCCATGGTGTTGGTGCGCTTGAGACCTGACATCTTGCGGAGGTACGAGCCCTGCGAGCCGCCATAAGTGCGAGGCTTCTTGGCGTGCACAAGGTAGAAGTTGTGCACGCTTAACAGGCGATTAACCTGGCTGTCAATGTGCATTTCAACGAGACAATCCCGAGCGTCCGTACCCTTGGAGATAGTGTCCCCATCCAGCTTCGCCACTTTGACGTAGTCCATGACGCGGTCTTCAAAGCTGTTGATATTGACGCTAAGTCCACCGCCACCGTGCTCAACCTCAAGATGCGTGCTGGCGACTTTCCAGCCGTTGTTCTCACCACCCACAAGGTTGTTAGCGGGAACACGGACATTATCAAAAAACACGCTGTTCTTGTGGCCGTCACCCTCGCCACCCATGAGGTCCAGCGGCATAATGGTGATGCCCGGAAGATTTGAGGGCAGCATGAACCAGCTTACGTTCTCATGCCGAGGCCCTTTGGGGTCGGTCATGCAGATCATCCAAAACTGGTCAACGCCATGAGCGGCGCCCACAAAGGTCTTATGGCCGTTGATGACGTAATCGTCGCCGTCCTTCAAAGCCAGGGTTTTCACGCTGGCCAGGTCAGAGCCGGCCTCCGGCTCGGTCAGAAGCTGCCAGGTACAGAGTTCACCGCTGAGAATGGGGGGCAGCAGCCTTTGCTTCTGCTCCTCAGTCCCCCAGAGAATGATATTGGGTGCGAAACGTCCGCCGGCATCATAGTAGGGAGGCCTGTTCAAGCCAAGCTTACCCAGCTCCTCATCAATAATCTGAGTATGGTCGCCCGTCAGGCCGCCGCCGCCGTACGCTTTCGGCATCGTGGGCCACAACCATCCCTGTGCGCCGAGGCGTTTGCCCAGCTCTCGACGAAGGTCCCACTCTTCTCGGGAATGGTCTTCCTCACGAGGAGACGTGCTGATGCCTTTTGGCACGTTCGTCTCGAGCCACGACATCACTTCTTTCCGGAAGGACTCCTGCGCATTCGTATATGCCAACTCAAAATCCATAGCTCACTCCTATCGTGTAGTACAGGAACAACTAGACAATCACAATGATTTCACTCCAAAATAAATTGATTGTCAAGCAGCCGGAGGAGAGGTAACTGCTCAGTCTTGATGGGACGAAATGAGTCCTACCCTTTCCAAGTCAGCCATTTTGTGCCTGGACCTAACGTATTTGCACTCCAAACGTGGTTTGAGGACTGGTGTAACACCCGAAGACTGAGTAGTTACGAGGAGAGTGCTGAATAACGCCAAACTTGAACGGCAAGAGAGAGTTATTCGTCCGTTCTTCGAGCGTGTCGAGAAGAAGGTCGATGGTCTCGACAGGCTCGACCAACGCTCTTATTCAGCAGTCTACGTAACCATAAGGAGAATTCGTCACAAACAAACGCGAACGGTCAGAGAGTCACCCGATGAATGATCGAGTCTGGGCTGCCGTCAGGCAGGCCTCGCCAACGCGCTCTCATGCAGCCGTATCATGAGGCTGATCTTCAGTGGGGGTTGGTAGGCTTTGCCTATTTCTTAAAGATTCACCACATATGCATCCTATGTGACGATAACGGCGTATTATTGGCATACGAGGCTGTTAAAAGCAGGGAGCCTCTATTGACAGCAGGTCATGGTTAGGATAACAATATCGAAACGCTCTTTGCATCTGACAGGAATATGCGAAGTTCAGGTAGTGGTGCAGCAGACATTCATCCTGTTTAGTGCTCTTTCTGGGAAGAAGGAGTAGAATACCATAAACTTACGGGTGTTCCGCGCTGCGCAGAATACCTTTAGTACGGATAAGGAGAACACCCAGCATGTCGTCTTCAACCGCTTCGACTGCGATAGTTGCTGAGTTTGAGCGCAAAGCCAGAGGAAGAACCCGCGCCCAAAGCTTTCTGCGCTTCTTAAAAACCAAACCCATGGGCACCTTTGGTCTCGGCGTGATTATCTTGATGGTGTTCACCGCTATCTTTGCCCCTATGATTGCGACCCATGACCCCTACGAATTGAGGGTCGATCACCTCTTTGTGCCACCGGGGTTTGCAAGTGGCAAAGAGTTCATTCTCGGCACTGACAACTATGGTAGAGACCTGTTCAGCCGCATCGTCTGGGGTTCCAGAATCTCAGTCTATGTGAGCTTGACGGCAGTGGCCATTGGCAGCACCTTTGGCGGTCTTCTTGGACTCACCAGTGGATTCCTCGGCGGCCGGTTCGATATCGTCGTCCAGCGCATCATCGACGCCAAGCTCTCCATTCCCGGCCTCATTCTAGCCCTGTCAATCATGGCTGCCCTGGGCTCGAGCGTGAACAACGTGATTATTGCCATCTCCATCGGCATCCTTGGCAGCCAGACCCGCATCATCCGTTCCGCTGCGCTCAACATCAAAGGGAATATGTACATTGAGGCCGCCCGTGCCATTGGAGCGCCGGGGTATCGCATCCTTCTGCGGCACATGCTTCCCAATTGTCTCGCCCCGTGGCTTATTCTGGTCTCGGCCGAGCTGGGCGGTGCAATTCTGACTGAGGCGTCTCTCAGCTTCCTTGGTCTGGGCACCCCTCCTCCAAATCCCTCCTGGGGCGCCATGCTCAGCGGCGCAGCCCAGCAGTTTGTAGAGCGCGCTCCGTGGATGGCCGTCTTCCCCGGACTCGCCATCACCGCGGTGGTGTTCGGCTTCAACATGCTTGGTGACGCCCTACGGGACGTGTTGGACCCCCGCTTACGGCGCGGCTAGTTTCTGCCGCTCGCTCAAGACCAAAAAATCGGGCCCGCCAAAAGCGGGCTCGATTTCATTGTTCGCGACTCTGCCTGGCTCCCCCTCCATGTTTATGCGACTGACACTGTGTAATGGCGCTTTGTGAAAAATGATTGCTAACGTGTACGCTCGGGCGCGTGAGGCTGATTTACACTGACCACGCGCATAAACAGATGGGCATTTGAGGTTTCACCAAATTGGGCGATTGACGGCAATTCACCTTGACCGCCAACAGAGGCATCACGAACAGGATGGGATGGCAAAACCACCCACACGCACGCTGCGGCGAATTTCAAATCCGCCCCTGCGTTGATTGTGGCATATTATTCTTCTCACCCCCCACCGCTAGGTAGACGCCGGCTAGGACTATCGCTCCGCCCACCAGCTCGTGAGGTCCCGGAGCCTCGCTCAAAAAGAAGTAGGCGAGGACGGTGGCGCCGGCGGGCTCGGCCATCACCGCGGTGCTGACGATCACCGCGCTCAGGTGGCCCAGGGACCAGTTGAGGAGAGAATGGCCGAGCACTTGCGGCAAGAGGCCAAGGAGCAGGAGCCACCAATAGGTGGCAGGAGCAAACCCCGAGAACGCGCTGCCGGAAACCCAGGCGGCCATCATCAGCAGAACGGCCGCAACCGGGTAGGCCACCGATATAAACGCCATGACAGAGACGTCGCGACGCAGGCGGCGGCCGGTGATGCGGTGGCCAGCCATCGCCGCCGCGCCCAGAAGTGCGAGGCCGTCCCCGGCAAGATCGCCAAACTCGGGCCGGCCCGCGCCAAAGGCGATGGTCCCAACCCCCAATAGCGCGAGCAGGATACCAAAAACGGTGCGGCGGGAAACCGCATCGCCGGTGAGCCAGCGGGACAGGGGCGCAATCATGAGGGGCGATGTCGTCACCAGGACAACGGAGCTAGCCACCGAAGTGAAGTCGAGAGAGGTGATCCAGAAGGCAAAGTGCAGCGCGAGGAAGGCTCCGGAGAGAAGCGCGATGGTGATACTGCGTTTGTCATAGGCTTCCAGGTCACGGTGCTTGAACAGCAAGGCCGCTGGCAGCACCACCAGAGAAGCGATGGTCAGGCGATACACGCCGATGACAAGAGCCGGAGCTTCGCCCGCCAGCCGGATGATGACGGCCGCAGAAGAAACCGCCGCCACGCCGAGGGCAAGGCCTAGGTATGGGGGCACAAATGCAGCTTACAGACCGAGCTTGCCTGGGTTCATGATGCCCTTGGGGTCGAGCGTGTGCTTGAGTTTCTTGAGGAGATCGAGCCCTGTCCCATGCTCCCGCTCCATGAGATAGGCCAAACGCAGGCCGACGCCGTGGCAGTATTCCATGGAACCCCCCATGTCTTGGGCCAGCATCAGCATGGCTTCCATGGCACGGCCGAGGCGGTCGTCCTGCATCCCGTGGCGGTCAACAAGAACCACGGAGAAAAGCTCCGGACGGTTCCAAAGACCGAACTCCCTGAGGCCCACCTTGTGCCGCGCGATGAGCTGCATGCACTGCTCCCGGAACGAGAGCACCTTTGACGCCGGTATCGCCATGTGTGCGTAGTCCATGACGGGCGGCGACGCAGGCTGAAAGTAGGGCGCAAGGCCGCTCTCTTCACGGCGGCGACGGAACCCATCTGCCGCGAGGTGCCGGCTCTCCCAGAAGTGGCGCGCCTCCTGAGGATCTTGTTCTATGCCACCTTCAGCGAGCCAGATCGTACGGGTGCGGCCAGCCTGAGCGTCGACCACCTCACGCACGCCTTCGAAGCCGAGGTACATCTCGATCACCTCGGTGACCGGCGCTGCGCTGTTCGCTTCCAGGTCGAACTCCTCCCCCATGTCCAGCAGCGACGGTACGATTCCGATGTGGAATAAGCGTGTGACGGTTCGGTAAGCTGAGGGAAAGTCGGGAAAATGCAGGGCATGGAGACTGCGCTGTTCCGGCTGCGGGAAGGCCTTGATGGTGGCAGCGGTGATGACGCCGAAGCAGCCCTCGCCGCCGATAAAGAGATGTTGCAGGGAGAGGCCGGTTGAGCTCTTGGGCACTGCCCTTGTCGCAACAAGAGAGCCGTCGGGCAGCACAACCTCCATGCCCAGCACCTGCTCGCCCATGGAGCCGTAGACCGCCCCTCGGTAGCCCAGGCTGTTGGTGGAGATGGCGCCGCCAACGGTCGCGACGGGCACCGTCCAGGGGTCATGACCCAGGATGAGGCCCTGCTGGTTCAGGGCAGCATCCAGGTCTCGGAGCACAACCCCGGCCTCCGCAGTGACTATCAGGTCATCCGCGCAGACCTCTCGAATGCGATCCAGCTTCGACAGACTTAGGACGATGCCCCCCGTAGAGGCGGTGGCGCCACCCATCAGTCCGGTGCCGCCGCCATAGGGGACAACGGGGATAGCATGCTGGCTGGCAAAACGGAGGAGCTCCTGCACCTGAGCGACGGTCTCTGGCCAGGTAACCCACTGAGGACGCGGCTGCAGGGTGTCTGAACCGGGAAAGAAACGCCCGGGACGAAGGGCGTCAGAGGCATAACGGCGGAGGCTGGCTTCATCCACCGAAATGTTGTGAGGCCCGAGTACGTTAGCTAAGTGTCTATGTACCTCTTCATCTTGCATATTCATCCTGCTCTCTGATGATCTCGCATGATTCTAGCACCGCCTCCGTGATAAACTCAATGAAGTGGACGCGTCCGTTACCTCTTGACGCAGCGCAGAGACATCTCTAAGCTTGGGAAGCCATCTCCGCAATGGAACATCTCGCCAGCCGAAGGCGCTCATCGGGCACATGGGGTGGCGCAGTCCTTGTATCTTAACCGTGACGGGATGAAGATGACGGTAGGGGGCGTCGCAGACCGATTTGTCCTTGGTCAGAAAAGGCCGCAGCTCAGCGAGGTCGCGACGCCTATTTCCTCGGGAGAGCCCGTACAGTTGCCGGGGCCAGCGAGCCCGCATCATGCAAGGCAGGGCGGTACCCGAGTCACACGGAGGAGTCGTATGGCAGCGTGTTGGGTAGGCATTGATGTGGCGAAGGCCGAGCTGGTGGTGGCGATAGCGCCCCAAGGGGAGGTCTTCAGCATCGGGAATACGCCGGAGGGCGTGACCAACCTGGTCATGCGCCTGCGCAAGGCACGGCCCCAATGCATTGTGCTGGAAGCCACCGGCGGGTACGAGACCCTGGCCGCCACCACCCTGGCGGCGGTACCGCTGCCGGTAGCGGTGGTCAATCCTCGGCAAGTGCGGGACTTTGCCCGCAGCACCGGCCAGCTGGCCAAGACCGACAAGATTGACGCCGGCATCCTGGCTGCCTTCGCCCAGGCGGTTCAGGTGGAGGTGCGCCCCCTGCCGGATGCGGCAGCCCGTGCGTTGCACGCCGTGGTGAGCCGGCGGCGGCAGGTGGTGGAGATGCTGGCGGCAGAGCGCCAGCGGCTGCACCAGGCGAACGCGGTGGTGACACCCAGCATTGGGGAGGTGATCCGCGTGCTGGAACGCCAAGTGCAGGACCTGGATGACGACCTGCACCAGCGGTTGCACAACAGCCCGGTGTGGCGGGAAGCCCAGGACCTGCTGAAGACCATCCCCGGCGTCGGCGATGTGCTGGCGACCACCCTGCTGGCGATGCTGCCGGAACTGGGGCAGCTGAACCGCAAGGCCATCGCAAAACTGGTGGGGGTGGCGCCGCTGAACCGGGACAGTGGCCAGTGGCGGGGCAAACGCAAGGTCTGGGGCGGGCGGGCCAACGTGCGGGCCGTGCTCTACATGGCGGCCCTGGTCGGGACGCGCTTTAACCCGGTGCTCAAAGGGTTCTATGCGCGGCTGTTGGCCGAGGGCAAGCCGAAGAAGCTCGCCCTTACCGCATGTATGCACAAACTGCTCCTTATCCTCAATGCCGTCTTGCGCACCCATCAACCCTGGACCCCGGAGTGCCATAATGCTTGACAATCAAGACAGTTGCTGAGCTCATCGAGTCTGAGACTCTCAGAGTCGAATGACCTGTCGAAGGACGAACCGCTCATGGGTTCTCTTCGGCTATGCTCAGAGTAAACTCTCAGCTCACCATGAGCGGTTTTTCAACTACCTGCAAGGCAAGGCGGCTGACGGATTGCCGCTTTCTCACGAAGCTATTGTCCAGGCGTGAACCGGGCCGGGTAAGGCAGCTCCGTCGGGTCAACGGGTATCTCGATGATGCTGGGCACCCCCAGCGATAGCGCTTCACGAACCACGTCACCCACCTGGTCCGGGTGCTCGATGTAGTAGCCGCGGGCGCCGAACAGCTCCGCCAGCTTGTCATATCGCGGGTTGGTGATGTCGGCGGCCACGTAGCGCGCGCCGAACAGCAGCTTCTGGTACGCCTTCTCGGAGCCCCACTCGTTGTTGTTGAACACGATGGTCACCGCAGCGATTTTCTCCCTGACCGCCGTCTCAAGCTCCTGCACGTTCATCAGGAAACCGCCATCTCCGTGGATGGCGAGCACAGGAGAGTCGGGCCGGCCCAGCTTGGCCCCCAGGGCCACGGGGAAGGCGAACCCTAGGCCTCCCAGGTCCAGGGGCGTCATGAGGGTGGCGGGGTGGGTGAAGTGCAGCCGGTCGTAGCCGTAGGCAGGGCAAGCTCCAGCGTCCAGTGTGACGATGGTCTCAGGTGGAAGCGCCCGTCGCAGCTCGTGGTACACCCTCTGAGGCTTGATGGGCAGCGGGGCCAGAGAACCCTCTGCCTCCAGCCTGGCCAGGCGCTTCTCTCGCAAGGCGCCAGCCTCCCGCCCCCACACCGCAAGGTCCGGCTGGGGCAGCGCGCCCTGCCTCAACTCTTGGAGGAGCTGGACAAGCACCGCTTTGGCGTCGCCCACCAGCCCAACGGCCACCGGGTAGTTGCGACCGACCTCCAGGGGGTCGATGTCCAGGTGCACCAGGGGGACACCGCGGCGAATGAACCGGTCGTCGTAGAACGACGTGAACTCGGCCAGACGGCTGCCCATGACCAGGAACAGGTCGGCGGCCTTGCAGGCGGCGCCCGCTTCCGGGGACCCGGCGCGTCCCAGCGGCCCGATGTACAGCGGATGGTCGTTGGGCACGGCGTCGTTGCGGCCGTACACCGTGACCATGGGTATGGAGAGAAGCTCCGCCAACTGGACCAACTCTGCGTTTGCGCCGCTGGCCGTGACGCCGCCGCCCACCAGGAGCAGCGGCCTGGAGGCTCCCCGGACCAGGCCCGCCGCCCGGCGCACCAGCTCCGGGTCCGCCGGCTGCCGGTGTATCACGCGGTAGCTCTCGGGGGACTGCGGCTCATACTCTATCTCAGCGGCGTCCATGATGTCGCGCGGGATATCCACGTACACCGGCCCCTTCTTGCCGGACATGGCCGTGCGAAAGGCTAACCGCATGATCTCCGGAAGGCGCTCTGCCTGGTTGACCTGGATGGAGAGCTTGGTTATGGGCTTGAACATGGAGACCAGGTCAAGCTCCTGGAAGGCATCCCGATACTGGTAGGCGCTGCTTGGGCCACCCACGATGGCGATGACCGGCGAGTGGCCGGTGTAGGCGCTGGCGATCCCCGTGACCAGGTTGGTGCCGGCGGCGCCCGCGGTGACCAGGCACACGGCCGGAAGGCCGGTGGCGCGGGCGTAGCCGTCCGCCATGAAGGCAGCCCCCTGCTCGTGGCGCACGCTCATGTAGGTGATGTCGGTGCGGCCATAGAAGGCGTCCAGGGGTTCAAGGAAGGTTGAGCCCACGATGCCGAAGACGTACTTCACGCCCTCGTTCCTCAGGACCTCCACCAGCGCCCTTCCCGCTTTCATCGTTGCCATGATGACCTCCTCAGTCGTGGTCTATGGGGCGCCTCAATCTGGCGCCGCTGGCTAGTGTAGCACATATTGACCACTGTCCAGTTTGCGCCTACAGTGAGCGCGGCTGCGGGTAAATGCCAAGCAGCTAAGGGCTTTTGCCTCGATACATCCGGGAGAAACGTAGAACGGAGGAGAGATCGCCATGCCAACCGTACGGCTGAACGACGCAGAGATCTACTACGAGGTCCGTGGCAGCGGCTTTCCGCTGGTGCTGTCCCACACGGGCCGCACCAGTCTGGACAACTTCGACCAGAACATCCCTGCCTTTGCCGAGCGCTATCAGGTCATCGCCTACGACCGGCGGGGCTGCGGCCGCTTCACCGCGCCGCCAGGGGCAGACTCCGCCGAAACCTGGGTCCATGACCTGCACGGCCTGCTGCAACACCTGGGTGTCAGGCGAGCCTACGTCGGCGGCGTCTCCTACGGGGCCATGCTGAGCGTGGAGTTCCTCTTTGCGCACCCGGAGATGGTGGAGGCCCTCATCAGCTCCTGCGGGTGTCCCTTCGGATGGGGCTGGGACCGGGACAGCGCCATCCCCTTTCCTGACCGCAGCAAGCAGTTGCCCTCCGTCAGCGCCCCCGTCCCCTGGATCTACGGCCAGCACGACATGGGGTTCCCCCCACGCATGGGCGAAGAAGCGCAGCGCCTAACGGCGGGCAGCGAGCTGGTCATCGTGCCGGGGGCCGGCCACTCGCCTCAGCGGGACGCGCCCGAGGTCTTTAACAAAACTATCCTGGACTTCCTCGCGAAGGTGGACGCCCGACGGGGGGCCGCGTCTCTTAGCTCGTAACCTCGCTGCCTGAGGTTCTATTCCCGTCCCTGCCACCTTCCCCTACGGCCGGCGGCTTGGTTCGATTGATACCCAGGCCGGGCTTTAGGGGTTCTTCAAGGTCAGCCACGGCTCGGTGATCGCGTCATAGGCCCAGTAGAAGCGGAACCCCGCGCGGCTCGCAAACTGCTCGTCAAGGTCGCGGTCGCCGATGTGGAGGTAGTCCTCTGCATCAAACCGGGTCTTGACGCCGTCTAAACCGTGCTTTGGCACCACGAAGTCCACGGCAATCTCGTGCTTGTCCCAGAGCGCCTGCTGCGCACTGGGGGGACGGTCGGAGCAGCTTCCGATTAGGAACCCGAGCTCCTTGGCCCGGCGAACCATGTCCAGAGTTATTCCTCCGGGAGGGTCGCCAAACTCCATGGTCCCGTCGATGTCAAAGCTTATAAGAATTGGCACTTGGTTCTCCCTTATCGATTGGTTCTTCCCAGTAGCCCTATGTTATTCGTTCCACTCATAAGTTGCAATGGGGTATCACTTTTTCGAGCGGTTTACGCACTGAGGGCGGCAAGGTTGATGATCTTCGCCTCGCGCTTGCCCGGCGAAAGCTCCAGCGTAGCCACCGTGCCCATCTTCCGCACTTGGCCTATCATAGTAGGGCTGCCCGGGTTCACAAACAACAAACCCTGATGTTCCTCCACCAGAGGTTCATGGGTGTAGCCAAAAACGACGATGTCCACCTTTTTGCCGAAGATTTTCTCCAAGAGCGGCATCAGAGGCCTTTCGGGAGGAAAGGCCTTGCCAATAACCCCAGCATAAGCGTCTTCACTCATGCCGGTAAGGATGAGCTCGTGGACGAGGCCAATAGAAAAACCGCCCGCCTCTACCACTATCGGCACACCCACACGGGTGGCGCCTTCTCTGGCGCTTCCCAGCCATGAGCTCGTCGCCTCGACGGGCGCAATTTTGCCCAGCCAATCCAGGCATGACTGCACGTAGATGTCTCCGGCATGAAGGATCAGATCGACGCCCTGAAAAGCTTGTTTTACTTGGGGCGGCGGCTCGGCGCCCATGCTGGGAATATGTGTGTCAGAAATGATCCCTATCTTCATGTGACTGTTTCCTGGTGTTCTAAACGAGTTGCACAATGGGGCTGCCCACCCTGCGTGGGCAGCCCCATTGTGTCTAAACTCTCAACCGGTTCTCACGTTAGTCTGGGCTGGTGCAGTAGACCGTCCAGTCGGAGGTTCCGGGCGTGAACGCGCCCGCGATCGCGGTCTCAGCCTTGATATTGACCTGCCGCTTGCCGGCCTGCCCCCGTAACTGCTGAATACAATCATACTGGCCCCAGCAGCGGGTGCGGCCGTTGCCATTGTTCCCGCCGCTGGGTGAGAAGGGATGCGGTCCCTCCACGCTGATGTCCCCTGCGTAGAAGTCCAGCGCCTCCCCTCGCTTCACTCCGTGCCACCCAAAGGCATCCAGGTAGTATTGGGTGAAGAGGGTGTATCCGTCGTACGGGTTGAAGACGTCCAGATCTTTGGCAGTGAGCCCAGAACCCTCGTAGCACATGGCAGCGATGTTGGCGGCGAACGCCTCGGTCTCATCCAGGGTTTCCGTGGTGCTCCGGACCACTCCCCTTTGCGAGGCATGGTTAAGGATGTAGACGGGCTTCTGCTTCATCCCTCTGGCCCGCTCGCCTGTGGTCACGACGAAGGCTACCGCAGTCTGAATCGGCATGTCCATATCCATGATGGACATGGGTTTCACGACCCACCGCGCGGCAAGATAGTCCTCCTTCGTCGGCATCTCGGGGCGGTTCTGGGCGTAGTAGCCCTCTGGCATCAAGAGGCCGTTCCTGTGCTGGTTCAGGACGAAGGGGGCCACCATGTCGTGGGTCTTGCCATACTTGCGGCAGTACTGATCAAAGCCGTAGGCAATCAGCGGCTCCAGCCGCCAGTCAAAAGGAGCTGACCACTGCCGGGGTCCGGAATAGTTTGTTTCTGGTGACTGATGATAACGGCCGGGCGGGTTACCCATCCCCCGAATCACCAGGATGGTGTTGGCCAGTCCGTCACCCACCACCTGGGCGCCGACCGACATGGCGGTGTTGAAACACGTAGCTCCGTGGAAGGTCGTCTTGGCGTTCCACAGCCCCATGTTCTTGATCAGCCAGTCGGAACTCGTACCGATGAGGCCGTCCTCGGTGTCGTAGGGCGGGGCGAAGTAGGGGCGTCCGGTCACGCTCTCGGGTCCCCAGTTATCTCCCATGCCTATGGGGCAGGCAACGACTCCGTCGATTTCGCCCTTTGAAATCCCCGCATCGTCCAGCGCCTTCTGCGCCGCAATAATGGTCAGGGCGCCCACGCTGGTCGAGAGATCTGCTCCGTCCCACCGGCGCATGGTAGGCGAGAAGCCTATCCCTGCCACTGCCACCTTTCCTCGGTGCTCCCATACACCAAGCCCTGTTTTGGTTCGTAGTCTTGAATTCGGCCAATATTCGGTTGCCATCGTCGATTTTCTTCCTTTCTGTGCGTTTCTGGTGGGCGCCCAAGGTTGGGAGCTACTTTACTACCTTCCACTCGTGGATCAGCCGACCCGGCGCCAGCTTTAGCTCCTCGAAAAACAATTCCACCTCTCCCCCCACCGGGACCTCATCGGGTGGCGTCCCCGGCAGGTGGGAGAGGAACACGATGTCCGGGTCTTCCTTCAGCTTTATGACCGCGATGTTGAAGGGCTGGTCCTCGTGGAGTGGTATGAGTCGAGAGTCATACATAACGCAGTAGCCATAGATCGTGCCTCGAACCGGTTCCTTGGCTGGCTGCCACTCGAGATTCGTCGCGGAGTGGCATTGTGCGCACGTTGGTTCTGGCGGGTACTGGCGCCTATTGCAGGCAGTGCAGGTTTGCAGCACCAGGCGGCGCTGGTTGACGGCGTCCCAAAAAGGCTTGCTCAACTGGTCCGGTTGCGGGACTGGCTTTGGCATACGTTCCCTCCTTTGCTTGATACGATACGGGCCGAACTATAGGTTGGGCTATCCGCTTTGTCAACTTTGTGAATAGCATCATTATCGTGTGAGAAAGCCTCTTTAGCGCCTCCTTTCAGAGAGACCGTCATTTTTCGCGGCAGTACAGCACATGTTTGTCTGATTGTCGTTCAGAATATACGCATATGCATGTATCTGGTCAAGCGGGATCAAGGATTATTTTGGGGTCGAAACATAGGACATTATGTCATGGATTGGTATCGATTCATAGGACATTGTGTCATAGCTCGGCATCGACTGAGCCAGACCATGACCACACCGAGTGCAGGGACGTAACGTTAGAGAAGCCATCAAGCTTTTCATGGTCTGAGGTCGGGACTCGCTTCGCGCGCCCACCCTTGCCCGGTCGGACTGCGTAATCGCGGCGTCTGCTTCCTCAAGAAAAGCCTCCATCTGGAGCTGGGCGCGTTCACTCGGCATGGGTGGCGTTCCTCACCGGCTCGTTCACGGCCATAGACGGTAGCAAACTGATCGTTCAAGGATAGGTTTGTTCTATGCGTTCGTCAAGCGTCGCAGGCGCCGGCGCGCCTACAAACACCACCCGAACCGAAAAAAGTCGCAAGGAATTGCTGAGAAGCGTGATCGGCATCGCAGACATGTGAACAGCATGCTCGCACGCTGACATCACTTGTGTAGTGCACCTGGTTGAACCTGAAGGAGCGCAACTATGCGCCGTCATTTCGCACTGCGACGCAGTCGCGAATGGCATGACAACGGGACCGGGACGCCGGGGGTACGAAACCTGCTACGCCGCAGTAGCAGGCCAGGGTGATTCTGCGACACGCCACATGTACTGGGACCCAACCGACCGATAGGGCGCCCAGGGCTCACCGATTGCACGGGCTTCTCCAGCCGAAGGCAGACCAGGCAAGCGGTAAGCAAGGTGCATTCCCTTTCGGATCCCGAGGTCCCCAGTTGGCAGGACATCGGGACGGCCCAGTTGAAACATGAGGAACATGTGTGCGGTCCATTCGCCGACGCCCTTAATGGTCACGAGACGTTGGATGACTTCAGCGTCGGGCAACGCGGCGAGTTCATCGAAATCGAGATTGCCCTCAACCACATGGAGGGCAAGGTCGCGCATATAGGCGGCCTTCTGCCGCGAAATGCCCGCGGAGCGCAGGGCAACGTCGCTTGACGCCAGCAGTTCCTGGGGCGTGGGCGGCTGATCCTCCCTGCCATACAGCGCGAAAAAGCGGCGCTGTATGGCGCTGGCTGCAGCACCCGCAAGCTGCTGGAAGAGCATCGCCCTGAGCAGGGCGGCGTAGGGGTCGCTCTTCGGACGCTGCCGGTGAGGCCCAAACCGCTCGATAAGCCCACCCAGAATGGGGTCTGCTTTGCGGAGGTGGGCGTAGCTGGATTCTAGAGAGAACGCCGGCTCCATACACCATGCTCCCCGTTGGTGCCCGTCGCCTGCGTGGCAGTCATGTGCTGGGCACCTTTGGTCAGAACCCACCGAGGCAGCATGTCAGCCAAGCTTGTGCACCAGCCAATCATTGAGTACTGCCGCCGGGCGTCCTTCTGATCAACGGCCATGAAAGCTCGGCTTTCGCTTCTCCATGAAAGCGCGGCGGCCCTCGATATAGTCCTCACTGGCGAAGCAGTCGGCGACCAACTGGTCTACCAGGGCGCGATCGGGTTGGTCCTTCATGGCTTCGTCTATGGCCGTTTTGATCGCCTTGACGGTGAGCGGTGCGTTTTCGGCGATGGTTTTGGCAAGGTCGCGCACTACGGACTCAAGTTCCTGGGTGGGGACAACGCGGCTGACCAAGCCCATTCGCAATGCATCGTGGGCATCGAAGCGGCCACCGGTGAGTAAAATTTCTCGGGCATAAGCCGGGCCGACAAGGTCTACCAGAGGCTTCACGCTGTCAAACCCGTAGCCGAGTCCAAGCCGAGCGGCCGGGACGCCAAACTGCGCATCCTCCGCGGCGATGCGCAAATCCGCTCGCAAAGCAGTGAGGAGCCCGCCCCCCATAGCAAAGCCCCGGATCATTGCGATGAGGGGCTTGCCCAGCTCCCGGTAGCTGGCGGCGGCGCGTGCCCCAATCCGATCGAAGTCCTCTATCGCTTCCGGAGTCGAGCGTTTCGCCTCAAACTCCGAGATGTCCGCTCCGGATACAAACGCCTTGTCGCCTGTCCCCCTCATAACCACCACGCGTACTTCGGGATCATTGGCAAAGGAGCCGAGAATGAGCGGGATCGCCTCTTGCATCTCGACAGACAGCGCGTTACGACGCTCCGGGTTGTTGAAGATCATCCACCCGATCCCATCTTCTTTCTCTGCGATCATCTTGTCGGTGTTAAGCTTCATGGCCTGCCTCCAGGGAATCATTCATTCCAATCAGATGACGCGCCGCGCCCGAAGATCGGCAATGGCCTCGCCATCGTAACCCAGCGCGGTCAGCACCTCGTCGGTGTGCTGACCGAAATCCGGAGCAGCCATGCGCATGCGCGGAGGGCGCGCGGTGCGCGCTAGGTTGATGGCTTGACCGACCACTTCTAGCGTCCCAAGCCTTGGATGGTCCACGGGCGTCGCTATACCCAGGTGTTTCACCTGTGGGTCGGTCATCGTCTGGTCGATGCTGTTGATGGGGCCGCAGGGCACTCCCGCATCATTTAGCGCCTGGATCCACTCGCCGCTCGGTCGTCGCTGAGTGTACTCCGCCAGGGCCGCGTTGAGAGCGACGCGGTTCTTTGAGCGACTGGGACCGTCTCTATAGTCGGGATGCTCAATCAGTTCCGGCGCGCCAATGGCGTTACAAAGCCGCTGGTATATGGGGTTGCCGGAGGCAGCGATGTTGATGTGCCCGTCGGCCGTGGGAAACACGCCGGTCGGAATGCCGGTTGGGTGATCGTTCCCCGCCTGCGGCGCCACCTCACCCGCTATGAGCCAGCGTGCCGCCTGGAAATCGAGCATGGCGATCTGCGCCTCAAGCAGCGAGGTGTAGACCCATTGGCCCTCGCCGGAGCGCTCCCGCTCGTATAGGGCAATGAGGATGCCTTGAGCCAGATACATGCCGGCGGTGAGGTCGGCAACCGGAATGCCAGCGCGCACCGGTCCCTGCCCAGGAAGGCCTGTTATCGACATGATGCCACCCATGCCTTGGGCTATCTGGTCGAAGCCGGGCCGGTCGCGGTAAGGCCCATCCTGCCCGAAGCCCGAGATACTGCCGTAAATGATGCGCGGATTGACCTCGCGAACCGCCTCGTAGTCGATGCCGAGGCGATGTTTCACGTCGGCCCGGTAGTTCTCTACAATGACGTCCGCATTCCGGGCTAGCTTGAAGAATATCTCCTTGCCCTGGGGTAACTTCAGGTTGAGGGTCATGCTGCGCTTGTTGCGGTGGAGGTTCTGGAAGTCGAAGCCGTCCCGCTGGCCCCCCATGCCGTCGTCGCCCTCGGTACCGGTCGGCTCTTCGACCTTGATGACATCTGCGCCCCAGTCTGCCAACTGGCGCACCGCCGTGGGTCCCGCCCGGGCACGAGTGAGGTCGATGACCTTCACGTTGGTCAGGGGAAGAGAAGTGTTGGCCATGGCTGCCTCCTTGGTGAGTATGACGTGACGAGGGACGAGTGAACGAAACTGCGACAGCACCCTGTGGCATTGTGCGATGCAGGAGGTGGCGGCACCGCTCCCCTGGTCAAGAACGAAATCACGTTATCAACCGGAAGGCCCTCGGAATCACCGACAAGCCGCCGCCGCAGCTGACCTGGTGGAGCGGCATGTGGGGTGAGCTTTCAGCAGGCTCCGTGATGGACTAGGGAGCGTAATGCCTGTTAATCCATCACTCGCTCAAACTGGGTGACGTAGTAGGCGTCTTTCTCCTTGATCAGCCCGATGCCAACGCCGGTGACCTTCCGTCCGTTAGCATCAGATGGAGGCTCGCCGCAGGGCTCCTTGAACTTCAGCAGCACCTCTGCCCGCTGATCCTTTTCCTTCACCTGGGCGCTGGTCACCTGGGTGTGGCATCCCTTCAGTTGCTCTGACCGGTGCTTCATAGCATCGGCGAAGCGCTCCCTCCGGTCCTGTGCCATGCACTGCATAGTGACATCCATGTTCCCCTGGGAGAGCGCCTCAAAGCACGATCTGGCTCGCGCTTCAGCTCCGGAACTCCCACAGGCCAGGCTCACCAGGATTATGCCGAGGACAGCCCCCCAAGTCCAGCGCATGTGCATCTTCATCCTCTCGCTTGGCTAGTACCAGCCTTCATGGTGCAGAATATACCAAAATGCTCCAGTGCAACAGTCTTCTCCATAAATATCCGACCGTGCCTAAGCCGATTTCCCACATCACTGCCCGCCGCACCGTCGCGGCGCGTTCTTCGACGACGGCAATCCCAACGACGCCTTAGTGGTAGCAGTCTAAATTCACACGCCACAGAAGGCCCAGACCCAGCAGCTGCGCAGAGACCCCGCGGCCAAGACAGGGCCAGGCCCCCTGCATCGCGGCACCCCCACCACCTAATAGCCAACTTTGTCGAGTAAGTCGAGTAATAGGAAAGAGGTCCCCTGAGGCGTCGCCCCCTTACAATTTTATGCTCCCTTTGGCAGGTCAGTAGCCGCGGGCCAGATCCACCACGTTTTCCAGGGGCTGCGCACCGAGAAAATGCCGCAGTTGCCGGCAATAGAACTCCATAGCAAGTTGGCCATAGCCCTCAGAGTGGCCTGCCACGTGCGGTGTCAGAAGCACATTGGGCATGGCCCAGAGCTCCTGATCCGGCAGTCGCTCCAGCTCCCGGTCGTACACGTCCAGCATCGCGCCGGCGAGACGGCCGGCCCGCAGCGCGCGCTTCAATGCCTCTTCGTCCACTAGTTCGCCTCGCGCGGCGTTTATCACGCAGGCAGAGGGCTTCATCAGCGCCAGGGTTTCGTCTCGGATCAGGTGGTGAGTCTCGTCAGTCCACGGCGCGCAGAGGGCCACGAAGTCGCTGCAGGAGAGCAACTCCGTGAGGGACGATGCGGGCAGCAACTCGTCCACGCCTTCCACGCCGGTCTCCGCACCCAGCAAAGGGCGGTCGACGGAGTAGCGGCTGGCGACGACGCGCATCCCCACGCCGTGGGCCAGCCGCGCCACATGGGTGCCGATGCCACCCAGACCCACGATGCCCATGGTCTTGCCCGCCACGGACTGCGAACGGTAGCTCCTAGGGTCAAAGGCCAGGTGGCCCTTGTCGTGATGGGCTTGCGCCAGGGACTTGGCGAAGTAGAAGACCGCCGCCAGGATGTACTCCGCGATGGGGAGGGGGTTCACGTAGCCGCGGCCGGTGGTAATGATGTAGTTTCCCGCCAGCGCTTGGCCCTTCCCCTCCTTCAAGCGGTCGGGGCCAGCGGAAGCCGCGTGCAGCCACCGCAAGCGCGGCGCCCGACGCGGCAGGTCCGGTGGGAAGATTGCCATGGCAAAGGAGACCGCTATGTCGGCCTCCTGCAGCAGCGCATCGCGCTCTGCCCGGGCCATCGCGGCGGATTCGGGATCACCCTCAGTCGCCAACTCCTCTTCCGGCGGCGGCGGCAGCGCCCGGCTGGCCCAGGCAAGCGGGTAGGAGCGACGGTACTCCGGCAGGAGCTTCCATCGGGCATCCACCACCCTGATATTGGGGGCAACCCCATGCAGCGGCGCTATGTCGGTGTTGTACCCAGACAGCACCACGAGGGTGATTCGCTCGGCCATCCTGCGCTCCCGCTCTAGCCGGATTCCACTGTGTCGTGCTTCCGGTGCCCCATGCTCACCTCCGGTTGACGCCTGAACCTTACCCTTCGAGATGGACGCTGTCAACCGGAATTTCCCATTTGAGTCGCCCCAAGGCGCTTCGTGGATCCCAAATGTGGCAGTAGGAATATACGTCTGGCCTTTTAGGTCTGCCAACCGATGTTGCCGCGGCAGGCACTCGTTAAGAGGCTCGTTAGCAAAATGTTTGCAAATCGCGTTTTCGTGTCGGTCGGCAACGGGTGCAGGGACTCGAAAAGGGGCCGTCTTACCAACGAAATTGGTGCCGAAGGTCGGACTCAAACCGACACGGGAGTTGCCCCCAACAGTTTTTGAGTGGGTGGGTGTTCGTCCTTTGGGCTCCCGTCGGGTCACCTTAGACCCCGTTTTACTCACAAAATCCACGGCGTCTGTCCCGTCGGGTCACGTTCTGTCCCAAGAACTGCCGCCAAGTATGTCGGCAAAACTGGAGACGAAACACTCGGACGAGCTGGAGCGGAATCGTCAGGACGGAACGGTCACCGTGCCGCGGAATTCCTGCGGAGGCTGGCCCAAGAGCTACGCAGTTCCCTGGAGACCGTGTGTGCGAAGATCGCCGAGGAGTTCGACGGCGAGCCGGTGACCGACGCCAGCGTCCGGAGGCTGGCTGCCGAGACCAACACGAAGCTGCAGGACGTAGCGAAGACGCTGGCTCCTGATGGGCGAACACCTCGCATCCCTGCTCCTACCGCGGCCTTTGTGGACCGGGTCCGGGAGGTGGTGCGGCAAGCCTACCAGCGCATGGGCTGGGTTGAGCCGGAAGACACGAACCCACCAGGGAGGAGGATCAATGGGCGGCAATCACGATAAACGGCTGGACAAGGTAGAGCACTCCCTCACTCCCAAGCAGCCGGTCGTCCTCTGGTTGGAGGAGGCCAGGAGCTATGGCTTCCTGCGCGCTTACGTCGCCTCGCTCACCGGGCAGCCGTTGGCGGCCTACCCCCTGGAAAAGCTGCCAGAACAGGTGGAAGCGGCGGTCAAGGATGCCTACAAGAGGCCGCCCGCCAAGGAGCTCTGGCCCTACCTCGACCAGGCGCGGAAGGATGTGGCCTTCCTGTTCGAGCTGGCGATGGCGGTGAACGCCCGGGTGCTGGTGGCGCGGAGTACAGATGCGCTGGGGTACTTGTGGCTGTTGGTGTGGTGCGGCGCTCCACAAGCGCCGCACCACACCAACTGCGGGAGGAGGCTGCTGCCTGGCGTGAGCACGCGCTGCCGCTCGCCGGTGAGGCCTATGCCCTGGCAGCGGCGGTGGAGGACCTGGCACAGCGGTACTGCGGGTGCCAAACGCTGCTGTTCCCGGCCGAAGCGGAGGGGGTGGCCCAGGCGACTCAGGCGTGGGACACCCTGCTAGCGATGTACACCAACCAGGTGGAGCAGCTACCGCCGAGGCAACGGCAGGCGCTGGCGTTGACGCAGGAGACGGCCCGAGCGGGCGGCCGGCTGCGGGTATCCCACGACGTCGGGCACCCGGTGGCGCAGGCCAAAGCCGAGACGTTACAGCTCCTGGGAGATAACGAGGGGGCCGCGCTGTTTGGTCGAGCCGTACTTCTAGCACATCGGAAAGGTCACTTAGGAGTCGTGATGAAATAAGTAGATCACGGTATGAGTTTTTGTCGAGGCGTGATGGAGTAGTTCCACTCGCCATGAAAGGGATCGTGCGTGAGATAGAGGTCACTCAGTTGGTTGTCAGAAACG
>Ga0209514_10001659_pt1 | contig 37253 bp, 35 predicted proteins | sample Subgrocontami58m_FD_187452 | JGI IMG/M metagenome (GOLD analysis project Ga0209514, IMG submission 187452) | Subsurface groundwater microbial communities from S. Glens Falls, New York, USA - GMW37 contaminated, 5.8 m (SPAdes) (version 3) | ecosystem: Environmental > Aquatic > Deep subsurface >...
TGGGCCATCGATAACTTCGTCCGTAATTTCCTCTCCACGATGGGCTGGGAGACAGTGCATTACCTTGACATCATCCTTCGCTGTTTTCAAAAGGTCGCTGTTGATTTGAAAATCTTTGAATGCCTGTCTGCGCACCTCTTCCTCTGCCTCCTGTCCCATGCTAACCCAGGTGTCCGTATAAAGCACGTTCGCCTTTTCAGCGGCTTCTTTTGGGTCTTGATAGAGATGAATCAGATCGTTTCCATCTGCCATCTGTTTGGTTTTGGAAACAAAATCGGGTGTGAGTTCATATCCCTTTGGTGAGGCAACGTGGAAGTGTATACCCAGTTTTGCGCAGATTTGAGCCAGAGATCGGGCAACATTATTCCCGTCTCCGACAAAAGCTATTTTTATGTTTGTATAGGTACCGAATTTTTCTTTGATAGTATACAGATCAGTGAGCGCCTGGCATGGATGGAGATAATCCGATAGGGCATTAATAACGGGTACGGTGGCATATCTGGCTAGTTCCTGAATTGTGTCCTGACCGAAAGTACGGATAGCAATCCCGTTTACGTAACGCGACAGCACCCTTGCGCCGTCTTTTACGGCCTCTCTCTTACCAAGGTTTATATCGTTTTGTGTCAGATAAATGGCATTGCCGCCCAATTGTACCATTGACACTTCAAAGGAAACACGTGTACGCATAGAACTTTTTTCGAAAATCATGCCCAGGATTTTGCCGCTTAGACATTTTTCATCATATCCCTTGTTATGCCATTCCTTGAGTTCCTTTGTGACATTAAATATTTCCTCAATGTCCGCTTGTGAAAGGTCTGCAATTGAAATTAAATCCTTACATTTCATAGTCATTCTCTCATGAATTAAGTTTTAGAAAGGACCGTTTTTAAAATGTTCAAGCCCTCGTCAATGTGCTCTTTTTTAACATTGAGCGGGGGCATAAATCGAATGACGGTGTCATGAGTACAATTGAGGAATAATCCCGCCTGGATACAACCTTTGATGATTTCTGAGCCATTTCCATTAAGTTCAATCCCGATCATGAGCCCCACGCCGCGGACTTCTTTTATTATCTTATATGTCTTTTGCAGTAATTTCAATTGCTCTACGGCATAACTACCCATTTTTTTTACATTGTCAAGGAGGTTTTCATTTTCAATCGTTTCAAATACTGCTATTCCCGCGGCGCATGCCAGTGGATTTCCGCCAAAAGTAGAGGCATGACTGCCGGGGACGAGGCTCTTCGCAATTTCTTTTTTAGCCGTCATAGCTCCAATAGCCACGCCGCCGCCAAGCGCCTTTGCCAATGTCATAACGTCGGGTTCTATGCCGTAATGCTGATAAGCAAAATATTTTCCGCTCCTTCCCATGCCGCATTGCACCTCATCGAGAATGAGCAACAATCCTTTCTCATCACAGAGCTTTCTCATGCCTTGCATGAATTCTTTTGTGGCAATATTAATTCCGCCTTCACCCTGAATAGGTTCCAGCATGACGGCACAGGTCGTATCGTCTACTGCTTTTTTTAGAGCTTCCAGATCGTTAAATGGAACATAGGAAAACCCTTCGAGCAGTGGTGCAAATCCCTTATGATATTTAGGTTGTGCGGTCGCTGTGACCGTGGCAATCGTTCTCCCGTGGAACGAATTGGAGAAAGTAATTATCTTATATTTACCTGAATTCGAATTGTGTATGCGTGCGAGCTTGATTGCCGCTTCATTCGCCTCAGCGCCGCTATTACAGAAGAAACACTGTCCGCTGAAAGATTTTTCAGAGATGTGTTTTGCCAGTAATCCTTGTGGTTCTGTGTAATAGATATTAGGAGCGTGCTGGAGTTTTGCGGCCTGGTTTTGAATGGCCGCAACGACGTTTGGATGACAGTGTCCCAGCAGACTGACTGCCCAGCCTGAAAAAAGGTCGAGGTATCGTTTACCTTCTGCATCCCAAACATCCACACCGCTTCCTCTGACCAGCAGAATGGGATTTCGAATATAATTCGGGATGACATAGCGATCATAAATTTCTTTAATCTCTTTTGTGTTCATGATTTTTATTTATATTATTATCTGTGTTCCGACGCCCTTGTCGGTGAAAATTTCCAATAAGAGCGCATGTGGTATCAGTCCATTGATAATATGCGCCTTCTTAACCCCTGCCTTAAGGGCGCTAATACAAGCAAGCGCCTTTGGGAGCATCCCGTCCTTGATTACCTTTTTATCAATAAGTTCGTGGACTTCGTTTTCGTGCAATGTGGAAGCAAAGGATGAATCGTCATCGGGTCTTGTCATGATACCGTGCGTGTTTGAAAGAAAAACGAGCTTTTCTGCGCCAAGCGTCTTCGCAATAAACGCCGCTACATTGTCTGCATTGACGTTATAAACATCGCCATTGATTCCTTTTGCGATGGGTGGAACAATGGGAATCGTACACGTTTTGCACAAATTCAAAAACCTCTCGCTGTCGATTGATGTTACCTTACCAACGAAACCGATATCTAACTTTTTGGAAGCACCGCTATCTGTCTTTGTTTCGATGTAGTGCTTTTCTGCCTTTAATGGACAGTATTCATCTTCCCAGATGCAGGCAGCTTCATTGCCCAACTCTGAAATCCTCTTTACTATGGAAGCACTGATCTGATTGATCAGGACGTCTTTGGCTATCTCAAGTGTTTCGCGGTCTGTTATACGATGTCCTTCAATGAACTTTGGTGTCAAATTCCGTTTTGCCATCTCCTCGCTGATGCGTGGACCGCCGCCATGAACCAATATGGGCATAATGCCGACTGTTTTCATGAATACAATGTCCTGAAGTACATTTGTCAGCACATCTTCGCTGGACATTGCGCTGCCGCCAAACTTGATTACGACGATCTTATTTCTAAAAGAACGGATATAGGGAAGCGCTTCAATCAGTATGTTCGCCTTCCGTATGGCAGTTTCCATGCAGTAATATACCAAAAATTATTCTGATAATAAAAAAGAAGTTGAAATTATAACAAAAGAGACTCTCGTGTCAAGGGTAAACAAACTGGGCGTTCAATTTATTACAAAGGAAAGAGAAAGTTTGTGCAAAGGCTTTGTTTATAGGTGCAGCCCTTATTATTTGCGTCATTAGTTTATTCGTGACTAATTAGCAAAATTTAGTTTGAACAGCTACGGAATGACTACCGAGGCGAAGCCTCAGACCAATAAAACACACATGAAAGCGTAGATTTCTCAGATGAGGCAGGAGGTACGATGTAAGAGGTAAGAAGTATGAGAATGATATTCATACCTTATACTTCTTACATCGTCTTTGTACCCCCGCTGTTATTCTTAAAAACTTGACTCATTTGTAAAGATAAATCCGACGAGGTTGGACTATTCTTTTATCTTCTTAATTCGATTTTGTGCATAAGCATCCTGGAGGGCAATATACGGATCGATGGCTGGTTTTGTTATGTTCTCATAAGTTGTCCCTTTATCTATAGAGAGATCGTTAACAGTGTCATAAGAATAATTCCCAAAGCTCTCCAAAGGTGTGAGGAAGAAAACTGAAATCCAGGTCAATGGATTCAATGCCGAATCTCCCACAAGTCCTGCAGTATCACGCACATTTGATGGTCCAAGAAAAGGCCACACGATGTAAACTCCGGAATTCATCTTATGTTTGGCGAGGGTTTGACCAAAGTCTCTCTCTTGTTTCTCCAAATGGAATTTTGATTTTGCCGGATCGAAGAATCCTGCCGCTCCAACGGTACTATTAATAACGAAACGCGCCAACTCCGTACCAGCGCCTTTGAGTTCACCCTGGAAAAGACAATTGAAAAAACGGACAGGCATTTTGACGTTTGTAAAAAAGTTCCTGACGCTAACGCGCGCCTTTTCAGGTATCATGGAATTGTAACCAGTGTAGATTGGTTTAATAAAATAATGATAAGCCTTATCATTGAATGTAAAGATGGCTCGGTTATAGGGCTGAAGCGGATCTTTTACTAAAGGGGGTTCCGCTTTCACATCATTATTTATTGGTTCTTCATCTTCGTAAGTTGTACTGGCAGGAGAAGTGTTTTCTTTAATAGTGTTATCCGATTGTCCCGTTGAAACGGTATGGTTCAATTCACCGTCTTCATTCGCTTTGTTGATGACAGGAGTTTTTTCTTCTTGTGGAATTTCAGTTGGTTGTCCTTCTGAAACGGGTGAAGATTCTGCCCGGACAGACGCCTTGCATACACAAATTGTAAAAACAACAACGAACACCAATAAAACAGACCTTCTCACGTGTTTTTCTCCTTTTTTGATACCCAGCATCATTGTAATGTTATTTTCTCACTTTGTTGGTGTTTCTTCTTTAACTTTGTTTCGCTTTTATCTTTTGAATGAGTTCCTTGTATGAAGATTTAATCAAGATGTTATTAAATTGACTGCGGTAATTATTAACCAGACTTACTCCTTCAATAATCACATCATAAATTGTCCATCCTCCCGGATTATTGAGCATATTATAATCCACGGATATTTCTGTTCCTTTGTTTGTGATAATCTTGGTTTGTACAGTGGCATATTTTTTATCTTGTTTTTCACTGATAATAACAACTTTTTCACCAGAATACGTATCGGTTTTCCCTATATAAGCGTCTTTCATTATATTGGTAAACAATTCCACAAATTCCTTTTTTTCCTCAGGGGTACGGCTTTTCCAATGCTGACCAAGAGCCCTTTTGGACATTTCTTCAAAATTAAAAATGGGAGAAATCTCTTCCCATAACTTTTGCCTGCGTTCCTGCGTCTTTTCATCGCCTTTCAGGGAGGGATCCTTGAGAATGGCAAAGCCTTTGTCTATCGTTTCCATAAGTAATTTTCCCGGTTCCCCTGCCCACAGAAGCGGGGATATAAAAGCCAATGAAAGCATACCAATACCTATTGCAGATGTAATTTTTCTATAGTTCATTTCGTCATTCCTTTACCTTCCCAAAAACAAAATTTCCTATCAACTTTTCTATATCAATCGGCGGTTCTGTCTGATGTAATGAGTCCCCGGGTTTTATCAATGTTTCTGATCCACCAGGGGTTATTTCTACATATTTTTCACCTAAAAGTCCTTTGGTACGAATCGATGCAATAGCATCTTCCTGGAGTTCGATGTCATCTCGAATAAGCAAGGTAACCACAGCCTGATAAGCGATCAGCTCGATATTGTCAACCTTACCAACTTCAATTCCTGATATTTCCACCTCAGTATCTTTCTTAAGACCTTTGACAGAGCTAAAGACGGCTTTTACCGGATAATAGTGGCCTCCTGACAGGTTGACCTTCCCAAGTCTTACAGACATGTAAGCCAGGCAAAGCAAGCCGCAAAAAACAAAGATACCAACAATAATTTCAACGTCAAATTTCTTCATAATATTTTTCATATTTGTCACCTTTTAGATCATTGGGAACACGTTTATTGTATGGAAATAGGGCCTTCCAATTCTCCATGCACGAACTGATGAACCACAGGATCTTGTGAGTTCTCTATCTCTGCGGGCGTTCCCGAAGCAATAATTTCGCCATTGTATAACATAGCAACACGATCTACCAAAGAAAAAATAGCAGGTATTTCATGGGTAACCATGATTGCAGTAAAATGAAGACTTTTCTGGCAATCTCTGATCTGTTTATGTATTGCTTTTCCAATCAATGGATCTAGCCCGGTTGTCGGTTCATCAAAAAGGACTATTTCGGGTTTCATAACGAGGCAGCGTGCAAGGGCAACCCGTTTTTTCATACCGCCGCTTATCTCGGAAGGATATTTATTTTCAGCGCCTGAGAGACCCAAGCAGGCCAACTCTGCAAGCGCCGTATCTCGAATTTGCGATTCTTTCATCCTGGTTTTTTCCCTCAGCGGGAATGCAACATTATCAAATACGGTAAGGGAATCAAAAAGGGCGCCTCCCTGAAAAACAAAGCCACATCGTTCTTTTAATTGTTTTAATAACTTTCCTCTCAGCTTGCTGATATCCTGATTATTTATTAATATCTTGCCCCGATCGGGTTTTGTCAGGCCGATAATAAGCTTGAGGAGCACCGATTTCCCCTTCCCACTGCCTCCTATCAATGCCAGAGTTTGTCCCTCTTCTACCTTTAGGTTAACACCCCTAAGCACCTCTTGGTCGTTAAAACTTTTGTATAAATCGACAACTTCAATCATTGGTTATCCAGATTAAGTCAATAATATCGATGTCATAAAATAATCCCATATCAGTATCGTGACTGATGAAAGCACCACGGCCTGGGTGGTTGCCTTGCTTACGCCTTCTGCCCCGTATCCGGTAAAATATCCCTTATAGCAGCTTATCCAGGTTATCAGCATACCAAAGCTTAAGGATTTGTACAGACCCTCAAGGATGTCTTTCGCACTAACGAAATCTCTGATGCCGCCAAAATAGGTTCCACTGGAGACGCCCGTAAGTCCCACTCCCACAGCATATCCTCCCCAAACGCCTACTACGACGAAGATAGCATTTAAGAGAGGGAGCGATATTATGCCTGCCAGTAAATTAGGAATGACGAGATACTTGTATGGATTTAAGGCCATAGCATCAAGGGCGTCAATTTGCTCGGAAATCCTCATAATACCAATTTCCGCCGTTAATGCAGAACCAGCGCGCCCGGTAACCATCAAGGCGGAAAGAACAGGTCCCAGTTCCCGGATCAATGAAAGAGCCACCACAGGGCCCAGACTCGTTTCAGCGCCAAACTTGACTAAGGCGTAATACGTCTGTAATGCCAGCACCATTCCCGTAAATGATCCTGTCAGAAGAATGACCAGGGTAGTCTTTACGCCAATAAAATTAATTTGCTTAACAATTCTTCGGAGTAAATATGGAGGGAACAACATCCAGAAGAAGGCGGTTGCGAGAAAACACACCATCCTCCCTGATTCCCTTATGAACGTATGGGCAAAATTTCCAATAATTTTAAATGGAGTAAATATCCAGTTCACGAAAAAATTCTCTCTGCAATATACTTTTGCCCTAAAACTCTTTTAAATTAGGCTGCCTTCGGCAGCGACTTTTAAGCTCCCCTCTAGAAAGAGGGGCTGGGGGTGTGTTGCGGCAAACTTACACACCCCTTTATCGTTCGACTGAGCTCACGACGAAGTCCCCTCTTTCTAGAGGGGAATCACAAAAGATTGAAATTCTTAACATTAAATTATGTCTTTGGCAGCTTTTCCAATGTAGAGCGAAGAGGCTCTTCGCTCTACAAACCGCATAAATAAAATGAAAATTCCTATACAATCAAGTTAGGACTTCGGCGACTTTATTAAGCCACTAAGGCACAAAGGAAAACTTAGCGTTATTCTCTCGTTCCCAAGCTGGAGCTTGGGAACGAGCGGAAATATTATTATCGGTATTTTTTTAAGTTTTTTTATGTTCATATGTGAGATTGTGACTATGGCAAATTGCAATGGCAAGCGCATCGGATGCGTCCTCGGAAAAAAGGATTTCGGGTAATCCAAGAATGATTTTTACCATTTCCTGCACCTGTTCCTTGTGGGCATTGCCGTTGCCTACAACAGCTTTCTTTACGACCGTTGCAGCATATTCAGCAATGGGGATGTTTGCAAATGCCGCGCACAGAAAGACAATGCCCCTTCCTTCACCAATCTTTATTGCCGCCTTTATGTTTTTGCCGTAAAAAACCTCTTCAATAGCCATTTGATCGGGTTGATGTTTGGAAATAATATCCATAATCTTGCAGTAGATTGTCTTTAGTCTTTGTGGGAAATCAAGATTTTTACCTGCTTTGATCGAGCCGTATTCGATGGCTATTGTTTTTGAACCTATCTTTTCTATCACGCCGTAACCGGCAACTTGTGTCCCTGGGTCAATTCCAAGAATTTTCATAAATAGTTGACAACCCTTGAGTCGTAGTATTTAATCTTTATTTACAAAAAAATTAAGATACTATATTTATATTAGTTTAATTGATTGTCAAGTAAATCTTATAATAAATCATGTATAAAAAATGTTATAGTCAAAGAATTAAACTGATTTTTAATAGAACAACAATCTTTTCTTTGTCTCGCTAAATAAAAACAATTACAAATTAATAACAATTGCTATGCCAATTAAAGAATGGTAACTATATAAGTAGTGTAACTGTCTTTTTTAGCATAGTTAGCGACAATTATGTTTTAACTATAAGTAATGCGATGCATAAAAAGATTAGCAAAAAGTGTTTTTTAGCGAAAATTTTGCGGAAAACAGGTGCGTTGAACAAAAAGACCTGAAAATATTTCGCTTTATTATAAAATTATTTTTACATTTACACAACGGTTACTATAATACTTAATCTAATGTCTGAAATAAACTTATCTGTCAACTTATGCGGTATTCAGTTAACAAATCCTACCATCCTGGCATCCGGGATATTAGGCACGACAAAGGCATTATTGAAACGGGTTGCAGAGAATGGCGCAGGGGCTGTAACGATTAAGTCTATTAGTGTAGAACCTCGAGAGGGACACAAAAATCCTACTGTTATTACCTTTGAGGCTGGAATGCTAAATGCCGTTGGTTATTCGAATCCGGGCGTTGATGCAGCCGTCAGGGAATTCACTAACCTTCAGGATGTCGGTGTTCCGGTCATTGCCAGTGTAATCGGCACACAAAAGGAAGATTTTGTACGAGTGGTCGAAGGGCTTTCTTTCCAAAAATTTTCGGCAATAGAGATACCTCTTTCCTGTCCGCATACACCAGGATTTGGGCTTCTTGCAGGACAGGGCACGCCACAAGCAACCTTCGATATAACATCTGCAGTAAGAAAGGTAACCAAATTACCGATATTCGTTAAGCTATCCCCCAATATTCCGGAGATTTGTACGATTGCAAAGGCTGCGGAGGATGCAGGCGCTGATGCTATCACGGCAATTAACTCGATGGGGCCGGGCATGATCATCAACATAGAAGCCCAAAAGCCTATTTTGAGTTTCAAGGTGGGTGGTGTTACCGGCGATGCCCTGAGACCCATTGCGGTAAGATGCGTGTATGATGTATATAAGGCCATAAAGATTCCGATTATTGGCGTGGGGGGCATTTCTACTGGACGGCATGCCATTGAGATGATGATGGCAGGGGCGTCTGCCGTTGGGATAGGGACGGGTGTTTATTCTCGCGGTATTGACGTTTTTAGAAAAGTGTGTGAGGAAATTCGTCTATGGATGCAGGAAAACGGTTTTGACAGTATAAAAAATATTGTGGGTGCAGCACATGATTGAACAACCAATGATGGTGAAAATCTGCGATATTCAGGAAGAATCTCCGGGTGTTAAAACCTTCTTTTTCAAGCTTAATTTAAATTTTGAGCCGGGGCAATTTGTTATGGTATGGATACCACTCCTTGATGAAAAACCCTTTACCATATCATATATTCAAAAGGGTCATGTGGGTATCTCTGTTTTAAAAAGGGGGGTGTTTACCAATGCAATCCATAGTAAAAAGATAGGGGATATGCTTGGAATACGCGGTGCTTATGGGAGGGGATTTGGCTTAAAACCAGATACAAATTCATGTGTTGTGGGGGGGGGGATCGGGATGGCATCTCTGGCAACCCTTGTGGATAGGTTAAATCTTGTCGTTGATAAACGGCGGGGGCATGTAACTGTCATACAGGGGGCAAGAACTGTTGCGGAGATCGTCTATCAGAAGCGTTTCAGCGATATGAAATTATGCACCGAAGACGGGACTGCCGGATTCAAAGGAACAACCGTTGACTTGCTCAGGGACTTACTCAAAAAACAACGCTTCCAGAAGGTTTACACCTGCGGTCCGGAGAAGATGCTGCATAAGGTGGTTGAGTTATGTAGAGAACATGGTATTGAATGTGAAGTGTCTTTGGAAAGATACATCAAATGTGGTTTTGGCGTGTGCGGCCAATGTGACTGTAGTGGTCAGCGGGTATGTATTGATGGGCCTGTCTTTAACATAGAAGAACTGAGCGAGATGGAGGACTTTGGCAAGGTAACGATAACGAAAACAGGAGAAAGGGTTATTCACTAATGAATCATAAACAGTTAAAACGACGGGACCTACTGCGAAAATTGATGCGTCTCATGTGTCGTACCGTGCTGCGTGTTGTGGCAAAGGCAGCGCCAGATGGTAATGAACCCCTTCCTGATTTAAGGATGGCAAAACGGATTCTCCTTGTGCTCGTGAATTACCGCATGGGGAATACGGTATTAGCAACGCCCGCTGTGTCCGCTTTGATTGATGCGTTGCCTATGGCAGAATTTTCTTTTGTTGGTGGACCTTATGCATCTGGTATTCTTAAAGGATACAACCTGAAGCGCGTTTATACCGTTAGTCGCCGGGACTCATGGTCACCCTTACGTATGTGGCGACTTATTCGCACACTGCGTCAGGAACGTTACGATGTTGCCATTCACCTTAGTATGGCAACTGCTTCGCTGGGTGCATTCATTATGTACGCTTCTGGCGCCAAACATCGGATTGGATGCCGCGGTTCAGTTGGCAATATTTTCTTTACGTCTGCCATGGAACACCCACGCTCATCCCACAAGGTAGACCAGATCAATGAGTATACGAGATGGCTTGGCATCCATACGTTGGGCGAGCGAAAGCTGGTGCTCAGTAATGATGAGCGGTGTTGGGCCGAAAGATTTTTCAGAGAAAGAATCCATAATTCTTGCGGTCAACCGATTGGCATTTTTGTTGGCAGCCGTCAACGCAAGGGCAAGTACTGGGATATTTCAAACTTTGGTGTCGTAGCCAAAGGTCTCCGTTCTCACGGTTTTCCTGTTGTGGTTTTCATTGGATATGAGGAAGCATCACGGGAGGAACTCATTCGTGCTTCGCTGGGGCAGGCATTATATATAAAAGAGCCGGACATTCGCAGGGTTGCGGCGCTCGTTTCCGGCTGTCGGGCTGTTTTCACTCCAGATTCTGGTCCAATGCACCTCTCGATTGCTGTGGGAACCAAGACCGTGGCGCTCTTTGTCAAACCGAACTTTGATCGATATGGTCCACGCCAACCACAAGGGGAGGTTGTCTTTGACCCCCACGGAACATCAGCCGACCGTGCGCTGCAAACAATTCTAAAGCTCTGTACTCAGTCAAGTAATGTACCTTCAACCATCTAAGTGTTTCACCGCTCTTTTTTTAACAAAGTAATATCTAAATTTTATTGACTTCACAAAATAAATATAGTATTTTCTACTCATAAATATTTGTTATAGGTAGTATTTTACAAGTCTTTATAATTTCCTTGCATTTTCATGCCCCCATCGTCTAGTGGCCCAGGATGTCAGGTTCTCAGCCTGAAGACAGGGGTTCAAATCCCCTTGGGGGTACATATAATTGCGGCAATAGATGCAATGGAAATAGTCCACCCAATAAAAAGAATATCTTCTCGTATTTCTGCTAAAATAAATCCATTTAAGTCCCATAAACGGCAATGCATCATAATCATCAAAAAGAAGGCTGCAACTTAAAAAAGTATTCTTTATATAAGGGGAGGTATATGTATAAAAAAACTATGGAAACAATGTGGTTTAGGGCATTTCTGCTGTTTTTCCCATTTTTAATCCTGTCTTCTTTACAACAAGAAGCATTCAGCAAAACGCATGATGAGCCCTTGGGAAAAATCCAATGGCATGCCGTCAGGAATGCAAATAGTAACGAAAAATATGCCAAGGAGGGCGATATTGTATTGATGGGGGCATTTGCCACTTCTGATGAGCCTACATCGTTACCGATATCACTTGAATTCGAGTTCTCAACGTATAAAGAATTTTATATGGGAATTGTCATAATAAATGACAGCGGGGATGATAAAGATATAACCGTAAGATTTGAACTTACAGGTCCCAGGGGTGGAAAGGAAGAAGAAGATATTACCGTTCCTGCGAATTTTACCTATATTGCTTATATCAAGGATATATTTGGCAGACCGGATCTTTATACCTTTAAAGGGAGTATTAAGGATGTTGGAAGTGCGAAGTTAAAAATGTTGTTTACCGAGTAATGTGTAATATGAGTATCAACAAGAAAAGATTGCTCGTCCTGTTTTTTATAAATATATTAATCGGCGTTCACATCATCCTGTGGTATAAGTTTGGCTGTCAAAAAGTCGGGACATTTAGTTTGAACGGGGTTGTAAGCCTTTTCGGAATGGGTTTATTAAACTCCGCCGCCGCATTTTTTATTTTTGTGGTTCTCATGACGGCCTTTTTTGGAAGGCTCTTTTGCGGATGGGGATGCCATTTTGCCTTCTTTCAAGAATGTGCCTTAAAAATTTTTGGTAAATTTGGAATAAACCCCAAAATCATCCACTCGAATGCAAGCATCATCCAATACGTCTTTCTTCTGAAGACATTAACGGCTATCTATGAATTCTGGCTTATTTACGGCCCTCCACAATTCCACATAGGATTTAGTGACACGCAGGTGATAACCGTAGACCTGCCCAGAAGTCCAATTATCATTATTTTGTTTGTCCTGTTTGATGCATTTCTGTTTATTTATCTTATGGGATCGAGGGCATTTTGTCGATATGTATGTCCGTGGGCGCCCTTGCTTGCAATCTTTGACAATTTCAGCTTCTGGCGTATCCGGAAGGTTAACGAGTGTAAGGGTTGTATGAGTTGCACCAATAGCTGTACTATGGGAATTCGTGTGCATGATGAGATTGCCCAATATAGCGCCGTAGTAAATGCGAACTGTATCCGATGTCTTGCCTGTATAAATGCGTGTCCGAATGGAACATTAAGTTACAGATGGGGTTTGAATGTAATATCAATTACCCGACGGATACAATGGCTGATTCCGCAGCAAAGGAACTATAACTGGTATTGTGAGTTTATCCTTATATTTTGCGGGTTAATCGTTGCGTATTATACACAAAGGTGGCTGGGGAGTTTCCAGACATTTCTCGGTGCAGCGTGGGGTTTGTGTTTCGGCATATTAATTGTAAAATTCCTCGAGAGCAAGTGTGTTCCATTATTGGAAACTATTCAACAGAAAAGAAGGTTTTTGATCGTGAGTTTAATAACATTATCCACCTTAACATGGTGTTGGATGACAAGCACTCCCTATGATATTCGCTTATTGCTGAGGGGGAATAGATATATGGATCTCCTGGAATACGAGAGTGCCATATCAATATACAATCAAGCGATCAATGAATTTCCATCAAATAATGAAATCCGTGCCGTACTTGCACGGGCTTACAAAACGAACGGCGATTATAATCGTGCAATTACAGAGTATAAGACCCTCATTAGCAACAATCCGGACAACGCAGCATTACATAACAACTTAGGGACCGTTTACTATAGAAATGGAAATTATGAGCAGGCTATCGTAGAATATAAAAAGTCTATTCAATTAGATGGACATTTAACAGCGGCTTATGGTAATATAGGACTTATACTTTTAAAACAGGGGAATGTTGAGGAGGCCATTCCTTTTTTAAGAAAAGTCTTTCCAAGTGAAGAAGAAATGTTAAAATACATTTTAACTTTATATAGTCCTAATCAGGAAAAAAATGGATAGAAAGGGAGGATAATTATGGGTAATGTTTATACTTGTCAGACGTGCGGTCTGGTTGCGACAGATAAAGGACACCTGTGTAACCCGGTAACAGCAGGGAAGGTTGTTGCTTGCAGATTTTGTGGGACGGTCTCGGGTGATCCCAGACATGTGTGTGCTCCAAAGGTTGTTAGTTTGAAGTACGTTTGTGATTCATGCGGCCGTCTTGCGCCAAAACGTGAACTACTCTGCCGTCCTTCGCCTCTTGCAAAACTAAAGAAAACAGTTAAAAAGTCAGTTTCAAAAAAAGTAGTGAAATCTAAAAAGAGAAAATAATAACACGCCCAATAACGATGGCTTTATAATTCAGCTACAAACCAAATAAACTACTCTTCACCTTTAGTAACAAACAAAAAGCTGATAGATGCTTTTTTGTTGGAGGTTATTGTATTGTTGTTTTAAAGGGAGGTTTGTTCAACAGTGGGTGTATAAAAGTGGTCGGGGCGAGAGGATTTGAACCTCCGACCTCCTGCTCCCAAGGCAGGCGCGCTAGCCAAACTGCGCTACGCCCCGTTAAATCTATTTAGAAAATTAAGAGATGTGTATTATATGCTACATCTCTTTAAATACAAGTAAAAATAATATTCTATTTAAGTAGTTATAATGTTTAAGGTTAGTATATATTTTAAAAAATAATTTAAACATTTGGAACAATATTGTATATAATTCTGTTTTTTAAGCTAAAATTGCAATTTTATATTTTTAACCTTTTTAGGAGTCCATTGGTGAGTGTTCAGCAGAAAGAAAAACCAAGGCGTAAAATTCTTAAAAAATATAATGAAAAAAATCTTTCCTTAAAGAATGTTTATGCTGATAAAGCAGAAAGGAGCTGCCTTATGTGTGGGAGAAGGTTTATAAGCCGGGGTCCACACAACAGGAGGTGTCCAAAATGCAATCAAAAGATAGATCAGGCCGCAGAAAATACCTTTTACATGCCAACGGTATATACAAACGATGGCGGCGTTACGGGAGAATTCATAGCTATCGTTGAATAGATAGCGGCAAAGCTATAATATTTGTTAATCAAAAGGGTTGTGTAGTAATTGCTACGCAACCCTTTTTTATTTATCGTCTTTTGTATACTTCATTTCTCTCCACCCTCTCCTTTGTAATGGATTTAATGAAAAACACCGTCCTGTTATACGTCTTTTATTTGATTTAGCAGGGGTCTCCGCTCGGTTTATGTCTTTTTGTTAAAAAATCATTTCAACCTGTTTGTAATTATTTTAAAAATATCCTTGACTATTTATTAAATTTTATTATTATTTTGAGACTGAGTCTCATTGCTGTTTGGAAAGCCCATGATAAAAGAATCCAAGATCAGAGATCCAGAAGCAAGTACGTGGTATTATTAAAAAAATTTAGTTGGAATTAAAATATCGTATTAAATTTGTATCTGTATCTAACTTATTCTAATGGGGGTGAATTATGCGTTACTTGATTTTTGCCGTAATACCTTTTGCGATGTTTATTTTTATTTCCTGCGCCTTTGCACAATCGCCGGAAACAGAGACTTTAAAAAGCAAGGTGGAAATGCTTGAAAAAGAACTGAAAGAGATAAAGGACTTGATCAAGCAACAGGTTGAAAAGGATGTCCAAAAGGATAAAGATCTCGCGTCCTTAAAGGAAGAAGTACAGAAAAAGATTGTCGCAGAAGCGCCTGCACCACCACTATCTGTTAAAGAGCATATTGTTGGAGAGGAAGAGTATCGGCACACTACTGAGGAATCTTATTTGTATAAGAAGGCAACTGAATTATCCGAAAAAAAGCTTGCCCCGTCCTTTGGTGGAGTATATACAAAACCATTTTTGAGGAGGTTTGGAAGAAATACATATTTGGGCGGCTATATGGACTTCGAATATAGGGCTACGGAAAACGAGGCCGATCCGCAGGGCTTTACTCAAAAGAGATTTATTCCTTTTATATATTCAGATATCTCAGACCGTGTAAAATTTGCCACGGAAATAGAATTTGAGTATGGTGGGGTTGGCGGCGGCAGGTCGGGAGAGGTGATCCTGGAATTTGCCACCATAGATTTTCTATTAACCGACTGGATCAACTGGAGGGGTGGTTATATCCTTACTCCTCTGGGAAAGCTCAATTTAATACATGATTCTCCATTACAGGACTTTACTGACCGCCCACTGGTAGATCAGTTGATTATTCCAACCACCCTTACAGACTTGGGAATGGGTTTCTTTGGTACCATGTATCCTTCGGAATTGAGCAAGCTAGATTATGAGATTTATGTTACGAATGGTGTATTTCGTGGTTTAGATGCTAATGGTGAAGCACGTATTGGGGAGGTGAACGGGTTAAGAAGCGCGAAAGGTGGGTATTTTAACGACAGTTATAATGAAAGCCCTGGTGTTGTAGGACGTGTTGCCTTTAGCCCATTTATAGGTTTAGAGGTTGCTGGGTCTGCTTATACAAGTCGATATGACGAAAATAATGATAATCAACTGACCATTCCAGCATTGGATTTTACCTATCAAAGAGGCCCATTTGAATTTTTGGGCGAAGGCGCTTATGCCTTTATAGATACGAACGAATTGGCTGAAGATGCTGGTATTACCGATGATATGTGGGGATATTATTTAGAAGCCCGTTATCATTTCATGCCTTCTGTACTAAAAAACTGGAGTCGTAAAATTTTTACTGAAAATTCAACATTTACAGGCGTTTTAAGATGGGATCAGGTACAAACAGCCGGCAGGGATGACGACTTTGCAAGTGTCCATTGGTTACGGAATCGAATTACACCCGGATTGAATTATCGGTATACCGAAGACACGGTTTTTAAATTAGATTATCAAATTAATATGGAAGAGAAAGACATGTCTGGCATATCTAATAACGCATTTTTGTTTTCTGTCGCAACATATTTTTAAGGAGTGTTAAATTGAAGAAAAAAATACTTGTGCTTGGCGGTGGGCCTTGTGGTCTATCAGCAGCCTGGGAATTATCCAAGTATGGATATGATGTTACCGTAATCGAAAAAGAAGCTAAGGTAGGGGGGTTATGTATTACAAATGAATACAAGGGTTATCGGTTTGACCTCGGAGGTCATCGTTTTATATCCAAAAACAAAGAACTTGTTGAGAATGTTTGCAGGATAATGGGGGACGAACTCCTGACCTCTAACAGAAAGAGCGTCATTCTCTTGAAGGGCAAGACCTTTGATTACCCACTATCTGCCAGAGATATCTTTCTAAAGATGGATCTTTGGACAAACGTTAAGGCCTTTACATCGTACTTGATAGCCGTTTTTACCAAAATTGTCTTCCGAAAAAAAGATATTTCTTTTGAGGATTGGATTGTCAATCGCTTTGGGCGGACCCTTTATAATTTATTCTTTGGTCCGTATACAGGGAAATTATGGGGCATATCTCCTAAATTTATCTCTTCTGATTGGGCTTCTCAGAGAATTTCATTGCTGAACCTTAAAGACGTTCTTTTCCGGCTTTTGAAATTGAAGAAAGGCACGCCGCGGACTTATGCCAAAGGTTATTTTTATCCGAAAAAGGGTATAGGACAGATGTTCGATATTATGAGTGAAGAAATCTCCAAAATGGGCGGAAAAATCGTCTTGAATGCGACGGTTTCTGGGATAAAGGTAAACAATAATGCCATTGAGAGTATATGTTACGTCCAGCGTGGTGTAACCAGGACGATTGATTGCGATGCTATTATTTCTACAATTCCTCTGCCTGACCTCATAAAGGCATTTCCTGGATACCTTACGAAGGACATTATGCGTAATGCATCTGCCCTAAAATTCCGTTCTGTGAGATTTTTAAATATCCTGGTAGATCAACCCGATATTAGTGATAACACATGGATGTATGTTTCTGAAGGAAAATATATCATGACGCGTATCCAGGAACCAAAACGCCGAAGTCCTTTTAGCGCACCTGAAGGGAAGACCTCTGTTATGCTGGAGATACCGTGCAACGAGAACGACGAAACCTGGAATTGCCCGGAGGAAACCTTGCTGAAACGTTGCCTTGCTGATTTAAAGGAGTTGGGGATTGATATCCATGATAAGGTTACGGGTTATTTTACAACGAGCGTGATCCATGGCTACCCTGTTTACAGTCTTGATTATTCAATGCACCGCCAAAAACTCTTTGATTTTCTGGATTGTTACGAGAACCTGATTACCTGCGGCAGACAGGGGACGTTCAGGTACATCTTTATGGATACGGCTATGGAGATGGGAATTGCTGCCGCACAAAATCTTATGTTGGATAATTTATGTAAGAAGGAAGATGTACAATTGATGCGTTCCGAAAAAGAATTGCTGGAGGCAACATCAATAACAGCCTAAATAATATCATGCAAGCAACAGTCAATTACAACGAATTAACAAAGACCCATTGTCAGACGAAAACAGTTTCCTTGCGGGGTTATCTAATTCCGATAGCTGCTGTCTGTATTTGCCTGTTTACCAGATTGCTGTATTTCGGAAAATATATTGATGAATGGGACAGCGTTAACTTTGCCTTTGGACTCTCGAAAGGTTACGATATTTTGCACGATCAGCCTCATTTCCCAGGCTATCCGGTATATATGTTTGTGAGCTGGATTTTTTACAAAATGGCTGGTTCAGATATACAGGCATTGATCTTTTCCGGTATTTTGTTTAGCAGCTTTGCAGTATTTCCACTTTATGAACTGGCAAGACGTGTGTTTTCTAAAGAAGCGGCTATCCTTGCTTCCATTTTGTATATTGTTAATCCACAAGTTTGGCTGCAGGCAGAAAAACCACTCTCGGATGCCTTTGGGTTATTCTTTGTCATTACAGCCGTATTGTTTTTTTACCTGGCCGTTGAACACATTCATGGGACTCAGAGGAATTGTTTCCAGGCAAATGGGAAAGCAAAGGATGAGGATAAAATTTCCTTGTGGTATCTGGCATGGGGTGGTTTGCTCTTGGGGCTGGGGCTAGGCGTACGAGTTACCTACCTGGCCTTGATACCTACCATGGCATATGCTGCATATCAGGTAAACAAGAGGGTGAGCGGCAAGAAGATCACCCTGTGGGGAGGAGCAGGTCTGGCCATTGGTGTATTTTTGTGGCTGGGTTATTTGCTTGTTCAATTTACTCCGTATAAGGTTTACAGAAAATTGTTGAGCCATGCAGATTACCACTTTTACAGGGAAGGGAATTCTATTATCACAACTGATGATTATAGTGAACGTTTTTTCGATATCTTTCACAACCTGAGCGCGCATAGTTTAGGTACGTGGTGGACAGATACTCCCTTTTTAAGAATTATTCCAACGATAATCATAGCGCTTGCCTTCGTGTGCTTTTTTTTTCATGAAAAATGGAATTTCAAAAATAGGTTTTTGTTGGCCTTTTTTATTCCCTATTTTTTGTGGATTGCCTTCATACAGGATGCAATCCGGCAAATTATGGTTCTAATTCCCTTTTTGATCGTCATAATGAGTGCAGGTTTGATACATGGATTTACCCACTATGCCAAAGACAGGAAGTGGGGCGATTTTCTATTCTTTGCTGTGGTATTTACCTTTGTTGTTACACAGGTCGTTGATTCTGTGAAAATTGTTTCCATTAACAGGAATGAAGAACCGCCTTCCGTCTCAACAATAAACTATATAACAAAAAATTATGAGAGAGACGACACGAAATTTTACTGTTTGAACGATTGGCGTTTATTTCAGTATTATGCCCCGGAGTGGTGCGATAAAAAGAACAGCCATGTTTATTTTGTGTCAACTATGAGCAAGGTAATAAAAGATCTTGAACGCTTGAAAAATAAACCAAAAAATATCCTTATTTCATCGAAGCTTTTTGAAAGGCATAAATATAAAGATAGACTCAGAAAACTGGCTGTATTTGAAAGAAACAGATACGCCGTAGCCGATTACAACAGGCTGGTTTTGTATAGTTTTAACTGGCGGTAAGCAGGAGGTGACCATAAAGTAACAATGAAGAATTAGCAATTCACAATTTTTAAAGGCCGTATGAACATTTTATATTTTCATAGATTGGAGGTCTAAATGTTAAAAAACGTATTTTTATTGCTAGGTTTTATTATGATAGTGAGTTGTTTATCCATGCATAATCGTGTAGATGCTCAGACATCTACTGGCAGTATATCTGGTACTGTGACAGATGAGTCTGGAAGCCCGATTAGCGGCGTAACGGTATCCTTGAAAAGCAAAAAACCGAAATTTAAGGACAGCGGCACGACCGGGAGTAGCGGTGAGTTTGAATTTTCAGATTTAAGCGCAGGTAAATACATTCTGACGGTAGTAAAGTCAGGGTATTCGGGTGCAAAAAAGAATATTAAACTTAAAGCAGGACAAAATAAGGTGGTTAGTGTCCAACTAAAAACAAAAGGTGGGGGAGGAGGCAGTGGAAGCGGTAGCGGGAGTGGAGGTGGTGGTGGAAGTGGTAGTGGTTCAGGAAGCGGAAGTAAATAACATAACACAGCAAAGCCGCAACCAAAGCAGTGCAGACAAGGTAAGTGGCGTGTGACTGGTGACGGGTGACGATTTACTCGTCATTCGACACACGTCACCATTTTAAAAAGAGGTTTTTTATAGTGTAAATACTATGTGGTAATTCTAATATAAGCAGGAATTCAGATGTGTCCAGAGAGATGGGTCTGGTTCCCGTTTACAGCAATGTGATAATAAGCTGAATAATTTTTTTGTCAATTAATTGAGAATGAGTCTTAATTAAATAGAAAGGAGCTTTACGATGTACTTTACGAAAAAGATGTTCGTGTCGCTGGGGGTTGTCTCTTGTCTCTTTGCTGGTACGTATGCGATGGAGGCAAGCATTTCTACTGTTCAGGCAGCATCAATTACGGGCATTGTTACCGACGAGAATGGTGATGCCATAGAAGACGCTGTTATAAAAATCAAAAGTAAAGGCAATAAGAAGAAATCTGCGTCAATAGATTCAGATGGGTTTTATGAAGTTACAAAATTAAGGAAGGGCAAACACAAACTCACGGTTGAATCTGTGGGTTACGAGAAGGTATCGGAAATCGTAACCATTAGTAAAAGTAGTGAAGACGTAGAAAAGGACATTACCTTGAATTTTTCATCATATACGAAAACGAATGATACCGACACAATAGATGCAGCGGTATCAGCTTTCAGTGAAATAGGCACCCTGAGAAGAGACGACCCGATTGATGGAGAATCGATAGCCTCTGCATATGAAGGTGAGTTGCAGGATTTGACAAAGGAGATGGATACAGAATATGGCTTGACCCTGGATAGCGACATTTCAAATGCCATTGAAGATATTAAAAATGACAGCTCACCCAAACTGGCTGCCCAGGTGATTGATAAGACACTTCAACGCGTCTTTTATTTAGCCGTTCTTGAGCGCATTACTGATGTCCGTGATAATTTTGATGACCTGGATACATCCGAACTGAGTCTTTTATGGGACGAGGCATACGCCGCATATCAGGCACTTGTAGGCACGGCAGATAGAGAGAATAAGGTACTTACTTCGGACCGGACCAACATTGATACTGGAAGCAACCCGAATCTGGAGGATCAAATAACCGTCGCCTTTATCCGGGGACAGAAGGCCCTGGGAAAAAACAACCCCGAAGAGGATGAGATTACTGTTGGTGTGCAGCGGCAGGTTATCAGGCTTTCCCTTGTCAGGGCATTTTACATAGCTGTTCTTCGGGAGGTAGAGGCAGTTCTGGACAATAGAGATACGAATACAGATAAGGCGCTTGAAGTGCAAAAAGAGGGTGAGGTTTATTATCGGATAATAGAAGAATTTGTTTCAAGGGATAATCCCACCGGTAACGAAACGATTAAATCTCAGTTTACGGGAGATCTGTCAGGCGTAGATGCGGATACTATTGCAAGTGAATTGAGTAAGGGCTTTATTGGCCGTGTAGAGGGTGAATTAGAGTCAAACGAATCTGCCCTTAACGAAGGAGACCTTTTAGATGCTGTGGTAACGGCTGAAGAGGCACTGCTCTATTCAAGGGTATTTTTAGAAGACCTTGAAATACGATTGGGGTTTGAAGAGAGAGTGGAGATAGAGGATGCCCTCCATGATTTAAGAAGTGCCAGTAATAGCGAAAATAAAGGGAAAGCCAATACTGCCGGTCAAACGATAAGAGACGTTATCGGCAGCTACGAGAAAGAATTGCTTTAGTCTCTTCCGGCAAAAGAGGAATTTTCATTTTATTTAAGCGGGTTACAGGGTGGCATGGACAAACTCCGTTTGTCCGTGCCTGTCTTGCAACCCACAACAGTATAAAAGCCATTGGGGATGTAGGAGGTATCTGTCCCCCGCTGGCGGGGGTGAAGGGGGTGGAAAACCGTGCGTGGGAAATTGAAGACCGGCACAACAAACAATTACGCCCTGAGCGTCAGCCCGAAGAGGAAGTATTGAAAAATATAAACGGTGATACGGAAAGGATAGAAAGGGTGGTAGGCGCGATGGAGATATCCAGTCCACCCCCTACACCCCCGCCAGCGGGGGGCAAAGCGGAATTAACTTGACTTATTGTAAAAGGAGCGGTACTTAAATGAATAAAGGTAAAAAGAAATATTTTCTTGTCGCGGCAGGTGTAATTGCATCAGTATTTTTTACAACTATTCATTTTCAGACAGGTAGCGCAAGCAGCCAACCTGTAGAAAAAGGGAAAAATACGAAGATTAAATTTTCGGGAAAAAAGAAAATCAGCTTTACCAATGATATTCTGCCTCTTTTTGTGAAAAGTAGGAAGGTTGGTAAAAACGAATCTTTCTCTTGTATTAAGTGTCATTTTACCAGCCTTACCATAGAAAGCAACGGTGTTCCTGAGAATGCCACGGACGAATTCAGTATGGGCTCATATAAGGACATCATGGCAGGCGCAGATGCAGGGACAGAACCCATCATTGATACTGACGACCCTGAGAAAAGTCTCCTTTTGCAAAGGTTGAAAGGAGAAGGCGATGACTTAGAAGAAAATGACGGCCGCATGCCCTATGGGGGACCGTTCTTTACAAAGAAACAAATTGCTATAGTCCGTAAATGGATTGAAGAAGGGGCTGAAGACGACACCCCATCTTCAGACTTCAACCGTGATGTCCTTCCATTATTAACTGAATCGGTAAATGGCAGCGTCCCATGTAAACAATGTCATTATAATAACAATGACGCTACATCCAAAGAACGCTCCCCTTCTCAGGCATGTATGGATCTGTCGAGCTGGGAAGGTGTGATATCTGGTGCGGACGGAACCGAGCATGAAGCCCTGATAGATTTGGATAATCCGCCAGAAAGTTTGATTTTAAAACGCCTGCGTGGACAGAAAACAGAAGAAGATGCCGAAAAAGACCACCGTATGCCTTTGGGGGGACCATATTTTACCGAATATGAGATTCAGAAGATAGAGCGCTGGATAGCCAATGGCGCAAAGGGCCCTAACGGCGAAGACCCGAGCGAGGCAGATACGAGCGATGCGGGTGAGTGTCCGGAAGGGAGCGGCAGCGGCTCTGGTAGTGGAAGTGGTAATTAGGTATTTATTTTAATTGTATAGGAATTTTCATTTTAATTAAGCGGTTTTCGCCGCCATAACTAATATGGAAGATCTCCCCTTCATCCCCTCCTTGCGAAGGAGGGGAAAGAGGGGTGGTTATGTTCAGGAGGAGGTATGAAATGTCTGTACTTATTGTAGGTGGAGACCATTTAGGGAGTATCCCAAAGGAGCTTGATAAACTCGGAGTGAACGAGGTTCAGCACTTAACGGGCAGGAGTGGCCAAAAAATCCGTGATGGAATTCCGGAAACGATGGACTTTATTATCGTGCTGTACGACTTTGTGAACCATAATCTGGCACATAAAATAAAGAATTTTGCAGAAAATAGGGGAGTTCCTATCGTTTATGCGAAGAGGTCATGGTCGTCTATTTACCAAAAAATGAAGGAATGTCAGAATCAGTTGAGGAAAGTAGGATTGAATACTTTGTTAAATTAGGCCTTCGGCAAATAAATATTCCCCTCCCTTGACTTCGTCGTGAGCTCAGTCGAACGATGGGAGGGGTTAGGGGAGGGTGCGTAGCTTTTTCTTTCACCCCCACCTAGCCTCCCCCATCAAGGGGGAGGAACAATAGTTTGAAATTCCTGAACATTGAACATTTAAATTATTTAGCCATGAATACATTAAAAAAAATGCTTATTCTATCCTTTTTCCCGATAATCTCACTTATGGTATGTAAAACCGCTTTTGCTGGTGTGTCTTACACTTTAAGCAGAAGCGCTGATTATTCAACATATGACAGGGCTTTTCTTAATACCGATACTATTTACCTCCAGGTAGCACAGAATATTCTTGATTACAGGGAAATTAAAAAATCGTTTTTTACCTTACAATCGAATAAGACCAAAAGAAAAACCAGGCATTCATTAGAGTGGGATGACGATCTGAATGCCTTTACCGGCTCTGCTTCCCTTGAAAGTTACGAAATTGACGATAAGATAACTGTCCTGATGAACTTGCAGGGAAACAATGACAAGGATAAGATTATCAGAAAGGCGAGATTTGTTGTTGGTTATTCCGGGAAGTGGCAATTAACGGGAACCGTTTATGAAGAAACCCAGGGTAAGGATAAACAATCCCTTGCCGATGCCCGTGTCCGCATTCAGGGGATTGCGGATATTAGCGAAGATGAGGAGGGTTATTATCCGGAAAAAGAGGATAAATTTATTCTTTCGGACGGAGGTGGGATTTTTTCCCTGGATTACGAGGGTATCTCAGGTCAGATTGTTGTGATTGCCGCTGGGAAGGAAGGCTATAAAAATGGTGGTGCGAAAGTAACGTTAGGGCAAGAAACTAACATCAGTATTAGCCTTTCCTCTATTCCAGAGGAAGACCATCCATCTTACGAGTATATTTCATCAAAAACCTGTAAGAAGTGTCATAGTAATATTTATAATGACTGGCAGGACACCGATATGGCTAGTGCTGCCATTAATCCCATTAATCAGCTTGTCTTCCTTCTTTATACTTCATGGTATGTTACCGGTGACCGTTCCAATTTTGCGGATACTTCTATTTTTGACGATCCAAACCCTGCCTTTGTAGGTGATAAAGGGAAAATATTTGAAGATTCGACAGGACGTTACAAAATAATGGGGGATGCAGGACATCTCCACGATTGCGCTGATTGCCACTCCCCATCCTATGCATCAAGGGTGCAGGATGATGGCGTGACTCCTATGTGGGATATGAGGGCAGGTGTAATGAGTGATGTGGATAAACTCTCTGCTATTGACAAGCAGGGCGTTCATTGTGATTTCTGCCATAAGATGCATGAAGTCCGCGCAGAAGAAGAATATTGGACTGAACCCGGGGTAAATTATAAGGTAAATCTCTTGCGTCCAGACCCCTTGCTCAAATCTTCCACCACAGGTAAAATCATGTTTGGGCCTCTTGACGATGTTATATATAAAAACATGCAGGCATCCTACACCCCGCAATTTAAAAAGAGTGAGGTATGTTCGCCTTGTCATCAGGATGCCAGAAAACTCTATCTGCAACCGGTAGATGAAAATGATGAGCCTGCAGGAGACCAGATCGAGCGCATCCTTTGGAGTGAAGACACCTACCGTGAATGGCGTTTCAGCGGATATAGCGGGCTTGAAGATGATTACCCTGTGAGTAACTATGCAGGGAAGGTATTGCAATGCCAGGATTGCCATATGAAAGATCCGCCGCCGGATCCAACAACAGGGAAATCCATTGCAGATTATTCTGAAGTTACCGATCCATTTTATATGATTTCAAAAGATAAAAGGAAGTACGCCACCAAGCGGGATTCCAGGACTATGTATCCCCATCGCTTTGAAGGCACCAATCAAAATCTATCGGCAGGTGAAAAAAAGAGGTATTTAGACTGGGCCGTAGACCTGACCATTTCTGACACACAGGTAAATGACGGTGTCCTGAGCTTTGATGTAAACGTTACGAATTCTCACACGGGTCATACATATCCATCAGGTGTGACGCAAAGGAACGTTGTTCTTCTCGTGGAAGTTGCTCAGTCGGGAACCGCCCTTACCCAGCTCAACGATCAGACCATAGACAAACCTGGTGGAAATTTTCCCGATGGATATTTTGAAGGAAAAGGAGATTATGCAGGAATGCCGGGGAAAATCTTTATGAAACACAATAAAATGTTAGTGGATAATGAAAGCCTGGATCCGTTTTTTAATGATATTTTATACGCATTTGCCGTTGAAGAGCTGTATGATACGCGGATTAAGGCAAACCAGACGGATACCACCCATTATGAATTTCAGACGGCAGACAATAGTGAAATTACAATAACAACCAGGCTTGTCTATCGCTTCCTCCCCAAAGGTACTCTGGAGTTTGCGGCGAAAAATGGATATGTCATTTCTCTCGATGAAAACGACTATGAGTCACACAAGGCAGAAGTAACTGTAAAACCCTAACGAGGCAGTTCTTCAGAACTATAAAAAAAGTTTGAAACTATAGAGGATGAGAAGTTGTGAGGTTGAGAATTTGGGAAGTTCGGGTATTAACAACTTCTTACCTTCTAATCTTCCCTATTCCCAATTAACAATTTTTTCTGTACACGTTAAGGAATTTCAAAGTTGCAATTGTAGAGCGAACTTCAGTTCGCATAGGATGCAAGCGAACTGAAGTTCGCGCTACATTGAAAAAGCCGCCGAAGTAACAAATATTTCGTGCTTTTCGAGTGTTTCGTGGGGAATCTGTAGTCGCCGAAGGCCTAATTTTAATACCTTGAACAAAGTGTTTGAAAAAAATAATTATTTCTGTTAGTATTTTTACCTTCATGAACCGAAAAGGATTATTAAATACAGGATATCTTGTTATAATATTGCTATCTTTTGCCCTATTTACAGCCATACTTGCAGGGTGTGCTACTCAGGGCTTTAAGCTCAGGAATATGGCTGGTGTTTCTCGTTATTTTAACGCAGATAAAAACACCGTATGGAATGCGATAATACAATCTGCAGAAGGAATTTCGGTTGAAATCAATGATAGGGAAAAGGGAGTTATGAGAACACATTGGGTTAAAGGATGGTCAACGAATAAAACCAGTGGACTACTTCTGGAAGGTCGCTGGCAGGAACGCTATCGTCTACTGATTAAAATAGTTGATGAACAAAGCAGAATGTACGTTTCTATCAGTGCGCAGGTCGAGACCAAGGCGCCAGGTGGTAGTCAGGCGTATCGATGGACCCGCATTCCATCAAATGGCGCAATTGAACAGGAATTTTTGGGGAAGCTGGAAAATATTCTCGGCGAAAAGCTGAGATGAGTATTATCTTTATCTTGATATACAGAATTTCAAATTTTTTTTGAGTAGCCGAAAACCTAATTTCTTATGACAATTAAACAGATATTAATCACATCTTTACTACTTCCTCTATTGGTTGTATCCAGTGCATTCATGCCAGATACAGCAACGGCGCAAACGGAGCCAGGAGCCGGCAGACAATTTCCAACTCCAGGCTTACCTGACAGAAGAACAGGCGCTAGCCCTTGTCTTTCCTGAATGTGACGACATTCTAACCGATGAATTTGTTCTGTCCCCTGAAGAAAAAAACAGCCTTGAAAAACTGTTAAGCAGGAGGCTGTATGAAGATGGATTTAGGACTTATATAGGAAAGAGGGATGGCGCTATTCAGGGATATGCAATTATTACGGAAGAAATCGGTAAATTCCACCCTTTTACCTTTATTGTGGGCGTGGGCACTGATGGGAAAATCACTAACATAGCTGTCCTGGTTTACCGCGAGAGCCGCGGCGGCGAGATTGCCAAAAAACGTTTTCTCTATCAGTTCATGGGAAAATCCTTTAAAAATCCAATAAGGATCAACAAGGATATAATCAATATTACCGGAGCCACCATGTCCGTGCAGTACATGTGCGCAGGGGTACGAAAGGTGCTCGTTGTTATTAATGAATATTACCTCAGCGGTAAACGAAATGTGAGCGACCTCAAGGTAGCAAATAGCCATGTGGTAACACCGGTTAAAGAGAATGCCATTGGGGAAACAAACAAATCTCAGAATACAAAGAGTAATGAAAAGACCCCGCCTTTTTCCCCCCCTTTACAAGGGGGGGGCAGGGGGGGTAAAGAATCAATCTCCGATATAAAACTCATCAAACAAACTCGCATGATCATGGGCACCTTTGCCGAGGTGTCGATATATTCTCATGATGAGAAAACCGCAGGCAAGGCCATTGAAGAGGCGTTAAATGAAATGGAACGCATGGATCGTATCATGAGTAATTACAAAAATGATAGCGAACTTTCAAAGGTAAACAAAAAGGCTGCAAAATCACCTGTTCCATGCAATGCAGAACTTCTCGATGTAATTGAGCAATCACAGTATTACAGTGAATTGAGCGGTGGCGCCTTTGATATTACAGTATCTCCAATTGTAGCACTCTGGGGATTTTTTCGTGAAAAAGGGCATGTTCCCCCTGATAAAGAAATTGAAAAGGTTTTACCTGCTGTTTCATACAAGAACATTGTAATAAATAAAAGTAACGATCAAAAAAAACCAGCGGCCATTTATTTTAAAAATACTCAAACCCAAATCGATCTGGGTGCAATAGGAAAGGGCTATGCAGTAGATAAGGCATTGGAAATTATCAAGAGATTTGGTATTAATAATGGTTGTATCAATCTCGGTGGAAATATCTATGTTCTGGGTACACCCCCTGGTAAAAAAGCGTGGAAGATCGGCGTACAGAATCCACGGAACGCGAATGAAATCTTAGGCTATCTTGAACTCAAGAACGAGGCCACGGCTACATCAGGGGATTACGAACGATTCTTTGAGTTTAACGGGAAGAGGTATTCCCACATCATAAACCCGCAGACGGGAAGACCGGTAAGCGGCACCATCGCAACGACGATTGTGGCTCCCACAGGCACGGAGGTTGATGCGCTATCAACGAGTGTCTTTGTTTTAGGTCATGAAAAAGGCATGGAACTTATCAAAAAAATTCCCAATGCAGATGCCATGATTGCGTATGAAGATAAGGATGGGAAAATAGCGATAGATATGTCAGAAGGGTTTAAGGACAAATTCAAAAAAATTGGTAATAGTTCACCGGAGGAAAAAGATTTGACAAGATAACAGGATAATCAGGATGAAATAAGGTAGTTTTTATCTTGTTAATCCTGTATATCCTGTCTAAAATTAAGTCTTTGTTGTTGCTACGGGAAAACCTATAGGACTTATTCTTAATTTTGGGGAAAGCAAAGTCGAGTTTAAACGAAAGATCAAGGATCTAGCGAGGTGAATCTTCAGACCGATAAACGAGTAGCGAGTAAGCAGTAAGCACTGCCTACTGCATTCGTGGTATCATGTAAATCCTGTTCATCCTGTCTAAGATAGCTGAACTATTACGGTTTTTTGTAGGAGATAATAATGTCAAGCGGCATGTGGTCACTCCCGATCAGCAATAAGATTTTCTTCACCTTTTTTCTATCCATAATGACAGTAGCCATTGGTCTGGGCTTCCTGAATTATTATGAGAGGACAGGCTTTTCTCCGCAAAAGACCGTTCGCTATTATTGTGGTGATGAAGAGGGAGCAGTAGATGAACCCCTCTCGTCCGAAGAAAACAGGGCAAGGCTGGAGGAAGGACTTGCCTTCCCAAAATCTTATCGCGAACTCTTAGAGGTAACCCACGCCCACATCTTTTCTATTCCCATCGTCGTTTTTATACTTTCCCGTATCCTTGCAATGACGCATTCGCGCGAGGGATTAAAGATTACGATTTACGGCGTATCTTTTACGGGTATTATACTGAACCTGGCAGCCCCATGGCTCATCAGGTATGCATGCCCTCACTTTGTGATTACCTTTACCATTTCCAACATCCTCCTCATCCTGAGCTTTGGGGCATACATCTTTATCCCCCTTTATGAAATGTGGTTCAGGAGAGATCACGATGGTTTAGCAGATTAAAAGCATACAAGTGATAGACTATGCTCTATGACAAGACATTTAAGAATAGAATTTGATGGAGCACTTTACCACACCATATAAAAAGAAAAAATTTGTACAATCAACACTAGGTTGTTATAATCGCAACGAAAGGAGGGGTGATTCGAAATGACAAAGACTATCCATGCCATATACAAACAAGGTATGTTAAGACCATTAGAACCAATTGAAGGTATTAAGGAAAATACGGAGGTTGAAATAACTATTTCTGTTGGAGATGTGGGTCCATCTCATATTTTAAAGTTTGCTGGCATATTGAGTGATGACGAGGCAAACAGAATGATACTGACAGTAGAGGAAGAATTTGAAAGGATTGATATGAATGAATGGAAGGATTAGCCTTGATACGAATATAGTAATACGATTATTCAAAAATGACCCCATTGTTACTAAAGCACTTGACACGATTACCACTATTTGTCTTCCCACTCCAGTGATAGCAGAACTCCTGTTTGCGGCAAGAAACTCAATTTATCAAAAAGAAAATCTGAAGGTCTACAACGAATTTATTGATGCTTGCACAGTCTTAAATATTACAAGGGAGACTGCCAATCTTTATAGCATTATCCGATTAGAGTTAAAACAGAAGGGCCGTCCTATACCTGAAAATGACCTGTGGATTGCATCTATCTGCAAAGAACAAAACCTACCACTTTTTACGGGTGATGCTCATTTTGATGCTATAAATGGTTTAAAGGTCGTTAATTTGTAACTAGTCGGGTAGGTTGAGTTGAGCCCAATGTTCGGCAAAGGGTGAGGCACTTAACCTTGATTTAAGTTTATACAAGTGATAGACTATGCTCCATGACAAAACCTTTAAGGATAGAATTTGGTGGAGCAATTTACCTCGTTACATCAAGCGACAACGCAAGAGGGCCCATACTTATTACCAATACAAATCGTATCCTTTTTCATGATAAAGAAGAACCTGCTTCAACAGCAAGATTAAAGACCTGTCCCCCGGTTGCACTCTATATATAAATCTCATTTATCCTGCCGTGCTTCGTTGCGCTCCCGTTTCTCTTCCACTCCACGAAGCACGTGATTGCTGATATAATAATATTGAAATACTCTTTCAAATTCCCTATACTTACGGCAAAATATGAAAAATTATTCTTTGAACAAATAGCAATCCATTAGTTGTGCGTCATGCTATGGCGACATTGCGACTTTCACCCGACATTTGTAAACTTGAACAGACTAATAAGACATAAGATAATAAAATGGAACAACACCTGAATCGCTTTGTTGATACATATACAAAGGCAATAAAAGAAAATAATGCAGCGATTTTCGCAGGTGCAGGACTTTCTATTCCAGCAGGGTTTGTGAATTGGAAAAATCTATTGAGAGACATTGCAGCCGAACTAAATCTTGATATTGACAAAGAAAATGACCTCATCGCAATTGCTCAATATCATTACAACGAAAAGGGAAACAACCGACACAAACTAAATCAATTACTAATCGAGGAGTTCACACAAGGAACATCTGTTACGACAAATCATAAAATCCTTGCTGCACTTCCAATACAAACTTATTGGACGACTAACTATGATAAACTAATAGAGAAAGCCATTGAAGAAGAAGGCAAAACACCGGACACAAAAATCACACAAGAGAATTTATCTACGAATATTCCTAAAAGGGATGCAGTTGTTTACAAAATGCACGGTGATGTTTCTCTGCCTGACCAAGCAATCTTAACTAAGGACGACTACGAAGGATACAATGAGAAAAGACCTCTTTACACAACTGCATTGCAAGGCGACTTAGTTGCAAAAACATTTCTGTTTATTGGTTTCAGTTTTGATGACCCGAACCTTGAATATATTCTTAGCCGAATAAGAATTTTACTTGGGCAAAACCAAAGAGACCATTACTGTTTTTTCAAAAAAGTAAATCGCAAGGACTTTAAGACAGATGCCGATTTCAATTATGCCGAAATCAAACACCAACTTAAAATAAAAGACCTAAGGCGATATTCAATCAATGCACTTTTGATTGATGACTACTCTGAAATTACAGAAGTGCTTTCAGCAATTCAGAAAAAAGTATTGCGTTCAAATATTTTTATTTCTGGTGCTGCAAAGGTTTATGACCCAAGAACAGAAAGAGATGCTTTGTCTTTTGTTCACAAACTCAGTTATAAAATATCATCCAAAGGATATAAAATTGTTTCAGGTGTCGGATATGGAATTGGTAGTGCTGTAATCAACGGTGCAACGGAGTATGTTTTTTCTACTAAATACAGACATCTTGATGATGCACTTGTATTAAGACCATTTCCACAGGTTGTTACAGGAACAAAAAGTAGAGAGGAAAGAAACTTAGAGTATAGAAACGAGATGATGAGACATGCTGGTTTAGCCCTCTTCATTTTCGGTAATAAAGATGATGAAAAGGGAGATTGGAAAATCTCAAACGGAATGATTGAAGAATTTGAAGTAGCAACACAACAAGGTGTCATTCCAATACCAGTTGGAGCAACGGGATATGCTTCGGAAGAACTTTGGAAAAAAGTGTTGGCTTCGCCAGTACTTTTTTATCCGAACAATTCCGACCTATTAAATGCCATAAAACAGATTGGCAATAAATCACTAACTGATGATGAGTTGATAGATCAAATTCTTAAAGCAATAAGTATTTTACAAAATCATTTTTAACTAAAGGAGAATAACAATGGCACGAAAAGCATTTTTTAGCTTCCATTACAAAAACGATGTATGGAGAGCAAATCAAGTAAGAAACAGTTGGGTTACAAAAGACAAAACAGAAGCTGCTGGCTTTATTGATGCAGCGGATTTTGAGAAAGTAGAAAAAGAAGGAGAAGATGCAATCAAAAGATGGATTAACAAACAACTTGAAGGAACTTCTGTAACAGTTGTATTGATTGGTTCTGACACCAGCAACAGACCTTATGTAAAATACGAATTGCAAAAAAGCTACGACAAGGGAAATGGCATGTTAGGTATTTACATTCACAAGTTGAAAGACAAAGACGGCAATACTTCAACGAAGGGCTCAAATCAATTTGGAGAAATCGGCAAAGATTCAAACGGTAAAGTCGTTTATTTCAGTACTGACTATCCTTGCTACGATTGGGTAGATGACGATGGATACAACAACATGGGGAAATGGATTGAAGCAGCAGCAAAAAAAGCAGGAAGATAATGCGAAGGTTTGTTTTTTTAGTTTCGCCTATGACGATGTAAAGAACTTCAAAGTAAATGTTGTTCGCAACAGCTGGCTTGTCAAAAACAAAGAAGAAACTTTTGTTGACGGCTCTATTTGTGAGAAATCAAAAACAAAAGGCGATACCTTTTTAAAAAACTTATCAGCTAACATGAAACGATACACCTCATGGACAAAAAAGCACGAACGCACAACATCAGCTTTCTGAGCAATACTAACAAACAAACTGAAACAGTATAAATAGTATGTCGAAAGATAAATACGAAAATTATTCAAAAGAGCAACTCATTGACGAGTTGAAGAAACTAAGCAAGCGCAAGAAATATGGTTTGGTGTGGGAGGAAGAAAGGACGAAAGAAAAATTTGAAGCCGATGCCGAAGGTAAGTTACCCATTCTTGTTGAGGACAAAAAGAGAGAAATAAAAACCGATGCCGACAAACCCACCAACATTTTAATTGAAGGCGACAACTACCATGCACTTTCTGTTTTAAATTACACTCATGCTAAAAGCATTGATGTAATTTATATTGACCCGCCTTATAATACTGGAGCAAAAGACTGGAAATATAATAACAATTATGTTGATGGTAATGATGCTTATAGGCATAGTAAGTGGTTACAGTTTATGTACAACAGGCTTGTGCTAGCTAAAAGATTACTAAAGAACGACGGTGCGCTTATTTGTGCTATTGATGAAAACGAACAAGCACATTTAGGTGTTATGTTGGAAGAGATATTTAATTCATACGAAATACATTGTATATCAATTGTCCATAATCCGAGAGGAATCCAGGGAACTAATTTTTCTTACACACACGAATATGCTTATTTTGTAATACCGTCCGGGAAAAAGACAATTGGAAATAGAAAAATATCCGAACAGGACATAGGTTGGTCAAAATTACGTAATTGGGGAGGTGAATCTAAAAGAGAAGATGCAAAGAATTGTTTTTATCCAATTATTATTAATCCACATACAGCAGAAATAATTCGATTTGATGAAGTGTGAGACGAAAATTTTCATCCAGACTCTGCTAATATTTATTTTAAAGATGAAATACAGGTTTACCCTATAGATAATGAAGGAGTTGAAAGAAAATGGAGATATGCAAGACAAAGTGTCGAATCAATTAAACACCTTTTAAGGGCAAAAAAAGTTAAAAATATTTGGAATATTGAGATTGGTAAAGATTTCGCAAGCCACAAAACTGTTTGGATAGATAGCAGGTATGATGCAAATGAATATGGAACAAAATTAATTGCTAAAATGGTTCCAAACTGTGATTTTAATTTTCCAAAATCTTTATATAATGTTTACGATTGTATTTATGCAGTAATAGGCAGTCGAAAAAATGCGATTGTACTTGACTATTTTGCAGGTTCTGGAACAACTGGGCATGCGGTTCTGCAATTGAATTCAGAAGATGGTGGAAATAGACAATTCATATTATGTACTAATAACGAAAACAAAATTGCAGAACAAATAACATATCCAAGAATAAGAAGTGCAATTAATGGATATAAAATTGAAAATGAAGAATTAATTAAAGGTTTAGGAAGTAACCTCAAATATTATAAAACTGATTTTGTCGGCTCTGAGCCAACACACCGAAATAAAAAACTTCTTACAGATAAAAGCATTGAAATGCTTTGCATTAAAGAAAATACCTTTGATGAAGTGATGAACAAAAAAGATATTTTCATTTTCAAAAACAAAGAAAAGTTTACCGCCATTCTTTTTGATGAAATGAAAATGGAAGAATTCAAAAATGAAGTTAAGAAATTGAAAATGCCTGTTTCGGTTTATGTTTTTTCATTGGAGGGTGATGATTTCAAAGAAGAATTTGAGAACTTAAAAAATGATATTACTCTTTGCTCCATTCCCGAAGCTATCTTAAAAGTTTATCGGAGAATTTACGGAGCAGGGCAAATGAAGTTAAAAAATAAAAAATGATTTACAAAAACTTAAAGTATAAAGAAACAGCCGTTAAACAATTGCTTGAAAAAGCTAATGAACTGTTGGAAGACAACAACAGCGACAACATTATTTTCAAAGCACCAACAGGAGCAGGAAAAACAATTATCATGGCTGATTTCCTGATGCAGTTTATAAGCGAAAGAAAAGACCATCGGACTTTTTCTTTCATCTGGGCAGCACCACGAAAACTGCATTTGCAAAGCAAAGAGAAGTTGGAAAGTTTTTACAAAGACAATCGTATTCTGGAATGTTCAAACATTGAGGAACTCACCGACAAAAAAATAAATGAGAATGAAATTCTTTTTCTGAATTGGGAAAGCATCAACAAGAAAGACAATGTTTTCATTCGTGAAAACGAGAATGATTTTAATCTCACTTCCATCATCAACAATACGATTGAAGAAGGCAGAGAAATTATTTTAGTGATAGACGAAAGTCATCACACAGCATCGGCAGAAAACACAAAGGGTTTGATTGAAATAATGAAACCGAAAATCACGATTGAAGTTTCTGCAACTCCACACATGACATCCGACAACATTGTGAAAGTAAAGTTTGAGCATGTTGTAAAAGAAGGAATGATAAAGGAAAAAGTTTCATTAAACCCCGAACTGAAAGAAGATAAATTGGAAGGCGAAGGAAGCGATGAATTTATTTTGAAAGAGGCATTGAAAAAAAGAGAAGAACTGAAAAAACATTTTGAAATAATCGGAAAGAAATTTATTAACCCTCTTTTGCTTATTCAATTACCAGACAACAACAGTTTAGATTTTACAGACAAGAAAGAAGAAATAGAAGAACTGCTTGCAAAAAAGTTTGACATCACAACAGCCAACGGAAAAATGGCAGTTTATTTATCAGAGGACAAACGCAACCTTGAAAATATTTCAAAGAATGATAATGAAGTAGAAGTTCTTTTGTTCAAGCAGGCAATTGCATTAGGTTGGGATTGTCCCCGTGCTTACATACTTGTTTTGTTTCGTGAGTGGCATTCAGAAAGATTTTCCATTCAGACAGTCGGCAGAATTATGCGAATGCCTGAGATAATGCGTTACGACATTGAGGAGTTGGATAAAGGATATGTTTATACAAACATTGCAAATAACAATATAAAGATTGAAGAAGAATTAGCAAGAGATTATTTTACGATATACACCAGTAAGAGAAACGAAACTTACAAACCGATTGACATTGTTTCTTATCACATCATCAGGCAAAGAGAAACGACACGGTTAGACCCTTCATTCATCACAATCTTTTTGAAACACGCAAAGAAGAATTCTTTAAAAAATAAAATCAATACAAAGGTTTCTAAAATCACAGACCACATTCCGATTGACGGAATAATTCATTTGGAAAATGTAGGAACAGTATCAGAGCCGGTTGAAGTTTACCATGACATTTCACTTGCGAAAACAACAACAGAACTTGAACTTGCTTTTAAATATTTTATTCAGGAAGCATTACATGCAGGAGAGATGTTTCCAGAACAGCGTTCAGTTGGCAGAGTTTGCACAACCATTTATCATTTCTTTTCGGAAGAACTGAAAATGAATTACGAAGAAGTGCAAAGAGAAATTATGACGATTGTAATGAGTAACGAAAACATTCAACATTTCAAAGACATGATTAATGAATCTTTGGAAGAATACAGATTGACTCACCCAAAAGAGAAAAACAAAGCAGTGCAGAATGATGAGTTGTGGAATGTGCCTGAGAAAATCGAGTTCAATGCAAATCACCGAGAGAGAAAACCGAAATTGAAGAGAGCAATCATGAATCCGTTTTATGAATCTACATCTCTATCAAAAACCTGGGAGACAGAAAAAAGTTTCATTGAGTTTTTAGACAATCACAAAGAAGTTGAATGGTGGTTTAAAAACGGAGAACGAGACGGAACTTATTTTGCAGTTCCTTACAAAGACGACCAAGACGAAGACCAAACTTTTTATGTAGACTTCATTGTAAATTTTAAAGACGAAAGAATTGGTTTGTTTGACACAAAGTCAGGATGGACAGCAGCAACAGCAGGAACAAAGTCAGACGGCTTGCAACGATACATCAAAGAGCAAAACAAAAAAGGAAAAAAACTTTTCGGAGGAATTGTAATTCCGAAGTCGGGTTCATTTTACACTTACACAGACATTCCTTACAAGTATGACAAGCAATTGACGGACTGGAAAATTTTAGAGATTTAAAAACGCAATGATTGCTAACACGACAGTTGGGACAAAGGCGGGTTCAAGTTGCAACCTTGAACCAGCGAAGGGGCATCATTCCATTCTGAATTGCAACTCTATAGAACGATTTTGATGGGTTCGCATTCGCCCTTCGTACACTCAGGACAGGCTTAACCCATCCTTATATGTTATGGTGTACATAATTAATTAACTAATTGAAATAATATTAGAGTTAAATAGAATAGTTAACTCATTTGCGGGAAGGAGTGGTTAACGGAAGGAGTCCGTAGGACGAC
>Ga0209514_10001660_pt1 | contig 37229 bp, 23 predicted proteins | sample Subgrocontami58m_FD_187452 | JGI IMG/M metagenome (GOLD analysis project Ga0209514, IMG submission 187452) | Subsurface groundwater microbial communities from S. Glens Falls, New York, USA - GMW37 contaminated, 5.8 m (SPAdes) (version 3) | ecosystem: Environmental > Aquatic > Deep subsurface >...
TCTTGTTGAAGGCAAACTTGATAAAAGAGGAAAGGTAAAACAGAAAGTCATTCTCTATCTTGGCTCAGCAGAGAATGTCTTGCGTGTATTTCAATCACAGAAGAAAGACTAATATCCACGCAAAGCCCGTGGTACTAGATAGTCTTTATATTCTGTAGGATAATGCGCCCGAGCATAACCTGCCACAGACTCAACATGTTTTTCAACACCTTTTCGTGTAAGGTTTTCTTCATCATAAGAGATCACAGTTGATAGTTGAGGTGTTCCCCCGAAAGAAGCAACTGCTTCCTCAAGTGTAGATCCGTTAAGCATCCTTCCTATAAGATCTTTGAATTTCATTTTTCTTTCTCCTGTTCGTTTAATCTATCTATGTATTCATATTGAAATATATAAAGATATTTGAACAAAATATTTAACAAAATACTAAAATAATAGAAAAAAAGGAAAGAGGTGTAAACAATAGAAAATTGAATGACAAAAAGGTCTAAAAATTTTAAAATATATCATACCAAAAAAACCACGGGGGAAGAGAGAAGGGGGCCAGATATTGATAAATAGAAAAAAGATAAAATTTAAATAGATACAAAATAGTTATAAATATAAGATTTTTGTTAAAAAATAGCTAAAAAAATTATAATTTAAAAAACTAAAAACTTATGAAAAAATGAAGGATAAATTTAAACTAGACGCACTCAACCTCCGCCTTCTCACAGAACTGGAAAAAGACAGCCGTTCACCACTATCAAAAATTGCAAAAGCTATTGGCACCAGCAAAGAAGTTGTCCACTATCGCTTTAAGAAACTTCTTGAATCAGGCTTTATCAAGCGCTTCCACCCCATCATCGATTATTTTTCCTTAGACTACAAATGCTATCGCCTGGTCATTAACCTTCACAACCTCAAATATCATATCAGAAAAACCATGATTGATGAACTCAGACAAGTGCAAAACATCGATCTGAATGTCTACCTTTTAAGCAATTGGGACCTTGAAATAAACATTTGGGTACAGCACGCTGAAGAATTTTACTCATTCTATAACAACTTCATAGAAAAATATGCAGAATACATCATGGAAAAAGATATTTACATTATCACAAAAACTCATTTCTTTAGCCATGCTTACCTCCATAAACACCACCACATAACTACGATAGGAGAAGAAAAACAGAAGAAAGAAATTGACAAAACAGACGAAGCCATTCTCGAAATTCTTGAGGGGAACCCAAGAATAGAAATCCTCGCCATCGCAGAAAAAACCAAGATTTCTCCTTCAACAGCCCATTACCGAATAAAACAGCTCATTGCTGATAGAATCTTGAAAACAAGTATCCCTATAATAGACCAGAGCCTCCTCGGTTATAACAGCTATCGCGTAGGCATAGTGCTCAATAACCCTGCAGAAAAAAAAAGCCTCATCTCATACCTTTCTTCTCAGAAAAACATCACAAAAATCACAGAACTCATTGGAAGAAAGGATCTCGACTTTGAAGTTGATTTCCAAAAAACAGCAGAACTCGATAAATTTCTTGAGGAGTTGCGTTTGCAGGCCCCATACATCAAAGACTTTGAAGTCATTAATATCGTCGTGGACTAACCAATCTTTTGGCTTCTCATAATCAATAGGAGAATGTAACAGACAATACTCTCTTATCTCACATCCTTTCTTTAGAGATCTCTGACGAACAAAACTCACAAGAGATGGATTTATGAAGTTGCTTCAGTTTTCATAAGTGCAAGCACGAAAACCCGGGCTCCTCAGAAATGCTCCTTGCATTTCTGAATGCGATCAAAAACCCAAAGTTTTTGACATCAGCCCGCAGATGAAGTGCGTCCTGTTCAGTTTTAGGGGTAAATGTACAGGAAACCTCTCTCGAAACTTCACTTCTTTTTTGCTCATTTTTGTGAAGTAAAGTTTCTCGCCTTTAGAGCGAGGAGGATGTCATACATCAAAGGAACGATTATGAAAGAAAGAACAGTGAAAAGAACTCAGTTATAGAAGATATATTCATAATGCTTAAAAAGAATATCACGATCAAGAGATCATGGCTGCATCTCAACTACACAAACCTCAGTTAATTCTCGAAGAATGTATTAATGGAAAAAAATATGTTGCAGTAGAGGGTGGGAATTTTGGAAAATCCCTCATAGGACTTAAAGAAGAAGGATATCAGCCCGTTTATGGCGAAGACAACGCGTTATTAAGGATGCACCGAGGAAATAATTTCGAAGATCGCGCATTAAGAGTTTTCAGTTATATCAGAGAAGGAGTCATCTATTTTCAAAGAGAGAAATGCAAGGTTGTAAGGGAATCTCCAATCCTAGAATCTCCAACAAAGGCAACAAATGCTCATAGGCGTGAACAAGAGTTTTATCCAACTCCTGATCAAATTGAGAAGGCCTTGGAAGAAAGTGTAGATTTTCTCGACACAGAAATTCCCACCAATAGATTTAATTCAGATGGAATCACCGTATTCCTATTCGGCCAAGGGAATGCCAAGAAAGCAGGAGAATTTGGCCATTTTCTAAGAGATGTAGGAATTACGAAACTCCCCACTTTTGCTCTTAATCAAGAATATGTAGATAAACGCCCCAGACCTTTTGCAAGACAGCTCTGGATGGGGAGCAGAGACACAGCTTGGATTTATCTCAATGGGGGAATAGGAAATAAAATCTGGGGGTACATAAAGGACCTTCAACTACAAAAAACAGTTCGTGGAATACGTTGCATTAATTCTGGAAAACAAGTAGCATAGTTAAAGAGTTTAATATCCTCTTCTTCAATCATCCTTAAATATCTCTTCTTATGTCAGAATTGAAAACCGCAGACTTTAGTCTGCGGTAGTAGCCAATCTTGTTTTCAATTCTGAACATCCCCAAAATCGAGGGCCTGTGACAAACCGCGCCTTTTAAGGCGCGGTGGCCCATCGATTTTGTGATTCTGTAAAATATTCAAAACAGGTTATTCAAAGTCCTCAATATTCTCATATTTTTTTTTGTATTTGCAGAAGTACTGTAAATACAGATATCTTTAATAATCAGTAAAAATTTCAAGAAAGATGTATCGCTATGAGCTTCCAGTTATTGAAATGATCAAGCTCTCTCCTTCTGCAAAAGCAATACGGCTTGGCTTGGAGGGCAGGGAATTTCCCTTTATTCCAGGGCAATTTGTTCAAGTTGAAATCGCTCTGGAGGAAAAAGGCTCTTTCAAGCTTCACGACAAGCCGAATATCCAGAAAAGATCGCTCTCTATCTCTTCATCTCCTGGAGAGAAAAGATATCTCGAGCTCACGATAAAAGAAGTTCCTCATGGGCTTGTTTCAGGATATATGGTGCATCATCTTAAACTAGGAGATACACTTAAAATTCTCGGCCCTCTGGGACACTTTGTCTTTAAAAAAGAGGAGACAAAGAAGCATGTTATTTTTTTAGCAGCAGGTTCAGGAATAGCTCCTTTTATGAGTATGCTGAGGAGCATCGCTGATAACTGCCCCGCAGTGAATGGAACCCTTTTCTATTCAAATAAAAACACTGAAGAAATCCTATGGAGGCAGGAAATAGAAAAGATTATAGAAAAAAACAAGAACCTTTCCTGCATCCTTACCCTCACCCGCCAGCAATGGGAAGGCACAACAGGAAGAATAGACAAAAAACTTATCTTTTCAAAAGTACAAGAAAAGGAGAACACTGATTTTTACATTTGCGGCTCGCCAGACTTTGTGAAGTCCATGGAAGCATTGCTGAAAGCAGAAGGCATCCCAAAAGAATCAATAAAAAAAGAGATTTTTTGACGCATCTGCCAAACCTCAAATGCCGAAAGATTATCTTGCGATTTATATGATCCGCTCAAATTTATAAAGCAGAGATGCCTGGGAGATATATGGTTCAAGTGAAGATCGATGAAGAGCAATGTATTGGGTGCGGATCATGCGTTGCCATGTGCGGCGAGGTTTTCGAGATGGTTGGTGAAAAAGCAAAGGTAAGGGAAAAGAGCATCGTTGATGATTCTACGAAAGATGCAGCTGAAAGCTGCCCGGTCAAGGCGATAACTCTTGTTTAGCCTGTGGCCGCGGTTTTCTAATACATCATATGTTTGTGGCAATGATTATGCCATCAGGCGCATTCTTCTTGGTTGATAATGGGTTCTAAAGTGGAGTATCTCCGATGAGCAACATTTTGATGAAGGAGAAATCGCCCCAAGATAAGAGTGCATCGAAGAAGCGATTTCAATGAACAGTCATCCAAAGGTTCTTCCTTAAACGATATCAAAGATACTCAAGTGACCGTAAGTTATATAAATACTATTTTATAATGGTAACTATGATTTCCAGAAGGGATTTTCTAAAATCTTCGGCAGGATTGGTTGGTCTTCTTGCTGCAGGGCAAGGATGTAAGAACCATCATCTTAGTATTGGGCCTTTGAAGATTGTTTTCTTAGAAGAGCCTGAAACTCCGTGGGAAGATGTTGATCCTTATATTGACAATAGCCTAGAGAACGGTTTTTCATTTGATTTTAGAGATCTTAAGGGGCAAGGTACTGCCTTTGGAAATCTTGTTGAGATTGATAATGAATTATACGCTCTTGATGCTCATGGCTATACTTTTACTCAGAGATTTAATGATCAAGAGAAACAATTTACTATTACTTCTTTAAGAAGCAGCCCTCGAGGATTTGCACTTGACCTCATGGAGAATGTCAGCTCTCTTGTTTTTGAGAAAGCTCAAGAAATGAAGAGCATTAATGTTAATGGAAAACAATATAGTATAGCTTTAGATAGTATTGTTCTGCCAGAAAATAGAGAAGGATTTTTTATTCCTTCTTATGTTATAATAAATGGAAACCCACTAAGCATTCAGCAGGCTGGTAGATTAGAAGATCTATTTGTAGCTCTTGGACTTAAAACATATCATGAAAAAGGTATCGTGGAGCTTTTCCTCTCTCATCGTTATTTTCGCTCTTGCACTGATTCTGGAGATGACACATGGTTTACAGGATTAGAGCATATCATTGAAGGAAGTGATCATCTAACAAAAAAAATTAATGCAAATGATTATAATGGAAATATACAAGAAGATGCATATTTTAGAATTGATGCTCGCCAAGATCGTGAGAAAAAGGTGTTTATTTTAAGTGCTGCTGATAAAATAAGAATACCTGATGCAGATCCGTTAACCTATCCTTCTATTCCTTTCTTGTATCCTCCATTAAGCTTTCATTCACTTCCTTTATCGTATTCGATAAAGAATGACATTGAGATAAGAGTAGAAGACAAGAAAAAAAAGATAATTTACCAAACTTCTGAAGAAAATAATGATCTTGAAAGAAGATTCCTCTTTTCATTTTCACCGCCTCTTGAAACGAGGATAGAGATTCCTAAAAGAGAGATGTCTGTTCTTCAGGATTTTTTTAATAGAGAGTTTGAAAATGCTGGGAAGAGATATATGTTTCGATATGCCGCCTTTGATGCCACAAAGATTCCTAAAACTTCGCAACCATCTTCCCTAGGTATTTTTTATCCTCCTATGAATGGGTTTTTGGCAGAGATTCTTGAAGAGCCAGAAGAGCTGATACTTTCAGAAGGCGAGACCAAGAGTGTTAATTTTCAAGGAGAGACATATCGAATTAGTTCAAAACCGTTCGAGATTGCTCCGGTACCTGCTGACCCAGATATTCGCGCTGTTTTTGGAGAGGATACTCTAGTTGAAGGTAAAGGATTCGATTATCTTCTTGAGGTTGAGAAAAATGGGGTTAAGGAGGAGGGAAAAATAAAGATTTTTGCTCATGGATACAAGAATCGAATTCTTGATATCAACGTTGATCCTGATATTACAAATCCTCAAAAGTTTTTTATTTCTAGGAATAAATTCTCCTCAACACTTGATTTTGACGACAAAAGATTTTCTGGACTGAAGAAGGTCATTATTCCTGATTACAATGGAACGGTTGTAATCCTAAGCCCCATTGATGATGGTGTGAATGTGGGCTTTCGGAGAGAGTATGCTCACGCTGGTAGAACTCTTTACAAACAAGTTACCTTGGCGAACAGATTTAATGGCAGGATTCAAAGTTCTGAGGATGAGTTTACTGGATTTAGAGCTGAAGTAGAATTTGGGCTGGAGTCTTATGAAGGTTCTGAGAAAAAGCCAGATACTACTGCTTATAGAATTAGGCCGACATCAGGATTTAATTATGCTGATCAAATTAAAAATGGTTTTATCTTGAGGATTAAGAGTTTGGAAAAGATTCTTAGAAGTTATATAAATAGGTAATTCATGGCGATAAATAAATGCCACAAATCATTATGTCAGAATTGAAAACCGCAGACTTTAGTCTGCGGTAGTAGCTAATCTTGTTTTCAATTCTGAACACTTCATCATCGAAGATGATGAGAGCTCTCAGAAATCAAAGATTTCTGAAGCTTCAAAATTCAAAGAATTTTGAGAGCTCTCAGAACTTTCAGTTCTGAAGTCCCCAAAATCGAGGGCCTGTGACAAACCGCGCCTTTTAAGGCGCGGTGGCCCATCGATTTTGTGATAAAATTTTTTATAAAATCATAAAAATTCACAAAATCTCCGACTCAGCTATAAACCTCAGAACTTCAAAATTCCTTGAATTTTGAGAGCTATCAGAAATTCTTGAAGAATTTCTGAAGTTCCAAGAAGGAATTCTGATGGTGTTCAAGAATTAGTCTATAATTCTTGACAAAATGGAGCCCTCTGGCTTTTTCTGATAAGTCCCTTATCAAATCTTAAAGAGTCGCAAGAAATCCGCAGCACTTTAGTGGGCGGATGAATTGCGTCAATTTATATTTCTAAGTTGATAGAGCCTATGCTTACATCCAAGACCAAGAAAGGCACCATTATGGATGAAAAGTAGAGGGCGCCGTCCTCCGCCGAAGGCGGATTTTTTGCGAAGCAAAAAAACCTTTAGGAAACGGAAGAGGTCACAAATGTTTTTAAACTTTATTTTTATTATGTACTAATGAAAAAGGAGATGATATTTTTAGCTTTATTTGTAATTATTCTCCCTTTTGTTACAGGAGAGGTATGCAAAGATGTCTATATTTCTAATCCTGATACAAAATATGCTCTTGATATCACTTTTATAAGCGATTTTGTTGCAAATGATGCCTTAAAAAAGCAAGCCGAGGCTCTTGTCGAGGAAATGAAAATAACTCCTCCTTTCGATGAGTTTATTAATGGAAAGATAAATGTAAGATATGTTGAGGTTAGTGGTCCAAAAGATTTAGGATGTTGTGTGTATAGCTTTGCTCCTTTTTGCAACCAAGCAAGTGTAACTGATTTGGCTTCATGGTGCTCTACAGATGAGGTTGTTGTTTTTACTAATGTTTGTGGTATTGAACAACCAAATATAGGCCCATTTGGCCAGCATGCAATGATTGTAGAAGATGTCAATAAAATTGATCCTGTTCTTATTTTGCATGAACTAGGTCATAGCATGGCCTTTTTGGGTGATGAATATTCTTATAGAGAAGAATTTCCAGAGAATTATGATCTGACTAAAAATATATATGATAAACTTGATTTTCTGAATTTTCCCAATTGCGAGAGACATCCAGAATGTGAGGAAGGAATTTGTACTTGCCCAAAATGGAAAAATGTTCCAGGTAGTAAATGCATCAAGGGATGCGGATTAGATGACTGGTATAGAGATAGTGAGGACGATCTCATGAAAGAAGGAGATACTCCGGGCCCAGTTGACTCCTTGCAGTTTCGAAGCGCTATAAATCGTTACATAGATTACGTAGAAGAACCTATAAGCATTGAGATTAATAAGAAGACGACTGATTTTATAACAGGTAAATTTCTGGAGAAAAATTCTGAATGGAAAATAGGGAATATTCCTACTGAAGGATTTAAAGAAAGTCTCTGGACGGTTGATGGTGGAGAAGAAGAATTTCGAAATGCTCTTACGAATATTGTTGCAAGCGTATTAGACATTCCTTTTAGTGGAATTAAGGTTTTTGGATGCCACGATTATTGGATTGAGAGTGAAGGTGATCCTAAGATTAAGGTTAGATTTACTGATTTCCCGATCACGTATCAAGAAAACAACCAATTGAAAGGAAGTTTGATTATGGATGTAAAACTTGAAGGAAAGGCTTCAATTAATGCTCTGGGAAAAATTAACTATATTCTTGGACCAGAGGGTATTCTTAAGGAGAAAGAGTGTAAGGATCTTGTTGAAGTTGACTGGAAAGCCAAGATTCCGCATGTTGTTTTTCTGACTTCTTTACAATTTGCCAAAGGTAATCTAGGTATCGTAAAAGTTTTACCTCAGGTAGAAGATATTGACCTTCCCAAAAAACAGAATATTCAATTCTCTATTGATGAATCGAAACAGAAATTAATTGATCTTACTTTTAATGGACTTGACATTCTAGATATCAATCATTTTAGTCTCGCATACGATTTTCTCAGCAATGTTCAAGAAGATATTTATTCGTTTAAGGATGAGATCAATAATAATCTCGATGAATTTGGCTTATCTCTCAAAGTCTCGCTTGATATGCTCGGATTAGAGCAGCTTGCAAATATGGGAAAGCCTCATGGAATGATTCTTGATTTGTATGCCCGGGAGTTGTGGGTCCCTGCAGGAAAGTTAACTGAGGGTATTGAAATTGACTCGTCTGAAAACACCTTGCGATTATCAGGGCCTTTTCATATGAATGCCCCTCTAATAAAGAACAGAGCAGCATGTGTTAAAGATCTTTCTTTGAATTTTCTTCCTATAGACTATAATTCCTTTGATAAGAATATTCCCACTGACCATAACAAGTTTGCTTCTATCAAACTATCTCAAACTTTTCCGAATTGGTTTATTGCAACGCTTTGGAATGACGGTTTCTTCTGCGCGAAGAAAGAGATTCCTGTTGCTGACAACCCTCCTTTTATTCCAGATGGGGAGTTTGTTTTAAACAAGGTGAACTATGGCCTTATTCCCTTGAGTCCACCTTATGTAGACTATACCTCCTTAAAAGATACAAACGATGACGGCATTATTGATATCAACCACGATCTTGTTGCTCAGGGAAAAGCGACAATGGAACTCCGATTTGAATACGAGGTTAGTGATCAAATACAAAAAGAATCCACGATTATTGATTTTAGCTACCTCGTTCCTTTTCAGCTCGAGGAGTCTGACTTAACGCTTCCTCAAGATCTGGGATTCACGACTGCACAAAGCTTCTTCAGAACCGATGTCGAGCATACGCTTGTAAACATAAAAACAATCTCCTGCGAAACAGGAGTCATCTGTGATGCTCTCAAATTGTCTCCTTACAAAGAGGCGCTTGTTCAAGAGATTAAGGAAAATATGGTATCGCACATGGATCGGGCGCTCTACGAGATTGAGCTGAATCCTGTAAGAGATGTGAATCTGAATTTTGGCGACGGCTTTGGAAGCGACTATTTCACGCCAGGATTTAATCTTAATTACGGAGAGTATATTGCTAAAATTCAGACGAGGCAGATCGATAGAGCTTGGGCAATCTATGATTTTGACCTTGTTCCGAAATGCAGTGCAGGGGAAGATTGCGGGCCTCCTGGAAGAGCAAAAATTACCCGTATTCAGGAGGTGTTTTACAAAGATGTTTCGTGTGCAGATATCCCTCATGGAAAGGGAGCTGGAGCAGGATGCCGATGTACAAAGAAACCAACAGAGGAAAGCAAAGCATGCATTGACGCTCTCCTATCTTCAGAAGGGAAACTTTTTCATTATGCTAGGATTGATTATGCCTCCTCCAGAGACAGCGACCTCGTTACGTATAATTTTAATTTAATCAACTGGAATACTTATGCATCAGAAGCTGGAAAATCTCGCGCGATATTTGTTACTGAAAGTTTTGATACCTATGACCGATTGTTCAAGAGCAGAAATGAGCAGGCAGGGGATTTGGATTCTGTAGAGAAGGATGCAAATATTCATAAATTCAACGTCGAGGCAACACAGATTGTTGCATTTAGGGCAAAAACGTTGAAAGGCGTTCAGCAGGGATTCAAGGATTGTATGGCTGCAGTTATTTTTGACACTTCAGGAGATATGCTCGATTACCATATCCAAGGTGTGTTAGTAAAAGTCAAGCCGAGATTAAGGTCTGATATTAATGACGATTATACGATCTGCGCAGATGATCAGGACCCAGAAGGATATCAAACGCTTTTGCCTCATGAGGTATATAGCTCGAGCACATTAGGAGAGAAAAAATGAAGAGAGTATTATATTTCTTTTTGTTTATTATTGCAGGAATAACGGTTGTTCTTGGAATTTTACTCTTCACCCCAAAAGCCCTTACCGGGAATGTTGTCAATGAACAAAAAACCGAATGCAATTTTCTTCGAGGAGATGCTGATAGCAATGAAAAAGTAGAACTTACAGATGCGGTTAGAATTCTTGGATTTTTATTTCAAGGAAAGCAGGAGCCTTCCTGTCTGGATGCGGCAGATACTAATGATAATGGAAAGATTGATATTTCTGATGCTATTTCCCTCCTCCAATATCTCTTTCTTGGAGGATCTTCTCCAGGCCTGCCTTATCCTGCTCGAGGTATTGATCCTACTGCTGATGGTCTTGGCTGTTTTGGGGGAGTTACCGACGCTACTTGCGCTATCAAGCGTGCTAAGGACTTGTGCGGATTTGGAATTGTTTCAGAACCGTGTATATGTGGGGGAGTGAGCATCACTGAGGGAAGATGCTGTTTAGGCAGCATTCAATCCGGAGATGAACCCTGCAAAGTGCAGGTGTATGCGCAGATGAAGTCTACTGAAAGTGGATTAGATTCTGATCTCTTTGCGTGTTCTGTTGCCTTAAAGAACGGGAAATTTGCAGGGTGCGGGCCTTATGAGACTATTGATAATAAAGAATCTCAACTAACTTCATCTACAGCTGAACAGAGAAACCCGTCGTACTATAACCATGAAAGTTATGCAATCGTTGCTTGGGAAGAATCTGAGAAAGACGGGCAGGATGCTAGAAAGAGGAAAGTGTATCTCTGCTATCTCAATGAGAAGGTGAAAAATCCAGGGGATTGCGAGAAACAAAAAGTATTTGTTGCAGAGGGATATAATCCTTCTGTTTCAAGGTATCTCGTCTGGGAGGACAAGACAGGAGTGTGGGCTTGCGATCCTTTGCTTAAAGGCGGACCTTACTCCTGCGTTTTAGGCAATCAGAAGACTGTGGTTACAGTGAAAAAGGATGAAGACAAAGAAGAAATCTGGACACCTCTGATTAAAGAGCATTATGTCCTTTATAGAGATAAGTCGCTGGAAACTGCAGGGAAGATGTATGATTTGTATGCATGTGACTTGGGAAAAGAATCTCTTGTTGAATATTGCAACGCTTATCGCGTGGGCAGCGGCAAGATCGATCTCCCCCAACTAGGAGATATTAGCAACGACGGAAAATCAATTGTTTATGCGGTGAAAAATGCGAGAAGTAGATATGATATTTTTGCTGTAGTTGAAAGAGGAAAGAATGTCGTCGTAGCAACTGGCCAATCTCTTGTTGCTTCTCCGCAAGTTGTCTTCTTAAGGAATAATGAGCTACGACAGAAAGGGTATGAAGACAGAGGATATTATGTTGTTTGGAAAGATGCGGTGCCGGGAAATAAGTACAACATTCATGTAAAGCTCCTTAGAGCAGAAGATTCTCCTCTGCCGCCTCTGGAATATAAAGTGATAACTCCAGGATATACAGGAGCAAATGGACAGCCTGTCTTTGACCAGCTAGGATTTACGTTTGTCCAGGATAAGATTGCGGGTAAGTTTGAGGGATCTTCCCTTGCTCCAGAGAATCAGAATTTTATTAATCAATGGTTTACCTGTGATCTCAAATCTCTTGAGAGAACAACTCCAGACGAGATCCAAGGAGGAATTATGGAGGGGTGTTTGAAGAAAGAGGTTGTAGGGAAGTAAGCCTTAGAAAAGCTTATTAATCTCTCCCTCTTGGAAGAAAAGGAGGTAAAATGGCAAAAGGGTTATTGATGTTTTACGGGACAGAATGCGTGCATTGTCATGAAATGTTTCCCCTCGTTGAGAAGCTGGAGAAGGAATTGAAAGTGAAAGTAAAGAAAGTTGAGGTCTGGCATAATATTAAGAATCTCGACACGATGCGAAAAGTGGACAAGGGTGTTTGCACTGCAGTTCCTTTCTTATTTAATGAGAAGACAGGAGACAGCATTTGTGGTGCTGTAACGTATCCTATTTTGAAGAAGTGGGCGAAGGGAAAGTAAGTATCCCTAAAAAGAAGAAGTATCCTGATGTCTGAAGGAATATCTTTCAGATCATAGAAGTAAAGGTGAATGGAAGTTATATTTTTAATCATAGAAATAATGAAGGTGAGTAAGAGGTGCAAATATGGATAGAAATCAAATTCTTAAAGCATATGAATTAATGCTCCTTTCAAGAATGCTTGATGAAAAGATGCTTTCCCTGCAGAGGCAGGGGAAGATAGGAACTTTTGCGCCGGGGAGAGGGCACGAGGCGATTCAAGTAGGGGCTGTGCTTGCTCTCGACGAGAAAGACTGGATTGTCCCTTATTTTAGGCAAGGGCCTGCATTCATTGCGCGGAGATATCCTATCGAAATGCTTCTACAGTATAATTCAGGAGATGAGAGGGGCATGGATATTCCTTCTGGAATGAATATGCTTCCTGTGAATATTCCTGTTGCTTCTCAAATACCTCATGCTGTAGGGCTGGCTTGGGGATTTCAGAAGAAAGCCCAGAAGAAAGCAGTGCTTTGTTTTTTAGGAGACGGAGCAACTTCCAAGGGAGATTTCCATGAATCTTTGAATTTTGCTGGAGTCTTCAAGACGCCGAATATATTTATCATTGAAAATAACCAGTACGCAATCTCTATCCCATTGAAAAAGCAAACTGCCTCCCGAACTTTAGCGCAAAAAGCTGATGCTTATGGAATTGAGCAGATGAGGGTAGACGGAAATAATATTGAAGAGATGTATGAGGCTGTAAAAAAGGCGAGGAAGCTTGCTCTTGGAGGGAATCCTGTCTTGATCGAGGCAGTTACCTATCGTCTTGGAGATCACACGACTGCTGATAATGCTTCTCGATACCGAGGCAAAGAGGAAGTTGAAGAAGCAATGAAGAAGGATTGGGCTGTTGTTTTGAAAAAAAAGCTGATAGAAAAAGGATTTTGGAATGAAAGTAAGGAGAAACAATTGAGAAAAAAAATAGAGAAGATCATTGAAAAGGCTGTGAAAAAGTTTGAGTCTTTGAAGGCAATGGATCCTCAGGAGATTTTCAGATATACGCTTCACGAAATGACACCTTCTTTGAAGAAACAGAGTGAAACTTTGGGAGGAAAGTATGGGTAAGGTATTTGCATTTCTTGAGGATGATATTTTTTCCCTGCATGCTCGTGAAGAGATCTTTTTTTATGACCTAAAAGAAAATCTTATTTCTTTCTCACGCTTGAAACATCCTGGAATTTCCATTGCAAAGCATCAAAATTATCGTGATGTTCTGGAAGAAAGGGCATCACAGGATGGGGTTGCTGTGACGAGAAGAAAAACCGGGGGAAGGTTTATGTATTTGGACAATAACGATCTTGTTATTAGTTTTGCTTTGCAGACTAAAGGGTCACTTCAAGAAGATTATGCTCTAATTTGCAAACTTCTTGTTGAGTCTTTGCAGGAAGTAACTGGAGAGCGTTTTCAGATTGATTATGTCAATGACATCCTGCATGCTGCTGGCAGGAAAATTGGGGGTGCTGCCCAACAGAGAGATAGCTTTGGTGAAGGTGGGAGGTCCATGGTGCATGCTTATCTGAGATACGCTGTCGATCCTGAACAGCTCTTTAAGTATTGCGCACTTGATGGCCATCCTCTAGTGCAATATGTTGATCTCCTTAAAGATCATGTGACTTGTATTCGTGATTTTTCTGATATTAGCTTCCAGAAATTTTTTGATATGTTTTGTGGCGCACTCATCCAACGAATTGAGAGAGTTACCCAAGATAAATTTCATCGAGAAGATTTTTCTTCTTATTCTCAAACTCTTGAAGAAAAAAGGGAAAGGTATCAAGACCCTGTTTATATCAGTGGTTCTCCTGAGTATCAATCTCGAGGGCATTGTGATGCTATTGCAGGGAGCGGAAGTGCGAGTTTCTTAAAAATACCTGCACTTGCTGGGAAGGTGAGATATGGCTAAAAAAGCAATGGTAATGATAGAAGCATTGAATCTCGCTTTAAGGCAAGAAATGGAAAGAGACAAGAATGTTTTGATTCTAGGAGAGGACGTTGGAGTTGATGGAGGAGTTTTTCGAGTGACAGATGGTCTCCTGAAAAAATTTGGCGAGGAAAGAGTGATTGATACGCCTCTTGCTGAATCTGCTATTGTTGGAGCAAGTATGGGTTTGGCAATTGCTGGATGGAAGCCTGTGGCTGAGATCCAGTTTTCCGGTTTCATACCGAGTGCTTTTGATCAGATTATTAATCATGTCTCGAGAATGAGGTGGAGATCGCGTGGAAAATTCACATGTTCCATGGTGATCCGCTCACCGAATGGTGGGGGGGTAAAAGCGTTGGAGCATCATTCAGAAAGCCTCGAGGCTGTGTACGCGCATATTCCTGGATTAAAAGTGGTTATCCCTTCAACTCCCTATAATGCAAAAGGCCTTCTTGCCTCTGCCATACGAGACCCTGATCCTGTACTTTTTCTCGAGCCTATGCGCTCCTATAGATCAATTCGAGAGATGGTTCCCGAAGAACCTTATACCCTCCCTCTGGGAAAAGCCAGGATTCTTAAAGAGGGAAGTGATGTGACTGTGATAGGATGGGGAGGAGTGGTGAAGACGCTGATTGATGTGCAAAATATGATTGATATTGATCTTGAAATTCTTGATCTGCAAACGATAAGCCCGCTTGATAGCGAGACAATTGTCAATTCTGTGAAGAAGACGAAGAGATGCGTGATTGTGCACGAGGCCCCAAGAACCGGAGGTTTTGGAGCAGAGATCGCCGCTCAAATTTATGAAAACGCCATATTTCATCTTAAAGCGCCTGTTGTACGGGTGACGGGTTTTGACACAGTTATTCCTCTAGGAAAAATGGAAAAGTATTATATACCTAACGAGCATAGAATTATCGAGGGAATAAAGGAGGTTTTGAAGTTTTAAAATGGGCTGGAAGAATTTGCCTGCGTGGTTGAAGGGAGGGGTTGTTGGAGCAAGTTATTCTTTATGCATTTATCTTATTATTTCTGTGATAGATGCAACAGGCTTAGGTAGTGAGGGAAGACTTTTGTTTGGTGTGGGTTTTGCTCTGGTAATTTTTTTACAAACTCCTTTCATATTAATTCCAAAGATTAGTTCGATCTTGAGCTCTGAAATAGCTTATTACGCAGCATTGATAATCGCTTGGGCAATCATTGGAGTAATCATTGGTTTTGTTTATGGAAAGATTAAAAGTAAATCTTGGAGAGCAGCGATCATAGGCGCAATTACTATATTTGGCCTTATTCCAGTTATATACAATATCCCAATTATTACTGATTTATTTGATTTGCTGCCTACCGATGATATTTTACAATTTATAACACCTCCTTTAATTGGAGCCATCATCGGATTCATAATCAGTAAAATAAAATCATCGAAAAAGAGGAGGTCAAGGTAAAAATGCCATTTGAATTCAAATTCCCCGACGTTGGAGAAGGAATCAAAGAAGGAGAAATTGTGAAGTGGCTTGTGAAAGAGGGCCAGGAAGTCAAGGTTGATCAGGTTCTTGGGGAGATTGAGACAGACAAGGCAGTAGTGGAGATTCCGTCGCCGCAGGCAGGGAGAATTCTCAAGATTCTTGTCAAAACTGGAGAGAAAGTGAAAGTTGGACAGGTTATGGTCGTGATTGGGAAGAAAGGAGAAAAATATGCTCCTGGAAAGCATGGTGAAGAAAATGAAGAAGAAAGCAAGGGTCTTATAAGCGTAAAGAAAGGAAAACCAAGCAAAGCCTATGGAGTTGTTGGAGAATTAGATGTTGCTCCCGAAGGAGAAGTTTTTGCCATGCCTCGCACGAGGAAAATTGCTGAGGAATTAGGAGTTGATCTTAGCAAGTTCAAGGGAGTCGTGAAAGAAGAGGATATTATTAAAAAAGAAGTGATAAAAAAGCCGCTTATAAAAAAGAAGTACGACATGTATGGATATATTGACAGAATTCCTCTCAAAGGCATTAGAAAAGTGGTTGCGCAGAAGATGTCAGAAGCTTGGAGGAACGTGCCTTTGGTAACGCATATGGATGAGATCCTCATGGATAGTCTTATTGCATACAGAGAAGAAAAAAAGAAAATTGCTGAAAAGAAGAAAATCAAACTAACATACCTTCCTTTTATTGTTAAGGCGCTCCTTGGCGCATTCAAGGAGCATATGCAATTTAATGCTATCCTCGAAGATGATGAGATTATTATTAAGAAATATTTCAATATAGGAATTGCAGTTGATACACCTGAGGGATTGATGGTGCCTGTGATTAAAGGTGCAGATCAGAAAGACATTTTTCAGATTGGAGCAGAGATTGAATCTCTATCTGATCGTGCAAGAAAGAGAAAGATCGACCCTGCTGACCTGCATGGTGGTACTTTCACCATCACGAACATTGGATCTGTTGGGGGAAAATTTTTTACTCCTATTGTGAATTACCCAGAAAGCTCTATTCTTGGTTTGGGGAGGATGGAAAATAAAGTATTTTATGAAGAAGAAAAGATTGTTGTCAGGAAAGTTTTGCCAATTTCATTCTCCTTTGACCACAGAATCAGCGACGGAGGATCTGCTGCCAGATTTATGAATGTGCTCAAAGATCTTCTTGAAAATCCGAAGAAGTTGAGGGTATAATCTTTTCAATATTGTCTCTAAATGTCAAAAAATCAGGGTTAAAACCCTGAGCGTGTTTGAGTTTTTGATCATGTCAGAATCGCAAGATTCCGACCACTCTCAAAAACATAAAGTTTCTGAAGCTATCAAAAATACTTTTTCTTACCCGGGTTAAAACCGCGTAGGGTGCGAAAAATGCATTTTTGAAGTCTCAAGTATCACAAAATCGATGGGCCACCGCGCCTTAAAAGGCGCGGTTTGTCACAGGCCCTCGATTTTGGGGACTTCAGAACTGAAAGTTCTGAGAGCTCTCAAAATTCTTTGAATTTTGAAGCTTCAGAAATCTTTGATTTCTGAGAGCTCTCATCATCTTCGATGATGAAGTGTTCAGAATTGAAAACAAGATTAGCTACTACCGCAGACTAAAGTCTGCGGTTTTCAATTCTGACATAAAAAAATTCTTGATGGGCTCTTATACCTGCGCAGATATCTGAAACACGAAATAAAGAAGCCCTATGAACAGAATAAAAATAATGAGGGGAAAAAGGATAAGCGAGAAAAATGCCTTCCATTTCTTAATATTTTGAAATTTCGCAACTCCTATCGTTCCTGCATAGAGAGAATGAATAATCGCAATGACACCTATGATGAACATCATTCCTAATCTTGCTCTTAGGGGAGCAAGATCTGAAAGAGAAATGAGGCCTGATTGCATTTTTGCCTGCAAGTTAGCCATCACGCTGGGGTCTAATGGAGAGACGAGATTATAAATGCCAGAGAGGAGTGTATAGAACAAAGAATAAAAAATGCCAATCACCAACGTATAGGTCAGTGGCTTAAAGGTATTGAAAAATCCCTGTCTTCCTCCGAAGATAAGGGCTCCAAGATGAATGAGCAGTGCAAGGATAAAGGGAGTTGCGAAGGCAAGGGTAATGTTATAGATCTCCGAGAGGGATTGCTTTATGATTGCGCCTGATCCTAGATCAAGCAGGGCTGGAAGCGTGAAAAGAAATTGAATGAGAACAGCAGCAGCATTAATGACCACAAAGAAAAGCAAAATCGGGAAGTAGTCTTTCTCTTTCTCTACTTTTGAGAAGAAAGTTTTTGTATGGAAGAAAAGAGAAGAAATTTTTGAGAAAGAACGTATCTTTTGTTCGGCAGGATTTTGGTTCGACGGTTCTTTGGGTTGCTCTTTGGAATGCTGCATTGCCCCTTTCTTTGTTTTTTCCATTTTTCTTAGAGGAAGTATTTATTTATAAAAGTATCATTTCTTTTAGTTTTTGCCCTTTAATTCAAAAACAAAAAGCTTCTCAAAAAAAAGTTTTTTATTTGCTTTTTCCTTGATAGCATAATATTTTTTTGCTTCTTGCTTAATAATCTCTGGTTTTGAAAGGCTGCTGAAGAGGAGAAAGATTTTTCCGCCTTTTTTAAGATGAGTTTTAGCCTGTCGAATAAATCTTATAATGGTCTCGTACCCATTTTTCCCGCCAGTTGTATCTAAACCCTTTTCTTTTGAATGCTCGGGCAGGTAAGGGGGATTGAATATAATGAGATCAAATTTTCCTTTGATCTTTGAGAAAAGGTTTGAATGAACTGCTTTGAAATCCTTTTCCTTGAGATAAGAGACTACTTCTTGATCAATGTCTGCTACAAGGATATCTCTCTTTGAAACTCCTGCCTGCAGGCAGGCTTCTGCTTGAATACCGGAGCCAGATCCCATATCAAGGATTTTGACCGCCTTCTTTTTATCAGGAAAAACCAGAAGACTCCGCTTTTTAATGCGGAGATGAATGGAGGTTTTTCGTGACTTCAAAGTCATCAGACTTTGATAGCTTTCAGAAATCGAAGATTTCTGAAGCCCTAAAAATTTGCTGTGGAAAAAATCTCCGAACAGACTTCGCCATTTATGGCGGAGTCGGAGATTTTGCAAATTTTTATGATTTTCTGGAAGAGCATTAAGATGCCTCCTGACTTCTTCTGCAAGAAGGAAAGAGTCTTCAGCTGGCTCATACATCTTATTATTCTCCAAGAATTTTTTTTATGATTTCAAGAACCGCTTCTCGATAGAAAAATGTAAACAGCAAGGCTCCTAAAAGCATCATAAGAAGAACATTCAGAATAATAAAAATAGTATTGTCAGATCTTCTTGGAGGTGTTTTAGGGAGGCCGAGGATTTCTGTCGCTTCTAATTTTTTCTCGTGTTTCTGGATAATCTTAGGAACTTTTACTTTTTCCAGAGAGATTTCTCTTTTCTCCCATTTTACTTTTCTTGGCGCGATTTTAGGAAGCTCCAGGAGTGCAGTAGTCTCGACAGGCTCTCTTTTCTTCTCAGGCTCTCTTTTTCTTCTTTTTAATTCGAGCTCAAGGTTTTTGATTTTCATGCGATCTTCTGGGCGGATTCCGGAAAGTGCCCCAAGTGCTTCCCTTCCAAGAGGCCCCTTTGCCCCTCCTTTTGATCTCATCTCTTGCGCGCGAGAGTAGTCTGCCGGGAGAGGTGCTGACGAAGGAAGTTTTATTTGCTCAGGTTTTTCGTTCCTATGGAAAGAAAGAAAATGGATATGGGGAAATCTTAATTTCTGAAAAAAACCCTGCTCTCCAGTTTCTCGAGTCGATTTTTTCCTTTCTTTCACTTCTTCAGGGGCTGTTACCTGCATACTCAGGAGGGGCTGCTGCTTGAGGCGCTCTGCAGAATCAAGAACATCTTCTTTCGCATACCCTGCATTAATAAACGAATGGACAGCCTGCTCTAACGTATAGCCTCTATCCATCGTATTCTTCAGGCCTGCGACAATCTCCTCTTTGTACATTTTTACTCTCTCTATTTTAGAGAAAAGATCTTATATATTTAACTGTTCTGGGGATGAGAAAATCTCTTTCGAAAGGAAATATATTTTTGTGTATAAATGATAGCCCTTTAATGCAAAAAGAATTCCACCCACTATCTTAACTACGCTTCATAGACGAGTGGAACTTCAGAAATGCACAAAGCATTTCTGACAGCTCTCAAAAATCTAAAGATTTTTGAAGTTCTGACAGTGCTCAAAAACCAACGGTGGCATCAACATGCCAATAGTCTATGGCCCGTGGTTTTTGACATGTTAAGAGGAAAATTTAACTTGAACTACTATAATTTATAAGTGCAAGCACGAAAACTGTGGGCTTTAGCCCACAGATGAAGTGCCCATCCATCATCATGTCAAAAGCTAAGCTTTTGAGCATGTCGAAAATCAAGATTTTCGAGCACTCTCAGAAATTTCATTTCTGAAGCTGTCAGAATTCCCCCTTCTCAAGAATTCTGAAGTTTTTAGGACAAAATGCACAGGAAACCTCGCCCTTTAGGGCGAGGAGGATGTCATATTGACCTGTTCATAAGAGGATTATGAAATTAACTTGTTGATTGAGAGAATCTGAACTCTTAGAAAAAATTTCTGATGAGCCTACTTTAATTCAACATGCTGCTGGTTCTGCAAAATATGGCAGTTGCTTCCGAGGCGATAGCCTAGTTCAGAAGCAAGGTCAGCTAAGGAACTGGTTCTGGTGATATCTCCATGCGAAGGAATAATATTCTCGGGCTGGATCATGTTAATAAAATCCCGAAGATCTTCCCTGGACGCGTGGCCTGAGACATGGACTGAATCGAAGATTCTTACTCCCTTGTTCTTTAATCTTTTCACAACAACTGCTTTATTGGCAATGTTTACTTCTGCAGGAATTGTTTTTGAGGAAAAGATGACATGGTCTTTTGGAGAGAACTGGAACATCGTCTCACCGCGAGACATTCTTTCAAGCATGGAGCCCGGCTCACCTTGGTGGCCTGTGCAAACAATCATATACTCTTTCCTGTTCTTATTGATTTTTTTGAACAGAGCGTTGAGCTGATTTCTATAGGTGAACATGCGCATGTCTTTCTGGAAAGGGCACATATTAATCTTCATTGAAGCGCTGACATATTTGTGGAGGCTTCTTCCGAGGAAGACGACCTTTCTGTTCAGCTTTCTTCCAAAATCAACAATGCTCTTGAGCCGTGCAATGTGCGAGGAGAAGGTGGTTACAATGATTCCTGCGTTCTCATTGTCAGTCGTCAGGAGAACATCTTCAAGAAGATCTCTGGCAATTCTCTCGCTCGGAGTTTTTCTCTCATCTGCCGCATATAAAGACTCGACGATAAGAGCCTTCACTCCCTGCTTTGCGAGTTGCTTGATTCTCTCATAATTTGGTTTTTGCCCGACAACAGGAGTATTATCCAGCTTGAAGTCGTTTGCATAGAGAACAACGCCTTCGTCAGTATGGATTGCAACAAGAGCGGTCTGGATCGTCGAGTGAGTGATATTAATGAGCTCTACTTTATACTCTTTGTTTCCCTTGACTTGGAAAGAAGCATTAGGATGAAGCGAGACCATTCTATTGGGTATTTTACTATTCTGGTCTCGCACAAGCGATTTGAGCACTTCATTGGTGAATTGTGTTGCGATAATAGGAGCATGATAGCGGTGGGCGAGATACGGCACAGCGCCAACGTGATCAAGATGCGCATGGCTGACAATGAGTGAGCGGACTTTGCTTCTGAGCCCTAGCTTATCCAGATAGGTGTCGTCGGGAATTGCCTTGAGCATTCTTAGGGATTTCTCGTTATAGATACTGTTATTATTCTCTTTCTCTTCTAATTCAACAATCGGAGGAAGATAGAGCCCTGCATCACATAAGAGAACGTCTGACTTCTCCCCTTCCCCAAGCTGGATGGCAGTCATATTTTTCCCCACCTCATTATAGCCACCCACTGCATGAATCTTCATTTCTTGGAGAGAAGAGATTGGTTTTTATATCTTTGGTTAGAGTGAGTATCTTCGATGAGCAACATTTTGATGAGGAAGAAATCGCCCCAAGATGAGAATGCATTGAAGAAGCGATTTCAATGAAGGGTAATCCGAAGGTTCTTCCTTAAAAGATATCGGAGATACTCAGAGTAGAAAGATACTATCAGTAAAAAAGAATGCTTCTAAGAGTGCAGGATGTTGTGCCTTATAATTTTTTTTCAGGCAAAGATATCAGAGTCATTCATTGCCAAAGGTAATGCTGAGAAAAGTCGATCTTTTTAAACAACCTATTACCGCTATATTTGCAGTAGAGTATAGCAAAGTATTTTAAATTCATGCTCCTGGCAGCATAATGAAGATGAAAAGGGTTTTTCTTGCAGTGAGCCTTGTAGCTCTTGTTCTCCTTGTCGGTGTCGCCTATTCCCAGAGAAGCGATGAGAAAGTAAGAGTGATGGTAAAGTGGAAGGAAGGCGAGTCTCTGGAAGGTAAAGTGAAGAGCGATGCCTTCATGGATAAAGAGAAAGCTATACAAATCCTTGGGAAAAAGTATGGCTCTGTACGCCAGGTGTTTCCTCATGAACGTGCGCTGAGCATGGAAATCAGCAAAGCCGACCTAGCTAGCTTAAAAAAAGACGCTTTAATAGAGGATGTCCAGGAGCTTCGTCAGATAAGGGCATTCTTGCAGGATTCCCGAGGGATTGTTAATGCAACTCCAACATGGGGCTTGCAGAGAGGAGGGGTGAATATTACCGGAGCAGGTGAGACCATTTGCATTATTGACACTGGAGTAAACTTTACACACCCTGACCTGCAGGGAAAGAATGCAACAAATTGCACCGTTGATTGCGTAGGAAAGCCATGTATCTTTAATTGCACTGTCTCTGATGATCATGGCCATGGGACCCATGTTGCAGGTATTGTAGGAGCAAATGGAACAATCAAAGGAATTGCGCCTGATGCGCTCATCGTTGCTGTCAAGGTTTTGGATGCTTCGGGAAGCGGGGATGAAGCTGATCTGAAAGCAGGAATTGATTTTTGCGTTTCTAATGCCTCTGTTTATAATATCAGCGTTATCTCCATGTCCTTAGGAACTGATACGCTCTATGCTTCCTACTGCGATGCGAATTATTCAGGAACTCCGAATCTCACAAAGTCAGTAAATGACGCAATCCAGAAAAATATTTCAGTTATAGCCGCTACAGGAAATAATGCAAGCATTGGATCTATCGCAGCGCCCGCGTGCATCCGGAATGCAACAGCAGTTGCCTCTTCTACAAAAAGTGACGGGATAAGCTCGTTCAGCAATCGAAATAATATTACTGATCTTATTGCTCCTGGATCAAGCATTAATTCTACCTTGGGCAAATCTCTGGGAAGTTGCTCTACTCAAGGCAGTTATATGGTTTGCTCTGGAACGTCTATGGCAACTCCTCATGTTGCAGCTGCATTTGCGCTTTTACGGCAGTTTAAAAGGCTCGAGTCCAATAAGATTCTCTCTCCTGGAGAGATTGAAAATGCTCTGAAGAACACGGGAAAAAACATTACTGATACCAACGGCCTGAATTTTTCACGGATTGATATTTATGCCGCGACGCAGACTCTGCAAAATCCTTCAGTGAGCCTTGTTTCTCCGGCAAATGGCTCTCGATTCAAGAATCCAACGAACTTCACCTGCAATGCAAGCACTGATTCGCAGTCAGCAGTTCTTGCAAATATGACGTTTTTTCTGTATAATACGTCCTCTTCTTTGATCTACAATGAAACCAAGAATGTTTCAGGGGCGAGCAATCAGAGTGCATTTAATTATACCTTCTCCCTAGAACAGAATTACTTTTGGTGGTGCAGGGCAAGTGACAACAGGAGTTATTTGGGATCGTCAGGGAATTTTACAGTTATTTATGACGCCACTGCACTCTTGATCACCATTGTCTCTCCTGTAAACACAACATATAAAGACGGGCTTTTTAATGTGAGCACGAATGAGAATGCGAGTTGGTGCAGCTACTCTTTAGATCACGCAGGGAATGTGAGCATGACAAAGTTGAATGATACATATTTTAATTTTAGCCTAACCAATATCGCTGAAGGAATTCACAATGCCAGTTTCTCCTGCAACGATACCGCCGGAAATTTTAACAGCACTGCTTTGAGGCAGTTTACCATTAATAGAACACTTCCTCTGGTTGTCCTTCTATCCCCTGATGCAGGATATTCAGCAAATCAAGGAGCTGCAGTTGATTTTCGATATAATATCACTCATGGCAGAAATATTTCTTCCTGTTCTCTGATGATTGATGACAGCAATGTTTCTATCAATATCTCAGTGAATACCAGTATAGAAAATAACTTTAGCTTCACCCCCTCTTCAGGATATCACACATGGAATATCAACTGCACTGATGATCTGGGAAATATTGGCAACGCTTCTTCAAGGAGTTTTACGATCAATGCCCCATCACTGGGTGTTGCTGCCGCAGGAGGCGGAGGGGGCGGTGGTTCTGTTCAGGGAGGTGTAACGTATACTCTTGGTGAAAAAGAGATAACTCGAGGAGCTAACAAAGAAGTAAAAGAAGACGACAGGATTAAGTTTATTCTCCTTGAACAAGGAAAGAATGTAACGCATTATATTAACATCACGAATGTCACAGATGTTTCAGCTGTTCTGGTTATCTACTCCCAGCCAAAGATTTTTTCTTTTAAAGCAGGCGAATCAAAGAAAATCGAGCTAACAGGAGATAATTACTACGATCTCTTTCTTCAGCTGAATAATATTACGAATAAAAGAGCCAATGTGACTGTGAGGCTGATACATGAGCAGATTCCTTCTGTGAGGAACGAAAGCAGAAATGAGACCAGGAATGAAAGCAGAAACGAGAGCGCAGGGCAGAAGGAGGGTAATGCGACAAAGGATACTGGAATGTCTGGAGAGCCGAAGGGAAGAGAAATTCAAGAAAGGAATAGTGAAAAAACGCTTCGATTGAAGCGCATGGTCATTCTAAGTATTGTTGTTCTCCTTATTCTTGCTGCACTCTGGAATCACAATAGAGAGAAAAAGAAGAAGTAGTTTTTCAGAATTTCTCGCCGATTTAATAGATAACCCTCATTTTTTTCGTGTGGATAAAATACCTTAGGAATTTTAATATGGGGTTGGTGTCGAACTCGCCCCTAAAAAGAGGGCGAATTTTCACGTCTCGCCTTAGTTCTCAATAGGTTTATAAATAGCAATTTATTAGTGCTAATTACTATTATAATTACTATTAGTTACTACTAATATAAAGATGGTGAAAAAGCTGAATTCCTTAGAGCAGATCAAGAAGCTTTTGCAGGAAGATGCCCGAGGATTGACGATTCAGGAAATTGCTGACGACTTGGAAGTTTCGCGCATTACAGCAGCTATTGCGCTTGCAAAATTAGACGGGCTCGGCGTTGTTGATGTTCGCGTTGTTGGAAACTGCAGGCTGCATTATCTGAGGGGGAAAAATGGATAAGCGAGGAAAGTCTTTATTGCTGCTTGGAGGCGTGATTCTTCTGATTACTGTGGCGTTTATTCTCTTTCTCGTAGGAGCTCCTGGATTGAGCGTCACCTTAAATGCACCAAGCAATGCTACTACCTTAAATTATACACTGAATGTCATTTTCAATTGCTCTGCATCTGATGATGCAGGGTTGCAAAACATTAGCCTCTATATCAATGGGACAACGACATCACAGGTCGCAACTTCTGTCGTATGGATTGCTAATTACTCTTCTTGGAGATATAATGACAGTAATGTTTCTCCCGGAGATGGATGGTTTAATCAGAGCTTTAATGATTCAACCTGGCCTATCGGAAATGCCTCTCTGGCGACAACTTCCGAGACTGCAGCCGGCGGGTTTAATAAAAGCTTGAGAAATGGGAGCGTAGCATACCCTACCTATTACTTCAGACAGAATTTCAGTATTACCAATGCTTCAAGTGTGATTAACATGTCTTTTAAAGTTGATTATGATGATGATTATATTGTCTATATCAATGGGCAGGCCATTAACAGCAGCGCCCTTTATGCAAATTGGACAGATCATGCCAATGTTACAGGCACTGTAGCACACAACTCTATTATTGATACTTCTGGAGCAACTGCGCCTGTGTTCCCTAAAACCGAGTTGAACTCAACGCATTTGAGCTATCTTGTGACAGGCATGAACTATCTTGCAGCTGCGGCTAAACAGGGTTTGCTTACAAGCAGTGATGCTGCTTTCTTATTGCGATTAGAAGGGTATGAAAACCAGACAGGAAATGCAGAAAGTTTTACAATGAACCGGACGAACAATGTGAGCGGGACGAGCAATAGCACCATATTCTATGTGAACCTTACTGATAATTCAACGTACAAATGGAACTGCCTTTCTTCAAATAGTTCCGGGACTGTTCTTTTTGCAGCTGCTAATTTTACAGTCACGATCAACACCTCGTCCATCGGAGATACAACCCCTCCTGTTATAACCATTAATCTTCCTTCAGGAAATGCGTCAGTTTCTTCAGTAAACTTCAATGTGACTCTGAATGAAGCCGGGAGCGCCTGCAATTATACCTTAAACTCTGGCACGACAAATTACACGATGAACAACAATGGAAATACCGATTTCAATGCAACAAATAATTCGATTGCAGATGGGACATACACCATTGCATACTATTGCAAAGATACTGCAGGAAATTTAAATGCAAGTGCGACAAGGCCTTTCCTCGTTGACACCGTCAAGCCAGGAATCAGCTTCGGAACAGGAACACAGGGCGATGGCGCAAATGTGAGTGTCAATTGGACATACGTCAAGATAGATATTATTGAAGGCAGTTTCAAGAATGCAACCTTTTTTCTTTACAATTCCACGTCGTTGGTAAGTAATTTTACGACAGCACAGCACGCAAGTTTTGAATTGTCAAGGTACGCAAGAGTTATTAATAATTCTGACTTATCTCTAGCAATCGATACTTCTGACGCAGCATACGATCTTGCTTCTGAAACTATCTACGTCATTCATAACACTATCGGTACAGAGCATATTGATGAGATCAACCTTTCAGGAGGATTTATCCGGCAGATGAACCTTACTAACTTTGAGGACACTGAAGGAATTGTTTACCTGAACAGCACGGCAAATACGCATCGCTTTGCTATTATTGAAGAGAGAAGGGCAAACATGTCCATTATTTGGATTAATAGCACGAGCAATGTGACAGGCTTAAGCGCAACAAATGCGAATCAGGCTTCTCGATATGATCTCCAGTTAGGGAATTTCGGAAATACAGGGCTTGAAGGGATAACATACGACCGAGGAAGAGATCTTTTTTACATTGTTAAAGAAAAATCACCTGAACAGGTATATCAAGTGAATATTTCTGCAAGCCCTGTGAATGTTACAGTCATGTTTAATGCAACTCAAGTCTTTAATGGAAGCCAAGGCACGAATTTGAGCGATCTGGCAGGAGTCTATTATGATAATAACACAGATACGTTATTTATTTTAAGCCAGGAAACAGCGCATATCGCGAATCTTTATTTGAACGGGACTATCATCAATAACCTAAGTGTGAATCACATGACTAATCCAGAAGGAATGACCTTTGATGGCTCTGGCGATTACTTATATGTTACAGGGGAGGCAGATTTTCTTTCAACATGGATCACAAGAAATTTTACAGCATCATACAACTTTACAAATCTTGCCAATGGGAATTACACTTATAATGTTACAGTTTACGACACCTCGGGAAACGCAAATACCACATCAGCGAGAAGAATAAACATAAGTTTTACTGCGAGCGATACAGCTCCCCCAGTTGTAACCATTAATCTTCCTTCAGGAAATGCTTCAGTTTCTTCAGTAAACTTCAACGTTACCTTAAATGAAAATGGAAATTGCCGATATACTCTTGATGGAGGTTCAAATAACGTGACCATGCAGAATAATGGAAATAGAGACTTTAATCATACGAATGCTTCAATTGTAGATGGGACATATACAGCAGGATTTTATTGCAATGATACTTCAAATAATCTGAATTCGAGCGCTACCAGAGTTTTTATTGTGGACACTTCTGCTCCGGTTATTACAGTAAATGCTCCTGCAAATAACAGCAACGTTACAACTTCTTTTGCGCTCTTGAACTGGAGTGTGCAAGACCGGCTTAATGACAACGAAATCTGGGTTTGGGCGTCCAACGATTCTGCAAATCTTTATGATTCTCTGGTGTACCATAGAAGAGGACTGTCCAATGGCACTTACACTTACAACTGGAGCGCCCCGGTTATAAGTCCGAATATTACTGGGTTAGTTTCCTTGTATCATTTTGATAATCTTAGCGAAAGAAATGAAAATGCAAGTCTCTTTAATGATTCTTCCCAATGGGACTCTATAGATGATCTGGCATATTGTGATTCTGTATGCCCGACTTTTGTTGAGCAGGGATTTTTCGCAGGAGCAATGGAAATGAACGGATCAAAGAGAGTATATGCCCGTACCTCTAATGAGCTGTCAACTTCTCCCGAGTATACTGCTATGGGGCGGTTTAATATGAGCTCCGCCGGCACAACAGCAACCTGCGGGACAGATTGCGTACAGGTGTATCCTCTTGTTTCCAAGGGAACCGGCGAGGCAGAGGGTGATGGGACAAAAGATGCGTACCTCTTTGTTGGGATAACTACGAATAATAAATTAGCTGCAGGATACGAGTATCTTTCAGGAGCAGCCTCCCCTGGAATTAACACCACAGGATCTACAGCGATCTCGAATAATACATGGTATCATTTTGCTGTTGTAAGAAACTCTACAGCTCTGGTTGTTTATCTGAATGGTATTCAGGATGGAATTAATACAAGTGCGAATACGCCTCCGAATTTGAGTAGTGTCCAGAGACTAGGAATCGGAGTAACCTATACAAGTACGAACACAACCTCTGGAGTTTTCAACGGACAGGTGGATGAAATCGCCATCTTCAACAGGAGCATGACTTCTTCTGAGATTGTTTTATACTATAATCTGTCTTTAGGAAGAAAATATTGGAGAGTGAATGCTTCTGATTCCTTGAAGAATAACGCCACTTCTGGATTCTATGAGTTTAATCTCACCATTGCAGGAGATACAACTCCTCCCATCATCACCATTAACAAGCCTTTAGTAAATTCCTCCTCATCTTCTGTGGACTTTAATGTTACCTTGAATGAAGCAGGAAGCGCCTGCAATTACACATTAAATTCAGGAACAACTAATTATTCCATGAGCAACAATGGAAATGTGGATTTCAATGCGACAAATAACTCTATTGCCGATGGATCGTATACAGTTGCATATTACTGCAAAGATACTGCTGGGAATTTAAATGCAAGTGCAACCAGGCCATTCCTTATTGACACCATCAAGCCAGGAATAAATTTTGGAGTAGGAACACAAAATGACAGTGCGAATGTGAGCGTCAATTGGATCTATGCAAATATTTCTGTTACTGAGAGCAATTTCAAGAATATCACGTTCCTGCTGAAGAATGATACGGCCACAGTGAATTCAACAGCATTTACCACAGTTACTTTAACGATAAATTGGACGGGATTAGCGAATGCAAACTATACGTACAATGTCTCCCTGTACGACAATGCAGGAAATTTTAATTCTACTGAGACGAGAAAGATTAATCTTTCATCAGTTGCAGACACTACTCGCCCTAATGCCACTTTAAACTCTCCAGCGAATAATGCTAATCTTACATATACCAATGTCACTTTTAACTGCACCTCTGCAGATAACAGTAATTTGAAGAATATTACTCTGTATTATAATTCAACAGGAGGAGGGGCAACCTCCATTAATTTAATTCAGAATACAACTGCTATAGTCGCAGCTGCCGCCGCAACAATTACATGCACTCTTGGAACTGCTGCAACATCTGGAAATTTAATTGTAACTATTGTTGCAAGTGATAAAATTGCAGGAACATACACTGTCCCTCCTGGATTTACCATGATTAATTCAACATCAGCAACAAGTGTTTCAGGAGCAATGGCTTATAAAATATCAACAGGGGGAGAAACATCTATTCAATGGAATCAATCTACCACAAGCGCCGCTGGAGGAATATCGTGCTGGGCAGCTGAATATTCAGGTACAGCCACAAGTAATGTGCTAGATGTAGGGGCTGAGAATGAAACATCCTCTACTGGAGATACTGCGGTTACGTCTTTAAGTACCGGGTTAACAGGAACAACTTCTCAGGCAAATGAATTAGCAATCGCTTTTATTGCAATTGATACTGCTAATAATTGCGATGCTTCTAGGGCATGGAGTAACGGATTTAGCGAATTTGGTTTTATAAATAATACCGCTGCAGGCGGAGTGGGAATAAGTGTTTCAAATAAAACTCTTTCTGCAACAGGAACGCAAAATTCAACATATTCATGCTCTGGTGATACAGGAGACCAAATATATTCAGCGATAGCAACATTTAAACCATCATCTTTAGGCAATCTCGCATGGCATGCTAATGAAACAAAAACCATAACCGGGCTTACAAACGATACCACTTTTGCAAAAAATCTCACCGATAATGCAACATTTGTCTGGAATTGCCTTGCATGTGATGCAGGAGATAACTGCAACTTCTCGAGTTCAAATTATACTTTTAATGTGAATACTTCTTTTGTAGACAAACTTCCCCAGGTTACGATGAATGCTCCTGCAAATAGTACGACCTTGGCATATACGAATGTTACTTTTAATTGCTCTGCAACAGATTCTGGGTTAAATGCAGGGCTATTGAATATCAGCCTTTGGATTACAAACAGCTCTAACACCGGCTTTTCACTTAACCTAACAAGGAATGTGGCTGGAACAAGCAATGAAACAACATTTCAGCTCAATTTGACTGATAATTCTACTTATACCTGGAACTGCCTCGTTTACGACGCCAAACCGCAAGGAGCATTCAATTCGGCGAATTTCACTTTGATTCTCAATACATCGTCCGCCGCTTCTTCAGCATGTACAGAAGCTAATGTAACTTACTTCCTTAATCCTTATGTCATGGCATGGAATGAGACTACTGAGATTATCAGATTTGAGGCCACGCAACCGGTGAATGCAACAGTGCAGTATGGTTTAACGCAAAGTTACGGATCTCTGATAACCAATGCGTCATTTGGAACCAAAAACGAATTAGTGATCATGAATCTGACTCCAAATACTCTTTATTATTATAAGGTTACAACCATCAATGCAACAGGTTCGACATGCATCCAGAACTCCACTTTTAATAATTCTTTTACAACCTCTAATGATTCCAGAACCAGCTTCACTTTTATTGTTTTAGGAGATTCACGAGATAACAGCTGCGGAACTCTGGGAAGCAACTTTCCTTCCTTGATAGGAAATATTTCTGCAAAAAATCCTGATTTTGTCATCATGGTTGGAGATGACATACAGGCAGAAGGATGTACAAGCCCAGCAAATGCCGATGATATCTCCTGGGAAGGATTCCATAATATCACTATCATCAACAGAAACACAAGGCCAATACTTTCTGCAATAGGCAATCATGAAGACCCAGATAGGGCTGCAGCAAGGGCTGCATGGAGAAATTATTGGGTACATCCATTAGATGGGAATGGTCGAGTAGATGAATGGAATGAAACTTCTTTTACGTGGCGATATGGTAATTCATTGTTTATATTTTGGAATAGTGAGGAAACAGTTGATACAGGTAATTTAAGCGGCGCACAGTTTACCTGGTTTAATGGGACAGCATTGAGGCAGACAGGCTATACGCATAAGTTTGTTTTTGGGCATAAAGGGATAGCAGGCACTCTAAGAAGTGATACTATCTCTGGTATGAATCAGGTATGGTCAAAATACCTTACTACTGAAATGTTTAATAATGGAGTTACTGCAACATTTCACGGCCATGATCACTTCTACTGTTATAACACCACGCAAATTGACCAGCCGAACGGGCCTCTGATCAATGTTATTACTGGTGGAGCAGGATCTCCGCTCAATGCAGTTGCTAACTGTCTCAGCACTGTCTCTTTTTCTCAGTTCAATTATGTTCTCGTTAATATAACTGACAATATGATGAACGGGTCGGTCTACAATCTTACAGGAAGCATTATTCACAGTTTCCAGAGAGTCATGGACGCGGTCGCGCCTGTTGTCACCATTAATCAGCCCCAGAATCAGTCTTACGCTGCCTTGCCGATCACGTTCAATGTCAGCCTCAATGAAAACGGAAGTTCATGCAATTACACTCTTGATTCAGGAGTTATCAACAAAACCCTGCAGAATAATAACAACAGAAACTTCAATGCCACAAATGGATCAACGGCAGAAGGAGGATATACCGTAACGTACTATTGCTGGGACACGAACAACAATCTAAATGCAACAGCAGCGCAAGGTTTTACTGTAGACACCATCAAGCCCGGAATCAGCTTCGGAGCAGGAACACAGGGCGATGGAGCAAATGTAACTGCCAGTTCAGTTTATGTGAATGTTTCTGTTACTGAAAGTAGTTTCAAGAATATCACTTTCCTTTTGAGGAACAATAGTGCAACCGTAAACTCAACTACATATGCAACACTTACTCTCACAATCAATTGGACCAATCTTGCAAGTGGAAATTACACCTATAATGTCTCCCTGTACGACAATGCAGGAAATTTTAATTCTACTGAGACGAGAAAGATTAATTTGAGCGCTATTGACAACTCTCCTGCTGTTACACTCAATGCGCCCGGCTCCCCTTATACAAATACAACAGTCTTTACCAAGAATATTACCTTTAATTGCTCTGCAACTGACTCAGGTGCAAGCGCAGGATTGAGTAATGTGAGCTTATGGATTACAAACAATACAAATGGCAGTCTCTCAGTGAATCAGACTACAGCGATCTCAGGAACTAGTAATTCAACGACGTGGACAGTGGCTCTTGGCTTTGGGAACTATACCTGGAATTGCCGTGCAGTCGATGCTTCAAATCAAGCAGTAGTGGGGGCCAATAGAAGCATTGCCCTGAATTTTGCACGGCAGGTGATTGTCATAGGAGTTGATGGTTTTCATAATAAAAGATATACTCCTCTACTTCAAGATGGGAAGCTGGCGAATTTCTCTGCTCTTGTGAATGGCGGCGGATGGAATGGTACTATGAAGATTACAGGACATACTACGACATCTACTGCGCCGGGAAATGCTGAAATTCATACAGGACTGAATTCTACATTAACTGGAGTGACAGACAACACATGCGGTATTGCTGTTCCTAACAGCAATACAACATTTGAGCGATTAGAAAATCTTGATTCTACCATTGTTACAGGAAGCATCTTCGGGAAGCAAACGTGCTACATTCCTGATGGTGTTTTAGGAAATGCTAAAGCAGATATTGACTGGTGGCAAAATAGAAGCACCTACGGGAATAATGATGCTCCAAATCAGTCAGGAACGAACTGCGCTTGGCCACAAAATGTTTCCACCAAAGCAACAGAATTTATAGGAAATTACAGCGATGTTTCCTTTTTTCTTGTAGTATATCTAGGGAATCCTGACTGTACCGGGCATCTGTCTACTGATATTGATGTGAGATATAACCAGTCTATAATCCTGGCCGACCAGGCAATAGGCATCTTGCTTGATGCTCTTACTGCTAATGGTTTGCGGGGGGCAAGAAATGTGACGCAGATTCTTCTTACAGGAGATCATGGATGGAATGATGGAACAACAGGGCATAGCACGAATGATGGGAATACAACGACACTTGTCTTGATAACTAATAATATTAGCATGACTGCTAATACAACTTCAGATAGTGTGAGAGAACAATGTGAGATTGCTCCTACAGTGCTGGAGTATTTTGGAATGAACTCTTCACAATACCAAGACATTACAAATAATGGATGTGACTCGATGATAGGTTCTGCCGTCGATACAACTCCTCCCATCATCACCATCAATCTTCCTGCTGCAACGAATCTCTCCACTTCTTCTGTGAATTTCAACGTAACCTTGAATGAAGCTGGAAGTGCCTGTAATTATACTTTGAATTCAGGAACAACTAATTATTCCATGAGCAACAATGGAAACGTTGATTTCAATGCAACAAACAATTCGATTGCAGACGGGACGTATACGGTCGCATATTACTGCAAAGATACTGCTGGGAATTTGAATTCTTCTGCTACACGAGATTTTGGAATTGATAGTGTATTTCCCTCAAATATCACATTTGTCTCTCCCACGCCAGCAAATGCCTCGAATCAAACTGCTACTAATATCACGTTCAATGTTACAGTTGTAGAAACGAATATTCGAACTGCTCGTCTTCAGATAAGGGCTGGTGGAGTGGATACAAGCAATTATACTATGAGCTGTTTCACGATCGGGGGAAGCAATTATGCCTGCAACTATACGAATTCCTCTATAGCAAATGGGAGATATAATTATACTATTTATATAAATGATACTGCAGGGAATCTTAATTTAAGTGGAATGCAGACTGTGTTGGTGGATAATATAAATCCTGGGATTGTCTATGGAAATCAAGTCGAGAATCCAGGAGCGAATGTCTCAAGAACATGGATCTATGTGAATGTTACTGTTACAGAAGCTAATTTCAGGAATATTACTTTCAATTTAAGGAATGACTCTGCAACAATCAACTCGACTGCATATACTACTCAAATCTTTTTTGTGAACTTCACAGGGTTGAGTGATGGAAATTATACATACAATGCAACAGTGTTTGATCAGGCAGGAAACTTTAATACAACGACAAACAGACTTATTACTTTAGCTGCTGATACAACCCCTCCCGTCATCACCATCAATCTTCCTGCTGCCACAAATATTTCTGCAACTTCAGTGAATTTCAATGTTACCTTGGATGAGGCTGGAAGTGCCTGTAATTATACACTTAACGCGGGGACAACAAATTACACAATGAACAATAACGGGAATGTGGACTTCAATGCCACGAATACGACAATTGCAGATGGGACATATACAGTTGCATATTACTGTAAGGACACTGCAGGAAATCTGAATAGAAGCGCCACGAGAACTTTTGGCATTGACGCTACCTTCCTGTCAAATATTACCTTTGTCTCTCCCACGCCAGCAAATACTTCGAATCAAACTGCTCTCAATATTACCTTTAATATTACAGTAGTAGAGGCGAATATTCGGACAGCTCTTCTCCAAATAAGAACAGGAGGAGTAGATACAAGCAATTACACGATGAATTGCTTTACGATTGGAGGATCTAATTATGCTTGCAATTATACTAATAGCAGTATTGCTAATGGAAGATACAATTATACCGCCTATATCAATGATACTGCTGGGAATTTGAATAATAGCGGACAGCAGACTGTTTTAGTAGATAGCATCTTTCCTGCTATTGCATATGGAAATCAAGTCGAGAATCCAGGAGCGAATGTCTCAAGAACATGGATCTATGTGAATGTTACTGTTACAGAAGCTAATTTCAGGAATATTACTTTCAATTTAAGGAATGACTCTGCAACAATCAACTCAACCACCCATACTTCTACAACTTTCTTTGTGAACTTCACAGGATTAAGCGATGGAAATTACACATACAATGCAACAGTGTTTGATCAGGCGGGGAATTTTAATACCACCTCGAATAGGATGATTACAGGGGATACTATTGCTCCTACGATTACGACTAACTCCCCTGCTGCTGCAAATATCTCAGTTTCTTCTGTTACCTTCAATGTAACCACGAACGAGAATACTCAATATTGCAATTATACCCTGAATTCTGGAACTACAAATTATACAATGAACAATAACGGAATGAGAGACTTCAATGCAACAAATGTTTCTATTGCCGATGGCAATTACACGGTTAAATTCTATTGCTGGGATTTCGCAGGAAATTTGAATAATTCTGCAAGCAGATTCTTTGTTTTAGATACGGTGGATCCTGCTCTCGCTCTTGTTTCTCCAAGGAATATCACCTATCATAATTTTACTGCATTAAATTTGAATTATACAGTATCAGACAGTCTGTCAGGCGTTGGTAGCGTCTGGTATTCTCTGCTGAACTCAAGCAGCGCTAATCTTACAGCAAACATCACCATTACAGCAAACATTACTTTTAATGTAAGCCAAGGAGGTTTTATTCTTAGGTTGTATGCAAATGACACTGCAGGGAATTTAAACAGCAGCGTCAGCGTCAGTTTTAATGTAAATAATTCAGTTACCTCTATTCTTTATGAAAAATTCAGAGGAAGAGGCAATACGACGAATCTTGACAATCTCAATGAGACCCAATTACAGAATGTTCCGAATCTTACGATCGAGACTCCGGGGAAAGGGAAGATTAAATTTAATGTTCCTGTAAATTTAACGAAGAATAAAAATGGCAACAATGAAACTGATCTCGATAGTAATGTGAATATTAGTGATAATCGTACTGAAGTGAACAGCACAGCGCTTGATGGGCTCAATGTTTCTGCGAACATCACCTTAGAAAATATAACCTTCACTGATCCGCAGCCTGTAAAAGATGGAGGGGCATGCCTTCCTCCAGATTGCAATGAAATAGAATACAACACAACAACAAATTCCTTTACATTCAATGTGACTGGATTTTCAGTCTATTCTACGCGAGAAACACCTTTGACATCTCCGCCTGCCCAGAGTTCAACAGGAGGAGGTGGAGGCGGAGGAGGTGGAGGCGGAAAACCTCCTGCAACTTCCAAGATCTATACTCTTACTGAAGACCAACTGCTGCAAGGATCATCTCTATCACTCAAAAAAAATGACCAAATTTCCTTCTCATTTAATCAGAAGCAATACACTCTGAAGATGGATACGATCCTCAAAGACGAAGTTACTTTCAGCCTGAATACCCAGCGCTCTTCTCTTAAGAATGGAACGAAAATAGCATTTGATCTTAATGGAGATTCCAGGAATGATTTTGAAGTCGGAATCAGGGGAATCTTCAATAGTTCTGCTCAGATGACATTCCTCCTGCTTCCTTCTGAAGAGAAGTCTGCAGGAGAAGAAGAGAAAAATGAAACCCCTTCTGGAGAGGAAAAAAAAGTGGGGGCTGGTAAAGAGAAGATTTCTGAACCAAAGAAACAAAAATCAAGAAAATTCTTCTTAATTGCAGTTATCGTTATTGCTGTTCTTTGGATGATGATCATTTATGAGGCTATCATGACTCGGAAAGAAAAGAAAGAATTAAATAAAGCGTCTAAAGGTGTATATCATGGAACGAAGATTAAAACCAAGCTTAAGGGAAGATAAGCGTTATCTTCTCATCGAAGGAGGAAGTAAGGATGAAATAGAGAAAGCTGTCTTGGAATTTCTTGGCGTGCTAGGATATGCGAAAGCATCGCCAAAATGGATTACGCAAGGACAGCAGATGGTTCTTGCAGTTAATAGAGAGGAGGTCGATCATGTGAGGGCTGCACTCGCTCTCGCAAAGAAGCAGATAATTGTAAAGAGAGTAAGCGGGACGCTGAAGGGGCTTGGGAAGAAATGAGTTTTGGTATTGCAACGCAGCCATTCGAAGACTATT
>Ga0209514_10001662_pt1 | contig 37192 bp, 28 predicted proteins | sample Subgrocontami58m_FD_187452 | JGI IMG/M metagenome (GOLD analysis project Ga0209514, IMG submission 187452) | Subsurface groundwater microbial communities from S. Glens Falls, New York, USA - GMW37 contaminated, 5.8 m (SPAdes) (version 3) | ecosystem: Environmental > Aquatic > Deep subsurface >...
ATGCGCAGGCGAGTTAAAGCGAAGAGCCCGGTGCGGGAAAACTGCCCGCCGGGATCTGTGAGGGAGGCGCCGGGCAACCGGTGCCTCTACTCGACATTTTCTTTCAACTGCCAAAATCGGTGCGTCACGAGACGGTGGGCGGTGGGTCCGTTTTAACGCTTTTAACCTCTTTAACCTTTTTAACGCTCTCGACGGTGGGACCTTAGGGTTGAGTGACAGTGCCAAGCAACACGGCGCGGTGTGCTCCGGTTGTTTCAGGGAAATTTCCTGGCCAGCCGCAGATTCGGTAGAAAGCGAGCAGCGCGAAGGCCGCAGGTTCGATCGATTGAGCGGGCCAGCCGAGGCTCTCGCAAGAGGCAACTTGAGTCGTCGGCGACCAGTTTGTGATGGCTTTGTTAATCGAGCAGACCAACGCGGAATTGTTCACGCCACCGCCGCACAAGATCACCCGCTGCGGCGGCGCCGGCAGATGGAGTCGATAGTTGATCGCGATCGAGCGCGCAGTGAATTCGGTTAATGTGGCGAGTGCGTCTGCAGGCGGGAGAGCAAGCAACGGTCGACGGATTTTTTTCCAGTAAACTTCTCCGAACATTTCACGCCCGGTGCTCTTTGGCGGACGTTTCCGAAAGAAAGGATGTTTTAACCAGGTTGCCAAAAGGCGTTCACTCGGGTGACCCCGAGCGGCCAAGCGCCCACCGGCGTCGAATAAAACTCGGCCGCGAGAGAATGCAACAGCGGCCCGATCCAGCAGCAAGTTCGCGGGGCCAGTATCGAACGCGAGAAGGCCAGGTTTTTTTCCATTCCGCCAATCGATTGAGGTGACATTGCTGATGCCGCCGAGATTGTGAACACAGACGTGCAGGCCAGGTTCCGCGAAAACATCGCGATGAAAAACCGTGGCGAGCGGCGCCCCTTCGCCGCCGGCCGCGAGATCCGCCGCGCGAAAGTTGGAAATCACCGGGACTCGGAATGCCTCCGCTAAATACGATGGCTCGCCCAGTTGAAGTGTGGCGGGATTGTTCCCGGCGGGGTGATGAAAGATCGTTTGGCCGTGCAAACCGATCAACTCTGCCCGGCGGAACTCAGCGACTCTAGCTGCTTGGGTCGCGTAAAAGCGACCGAGATCGTGGTGGAGTTGAGCTGTCTCATGACTCGAGGCGCGGCTTTCGGCTGCGGCGTGCAATCGTTGGCGAAGTTTTGCCGGGAAAGCGCGATGAACGTGCTGGATGACCTGAACAGTAATCGAACGCGTCGAGAGGCAACCTGGCCGTCGAAGAGAATCTTTGTTTCGTTCGGACCTGTTCGATTTTCCAATGGCCAGATGTTCTGGGGGTGTCCCGCGTGAAGCCGAGCCGATTTCGCACAACGCGTAATCGACCCCGTCGAGGCTCGTGCCCGACATGATGCCGAGAACGCGGAGGTAGCGCGAATGCACTTTCGGTTGGCTAATTCACGAGCTTGGGATCCGCGATCCGACAAAATTCTGGGCGCGGGCGCGAGCCGTCGTCATCGAGTCAGACGTCGCAGATGCGCACCCCTTTTTCGAGGGAAGCAAGCGCGTCCGGATTGCGTGGAATGAATTCTTGCGCCACGAATCCTTTGAACCCGGTGGCGAGGATGGCCTTCATGACGGCGGGATAGTACAACTCCTGCGTTTCGTCGATTTCATGGCGATCAGGAACGCCGCCGGTATGGTAATGGCCGATGTACGAGTGCGAGGTGCGGATCGTGCGGATGACATCGCCTTCCATGATTTGCATGTGATAAATGTCATAGAGCAATTTGAACCGTTCGGACCCGACTTTCTTGACGAGCTCGACGCCCCAGGCGGTGTGATCGCACATGTAATCGTGGTGATCGACTTTGCTGTTGAGCAGTTCCATGCAGACTGTGACTTTGTGCTTCTCGGCGATTGGAGCGATGCGCTTGAGGCCCACGGCGCAATTCTCGATGCCCTGTTGATCGTCCATCCCACGCCGGTTTCCGGAGAAGCAGATGATGTTTGGGTAACCGGCCTTCGCCACGATCGGGCAAGTCTGTTCGAAGAACTCAACAATTTTGTCGTGGTTTTCGAGGCGATTGAGTCCGTCGGTAATCCCACCGGGAACGCCGCTGACCATGGCGCAGGCCAAGTCGTGTTTTTTGAGGGTGGGGAATGTGTCGACGGTCAGGAGTTCGACCGATTCGAGGCCGATCCGTTTAGCGGCTAGGCACATCTCTTCGAGCGGGATTTTGCCGTAGCACCATTTGCAGACGGAATGGTTCACGCGCCCGTGAAGTTTTGGGTGATCGTCGTCAGCGGCTAGGAGAGAGGAAGCGGCGCTTGCTGCGAGCGCAGTGGCGGTGACGTGGCGGAAAGCTTTTCGGCGTGAAATTTTTTGAGACATAAAATTCTGTGCTGAGGTTTTGACGGAGTTTGAGGGAAAAAACTAAAACTGAAAATCGGTCCCAGGTCAAACTCGAAGGAACATCATGAACAAAGCTCGTGGCTTTTTGGGGAATTTCCCATAGCACGGAAGTCAACGCGCCGGCTTTTGGGGCTATTTGCCCAGGAGAACGCGAGAGCGGCCGGAGCTGATGATCCAGAGTTGTCGATTATTCGAGAAAAACCTGGGAAAACTGGCGTAAACGCGCTTGGCGCCGGGCTTGCTAAATACCTCTCGAATCTGCGTCAGTGTCCCTTGAGTGGAGGGACGGGGCGGCTCCTCGGGGAGCCGCCTTTTTATTTCCTTTCGCGAGCTGGAAAGTCAGAGCTTTCCGTAGAACTGCTCCGCGATTCTCTTAAAATTGTTTTCCCCGACATTGACGATGCCCAACTCGCGCGCGGCATTTTCTTCGGAATCACTCGCGTGGGCGGCGTTGACCATAATGGTCTGGCCGAATTCACGGCGAATGGAACCGGGAGGAGCTTTCGAAGGGTCGGTCGGCCCGAGCACGTCCCGAATCTTCCGGACTGCTTCCGGCCCTTCGTAGATCAGCGCGATGCACTTTTCGGTGCCGGGCTCCTGTTTCGTTTTCTCGTCCACTTCCGATGGGGTGCGGCCCGCCATGAACTTGACGATGCTTTCAAATTGGTTGTCGCCAAAGAGCGGCCCGAGCAAGCGTCCAAGCTGCTTCTCTTCGCCGGACGGAATGGTAAACCCGAGTTCTTTTTCGAGGACTGCTTTCGAGCGCGACGCGACGATATCGGTCAGCTTGGTTCGCAAGATTTCCCGGACAGGGCCGTAAAACTCGAGCGCCTGAGCGACGCTCATGCGGTGGACCTTGATGCCGACGATGTACAAACCTGTTCGCGAAAAAAAGTCGATCACGTTCCCTGGACGACCGGAAGGAAACCGGAAATTTTCCGGTTTGATCAGCACGAGCGTTCGTTGTGGTTTTTCGCCCGGGTCGTAGACGATCGTGTTGTCGACCACGCCGCCGTCCGTATCGGAATAACGGGCCCAAAGCTTCAATTTTAAGGCCGCTTCGTCAGCGGTGGGCGCGGCGAGGACGGCTGGCTCGAAGTAACGGATGTTGTCCGATTCATCGAGGAGAATATCGCCGTAGGTATCCCGGATCGTTTCGCCGCCCCGGCGTTGCGGATTGATGTTTCCAATCACGCCGCGGATTTTGCGAACGGCATCATCGCCCTGGAAGAGCAGCACCATGACACGCCGGCGGCGGCCGGTTTTGGGTTCGGGTGACAGATTCTGGAGGATATAATCCCGAATCAACTCTTGGATCCGGCGGTCTTGAGGATCATTCGAGGAGACGATCGATTTGGAATACGTTTCGACCAACTCCTGGCTGGGAGCGAACATCCGCGCTGCCGCCAGTTCGAGTCCGGTGCGAGTGATGAGCCGGGCCAAAATGCCGCCAGTTCGCGATTTGTAAAGCGAGTACGGTGTAATGATGACGTAAGCGAGTTCCTGGGCCATAGACGGAAGAAGTTAAACGGACGAACCAGGAGGCTTCCCGGTCGGCTGGGGCGTTTCAGGAGGAGGCGACGCTTTGCCGCCGAGAATTTTGAACATAACAGTGCCGCACGTCGGGCATTTGCCTTTGATGGCTCTCCGCCCGTTTTTCATGATCTCCTCAACAGCGTCAGCGATTTCCTTTTTCGCTTTGCACTTAACGCAATAACCTTCAGCCATAAAAAAGATTGGCGCGCCGAAACGGATCGCGCCAATGACGCCATTACCTTACGAGCGGCTGTCCAAGCGCGTCAACTGGGAAAAAAAGCGAGCCGCCGGGTTTGCCGTTTCAATCCAATTTTTCGCTGAAGCGCTGCTGCTGCAAGAGTTTCCTTGGAAAGGTGTGGCCGGAGAAATGGCGGAGGCTCGGTCCGCCCGCCTCGTTGATAATCCCGCCAAAGTTTCGCTGACACCTCTTCCGCCGATTGCCCCAAAACTTTCCGGAGATACTCGAATAAGGATTCGGACAACCGCTCCAAAGCGATCGCGTGGGTTCGTCCCATCCGATGATGGAGCCACTCGCTCCATTCCAAGAAACCGCTGAAGGCCGAACTTTTCCCCGCCCATATTAGCGGAGTCGTCTCAAGGAAATTCCCGCTATTGCCGACCAAGTCCCACTGGCGCGCAAATCGCCTCAGTTTTTGCATGGTGGCGAAATTGATCAGCTTGGTTTTAAGGATTTCGTAGGGCGGCATGGGGCTATAGACCATCTCCCATTCGCGGTCGTGGCGGATGATGGGCGTGCCGCGCAAGCGTTTCAAAATGCCCACTTGGATCTCGTGCGGCCCAAGGCCAATGAGCCGATCGAAGCCGCGAGCGAAACTTTCCAAATCTTCGCCTGGCAGACCGGCAATGAGGTCCGCGTGAATGTAAACACCGGTTTCGCGGCGCAGAAAACGGAAGTTTTCTTCGAGCCGGGCGTAATTTTGGCGGCGGCTGATCAGAGCAGCCACCGTTTCGTTGAAGGTTTGAATGCCAACCTCAAATTGGAGCGCTCCAGGCGGAAATCTGGCGATGCTGGCGCGCAGTTGCTCCGGCAATCGGTCGGGAATCATTTCGAAGTGCAGGAACAGATCGGGCCGGCGCCGTTGCCAAAAAAAATCGAGGATGGCAATGCTGACGTTTAGGTTCAGGTTGAAGGTGCGATCGACGAATTTGAATTGTCTTACGCCAAGAGCGAGCAGTCGTTCGAACGATTCCAGCAGTTTTGCCGTTGGAAATTGGCGAACCGGAATGTCGAGCGAGGAGAGGCAAAACTCGCACGTGAAAGGGCACCCTCGCGAAGCTTCCACATAAATGATCCGATGGGCCAGGTCATCGGGCGTATACAAATGGTAGGGAAGTTCAACCTGCGCTAAATCGGGGAGATCCGCGGGAATAATCCGCGTTTCAGGCCGGTTGCCATCGAGAATCTCTTGGCAAACCTGGGCAAATTTCAGGTCCGCTTCCCCGGTAATAACGTAATCAGCCGCTCGCGTGATCTCCTGCTCATCAGTCTCGTATGAAACTTCCGGACCGCCGAGGATCACAATCAATTCTGGCTCGATTCTCTTGAGGATTTTGACGAGCTCATTCGTCGCTGTCGCATTCCAGATGTAAACACCGAGCCCGAGAACTTTCGGGCTTTGGGCGAGGATCGCTTCGGCGATTTCAAGCGGGCGCTGGTTGATATCGAATTCGAGAAGAGCGGCGCGTGGCCGGCATGGCCCAAGGTTCGCCAACAGGCACCGCAACCCGAACGCGGCATGGATATATTTCGCGTTCAGAGTGGCAAGAACGATCTCGGGCATAATGGAGCGCCAAATTAGCGTGAAACAATGGCCGGAGCAATGCCTCGCGGCTGCTGCGTGAACGCTGTCCACCCTCCCCGGTGCCTCGGCGACTGCAGGGCATTGGTGCAACGCCTCCCCTGCAGCCTGAAGGCTGCGTTCCGGGCGAGAGGCGTGGCGGCACGCGATCGGAACGCAGGCTTTAGCCTGCAGCCGAAGAGTAATCACCACAGCATTGGTGTAACGCCTCGCCTGCAGCGTGAATGCTGCGTTCCTGTCGCGAATCGTAGTCGCACACGATTGGAACGTAGGCTTTAGCCTGCAGCGGGGAGCAACCATCTGAGCGTTGGGCGATGCCTCGGCAGCATCTTAAAGGCGGGGTTTGTTGACAACGTCAGGTCGTGAGAATAAACCTGCTTGGGCTGCGAGAGAATCGGAATCAGGGAATTGCTTAATTTTTGCGGGTGTTTTTCGCGCTCGGTTTGTTGCCCGAAGAAATGTCCACGCCACGCCTATCTGTATGCGAAGTGAACCTGCTGCGAATGCTCGGGCCGTTGCCGCTTTCACATTGATCGAGCTGCTGGTGGTCATTGGGATTATCGCGATTCTAGCCTCCTTGCTGATCTCCGCCGCCATTGCCGCGCGCGAGCGAGCCCGCCGAATTCAATGCCTGAACAACATGCGGCAGTTCGTCATGGCAGTTCACCTTTACGGAAATGACAATCAACAGTTCGTGCCTGTGGGAATTTCCGAGAACCGCAATTCGCTCGACTCGCACACGCCAATTATCTCGACGCAGACGCGATCCAACCTGCTGGTTTACGCTGGGCAGGCGAAGATTCTCCAATGCCCTGGCCTGGGGGATGTCTTCCGCCGCCCGAAGGAGATGTACTATTCTGACTACGGCTATTTGATCGGATACAATTATCTGGGTGGCCACGTTGAAACTCCTTGGCCGGTGTATCATGGTTTTGCGGGTTGGAAATCGCCTCGAAAGCTCACGGATGACAGTTCTCTCGTGCTGGTTTCGGAGCTGAACGATTGGTCGTCCGGCTACGGCGAATCATTCGCTCCGCACACCTGGGCCGGTCCATTCTTTAAACGTTCTGTGGTTGACGCAGGCGTGGTGAAGCTTTCTAACAGCCGTGAAATCGGCGCCAAAGGAGGGAATGTCGCACAGCTTGACGGCTCCGTCCGATGGGTCCCGATCGCCAAGATGAAGTTGTATCGCTGTTCGGGTTTTTGGGAGGGCGATGGGTGTTTTGGAATGTGGTAAGCGCATGGTCCCCATTCGCGCCAAAACGCCCCGCGCGAGCCGTGCTAGTTTAAGCCGTGAAGAAGGTTTTCATTCTTTCGCCCGCGAAAACCTCCGGCGAACGCGCCGCCATGCTGTTCCGGCCGGAAGCGAAATTCGATTTGGAGCCACTGCTAGAGTTCTTTGGCAAACGCTTGCTCTTTATCGTTGAAACTTTTTTCTTCGCGGCGTGTTCTTCGGACAATGAGAACGTTGCTGCTATTCATCGGGTGGTGCATCTTATTTGTGCTCTGCTGGCCGGTGGCGCTGTTGGCGCTGCTGCTATTCCCGTTGGTCTGGCTGGTGTCACTGCCGCTCCGGTTGATTGGCGTGACCATGGAGGCGGTGTTCGCTTTCATTCGCGCGTTGTTATTCCTTCCGGCTAGACTGCTGGGCTATCGCAAATGCAAACAATGCCAACCCTAACCCCAAACTTTTTGAAATATGGACAACGTAGAAAACAATAAGACCGAGAACCATTCCGCCGCGCCAGGCGCTGAACAGGCTAACCCCCGGGAGAACCCGCAGCCGAGCCGCGCGCAACGGGTGATCGACAGTTTCCGTTCGGCCATCCGGGAAGGGGCGGAGGACGCAAAAAAAGCGGCCGACAAAACTATTCCAAAAGTGAAAACAGCCGCTGCTGACGCGGCCTATCGGATGGCTTACGGCCTCTCTTTTGCCGCCGTGTTTCAGTGGCACGTTGCCAAGGGAATGACTCCGCAATCCGTGAAAGAAGGAGTGCGCGCGGGAGTGAATGCTGGCAGGGCGGCGGCAAACGATTTCGTTGCCAGGTTCAGCCGGCGCAGCGAAGCTCCCTCGCAGGCGCCAGCGCCAAATCCAGCCGAACAGCCCGCGCCTGGCATCTGATCAGCCATCAAAGCGGTTAAGGGGATCCCGAGTGTTTCGCGGCGGCAACGATCCAATCCGTCTTCCCCCGTCAGATCTAAGCCATCGAAGCCAGGGCAGTGTCCGGATTTCGAGATTGCGGAGCGCGACTCTGTCCGAAGGACCAGTCGCAGCGCCGCAGCTGGTCTGCGACACAGTGCTCCTGCCAAATTAGGACACTACCGAAGCCAGACTGGATTTGACCTCCGCGCGGTTCCGCCTAAAATCCGCGCCAATGATTCCGGGGGATTCGCACGCATCATCGTCCATCACCAGCGCTGCAGGAGTCACTGTCCACATTCCTTCATCGTTGCGTGGCTGTTGTGGTGGCGCCGGGGAGATTGTGCTGTCAGCGACGACTGTGCGCGCTGTGCTCGAGGCGCTCGAGCGGCAGCATCCTGAGCTCCACCGAAGCATCTGCGACGAAACCGGAAGAGTGCGCCGGCATGTTAATGTGTTCGTTAACCAAAACCACATGTGCGACCGCAACGGGCTCGATACGCCACTCGTTTCCGGCGACGAAGTGACGATCCTTCCCGCGGTTTCGGGAGGTTGAATATGGCAGACCGCATTCTTATCTGCATCGGCACAAAAAAAGGATTGTTCGTCGCTGAATCGGCAAAAAATCGCCGCAGTTTCGCGTTGCGCGGGCCATTCGGCGCCGGCGTTGGAGTTTACTCAGCGTTGATCGATACGCGCGGCACGCCCCGAATTTTTGCGTCGAGTTGCAATCCTTATTTCGGGATGAAAGTTCTTCGCTCGACCAACCTTGGGAAGACATTCAACGAGACTAAATCAGCGCCTGCGTTTCCAAAGGATGATGGTCGTGCGCTGGCGAATATCTGGTCGCTCGAACCGGGCGACGCCAGGAAGGAATTGTGGTGCGGCGTCGAGCCGGCCGCGCTCTTCAAGAGCAATGACAATGGCGATTCTTGGGAGATGGTCCCGGGCATCAGCAACCACGCACACGCCCGCAAGTGGCATCCTGGCAATGGCGGTCTTTGCATGCACACGATTCTGCGCGAAGACGACCGCGTTCACCTGGGGATCTCGACCGGCGGACATTATCTGAGCGAGGATGGCGGGGCGACGTTCGCCGCCGCCAATAAAGGCATCGGCGCCGGTTTTGTGCCTGATTCATATCCTGAGTTTGGTCAATGCGTCCACAAGATCGCGCAGCATCCAGATGCGCCCAGACGGCTTTACATGCAGAACCATGGCGGCTGGCCGGATCGGCCGGGCATTGGGGTTTTGCGCAGCGACGACCATGGCCACACCTGGCGATCGATCGCCAAGGGCTTGCCGTCGGATTTCGGCTTTCCCATCGTCGTGCATCCTCACGACAAGGAAACGATTTACGTAGTGCCGCTCGAACCGGCGACCCGCACATGTCCGGGCGGCGAGCCGGCGGTTTGGCGGAGCGAAAATGGCGGTGAGTCGTGGAAAAAGCTCGCGCAGGGCCTGCCGAAAAAGGAGAGCTACTTTACGGTCTTGCGCGATGCGATGGACATCGACGAATTGCCATCGCCCGCTCTTTACTTCGGCACAACCACCGGCCAAATCTGGATCGGGCGTGACGGCGGCGAGAAGTGGGAATGTCTGTTCGATGCGCTCCCGCCGATTTACTGCGTGAAAGCGGCGGTTGTTTGACCAGCTCAGGGCGGGCCGAGGAACTTCAGTTTCTTGCCATGACAATTGTTTTCGCTTCAAGGCGGATTCGATTCGGCCTATAACCACCCAACCATGAAACATCTCTTGCCGCGGCGTGACTTTTTGAAAACAGCCTTGATCAGTTCAGCTGGACTTGCGCTTCCGAGCGCAGCCTCCGCTGCGCTTGCCAAACATCAGCAGCCGGCGTTTGGCGGGTTGAAGATGGGGATTACTTCGTATTCGTTGCGAAAATTCAACCTGGATCAGGCGATCGCGATGACGTGCGAAGCGGGCGTGAAATACATCTCGCTCAAAGATATGCACCTTCCGCTCAACAGCACGCCGGCCCAACGTCAGGAAGCGCATCATAAAGTCGAGGCGGCGGGTTTGGTGCTGCTGGGTGGCGGGGTCATTTACATGAACAACAAGGAAGCTGAAATCCGAAAGGCGTTCGAGTATGCGCGTGATGCCGGAATGCCGGCGATCATTTGCAGCCCCGAACCGGAAGCGCTCGATACGGTCGAGAAATTCGCCAAAGAATTCGATATCCGGATCGCAATTCACAATCACGGCCCCGGCGACAAACGGTATCCTTCGCCGCTGGATGTGTTGCGCATGGTGAAGGATCGCGATTCGAGAATGGGCCTTTGCATGGATGTCGGGCATACCGTTCGCATTGGACAAGACCCAATCGAGGCGATTCGAACCTGTGCGAGCCGGCTTTACGATTTTCACATGAAGGACGTCACGCAGGCGGCGCCGAAGGGCGGAGCGATCGCGGTGGGACGGGGCGTGATCGACATCGTCGGCGTTTTGAAAGCGTTGCTTGAAATAAAATATCCCCATCACGTTGCGCTCGAGTACGAGGCCCAGGCTGACAATCCGATGCCGGGAATTTTGGAATCGTTTGCTTACATGCGAGGCGCGCTCGCGGCGCTTTCGTGACAGCATGGGGGGCGTGGTAAGAGCAGGTCCGCGGATGTAAGGTTTCGTCCGCCTCCTCATCTCGGCGGCTACGAGAGATCGAGCGCTGGTGCAACGCTTCGTCCGCCTCCTTACCTCGGCGGCTACCTATCATTCTATTTTCGAATCACGCTTTAACTGGTTTCGCGAGTAAACGAGACTTCCGCCCGGAGCAGATCGTGCAATGTGACGATCCCGAGCAATCGTCCGCCTGGTTTATCCAGAATCACGACGAACCCGGACGGCGAATCCAATAACAAAAACTGCAGCCGCCGCACGGTTTGATCCGGAAAGCCAACCACCAACGGGTCGAGTTTTGGCGCGCGATTTTGCAGCAACGCCGCTTCCGCCTCTTTTCGGCTGAGAATTCCCTCGACCTTTCCGTTGAGCAGCACCGGAAAATTTTGATACGGGTGCGCCAAGAGCAACTTTCGAAGGGCATCCGAATCGAGCGCCTCAAGGACGACCGGTTTAAAGTTCGTGATGCTGGAAATAGGCCACTGCTGCCATTGCTGCAAATCCCGGGGCGGAATGACGTGTTCGAGGTTGTGCCCGTCTTGAATCAAGATTTCCTCGTAAAAGCTATGTTTGTTCAATCGAACGCTGATCGCTTGGCTCACCAATGCCCCTAACATCAGTCCTGGAACGAGCGCAAATTCATGTGTCATTTCGAAGACGATCAAGATTCCCGTGATGGGCGCCCGCACAACGGATCCCAAACAGCTGCTCATTCCAATCACCGCCAGTAAAATCCGATCGCCGGGCGCCAGGTCCACTCCCGCCGCCGCGAGCAATCCGCCCAGGAACACCCCGGTCGCGCCGCCAAAGAACAAGGTCGGCGAAAAAATCCCGCCGCAGCTGCCAAATCCGTAACAGGCGCAGGTGGCCGTAATTTTCGCCACCAACAAGACGCCCGCGATTTTCCATTCGAGCGCATTGTTCAATCCAAGGGAGAGGTCGTCGTAACCAAGACTGAAAACGCCGAGGTGTCCGGCTCGCAGAAAAATGACCGAACCCAACAACCATGTGATCATCCCGCCAATGGCAGGTCGAATCCAAGTTGGGATGCGGGCAAAAGCTTTCCGCTGTATTCGCAGGCTCATGGTGGCACGTTGAAAGAAAATGCCCGCCAAGCTTGCCGCCGCCGAAACAAATGGAATCAGCAGGTAAACTCTCCAGCCGATTGCTTTGACTTGGCCGAGCGTGAAGGCGGGTTGCGGACCGATCAACCCGTGCACCACAAATGCGCCGACCACCGACGCCAGGAGCACGCTGCCTAAAAATCGGCTGTTGAGGTCTGCCACGATCTCTTCCAGAACGAAAGTCATCGCGGCCAGCGGCGTGTTGAACGCTGCAGCAAGGCCAGCGGCCGCCCCTGCTGCTGCGGCCATTCGCCGGTTTTGCTTCGCTTCGCCCATTAAACCGGCCAGGTTCGAAGCCAATCCGCCCGCGAGGTGAACGCTCGGTCCTTCGCGGCCTAAACTCGATCCACCGCCCACGCTCAACACCCCAGCCAGGAACTTCACCCAAACCACGCGCCAGGAGACCACGCCAAATTCTTTCCAGAAAGCGAGCTTGAGCTGCGGGATGCCGCTCCCACGCGCTTCCTGGCAAAAGTGGGTTAACAAAAAACCAACCACCAACGACGACGAAATGACGACCGCGAAGCTCCCGATGAGGAACAACACGCTCGTGAGATGCGACAACCTTACGAGCGTGTTGTAATAAACCAGACTTAAACAAAATTGAAACGCGACCGCGGCGGCCCCTGCGACCAATCCATAAACGCAGGTGAATAGGATTGCGCGCGGTTTGCGCGGCAATCTCTGCAGGTACTGAACGAGCCCAAGAAAACTCACCCGTGAGACGTTGGGGATTTTCCCCGCAATTTCAACTTCGTTTGCACTCTCGGCAGCCAACGGGATTCGGATGCAACGCTCAGTCCGCCTCCTGACCTCGGCGGCTACAGCTCCGCCGCGTGGCCCTCTCGGCTCCGGCCGGGGTCAGGCGATCCACTTCGCAATCAGGTAAGCCACGCCGGCCGCCAAACTGCCGACCATCGCTGTTTGGAATGCGCTGGTTCGCTTCGACACGCCGGTGAAGTGGCCTTTGATGAATCCGAACACCGCCAACGCGACTAGCGTCACCACTGCGGACGTGACCAGCGCAACCCGAGAATTATCCGTGAGCATGTACGGCGCGAGCGGCACGAATCCACCGAGAACATAAGAGGCCGCGATGGTCCCGGCGCTGCGGACCGCGCGGCGCGGATCTGGTTCTTCCAAGCCAAGCTCGAATCGCATCATAAAATCTCGCCACGCTTCGGGTTGTCTTTCCAAGGCGCCGACGATGGGCGCGCATTCGTCCGGGGTGACCCCGTAGGTTTTGAAGATATCCACAATTTCCTGCCGCTCGACGTCAGCTTTGTCGATAATCTCCCGTTCCTCGCGCCGCTTTTCATTTTGGTAATGTTCCGCATCGCTCTTGGCGGCCAGATATCCGCCAAGGCCCATGGCAATGGATCCTGCCGCGATTTCCGCGAACCCAGCCATCACCACGATGTGCGACGAGGTGAGCGCTCCGGAAATGCCGGCTGCGAGTGCGAACGGCACGGTCAGGCCGTCGGCCATTCCGATGACGATGTCGCGCACCGTCTCGCTGCCGGAGAAATGTTGTTCGACGTGTTGCATGCGCGGCAGGGTGGGTTCATTGGAAAATCCTGCCAATATTTTTCTCGAGCCGAGGATTAATTTCTTGAATTTCTCATATAAGCTGGTACCAGTCTTCTCCGCTCCGGCTGAACTAAGGTGGCGTTCGCGTGCGTTCACACTCCGGTCAACATTCTTTTAATTTGGAGCCTTTAGAGGGCAGGCTGCTGCTCTCCGCCGATCTGATTCTCCCTGTCGATTCGTCTCAGAGGCCGCCGCAGTTTGCCGCCGCGCCGCAATCAGCACTTTCTTCTCAACCCTTTTCGAATCCGGCTGAAGATCATCAAACCACTTTCCAGCCGCAGAAGAGTTCCGACCTGTTCCCCAATTTAACGGATTTAGATGGCAACGATCCGCAAGCGCTGGGAATTGACCGTCCAACGCGAGCGCGTGGTCTGAACTCAATCTCAATTCAGGCCACGTGGAGCGGCGACATTCCGAATGGAACGGTGTGGCGCGCGGGCGAAGTTCAGCGAGTGAATTCGACGGCGAGAGTTCCTCTCGGCTCGACTCTGACGATCGAGCCGGGCGCGATTGTTAAATTCGAGTCGCGGGCTGTGCTGAATGTGCTCGGGACACTTCAGGCGGAGGGGACAGCAGCCGCGCCGATTCTTTTTACGTCGTTAAATGATGACACGGGCGGCGACACGAACGGCAATGGCAGCGCGACCGCCGCCGCGTCTGGGGACTGGCTGCAGATGGCGTTCTTCGGCGCTGCTGCGGCAGGCAGGCTGGCGTTTGTTGAAATCCGTTATGGAGGGGCGACCCTCAGCGATGGGTTGAGAATCGATGCGGGGGATGTCTCGCTCTCCAACGTATCGATTCACGATATGGGAGGAACCGGTTTGTCGATTGGGAGCAGCAGTGACATCGTTTACAACCTGACGAATGTTTCCATCCGAAACGCGGCCAAGGACGGGTTGCGGGTTAACGGCTCTTTGCCGTCGGTTGTTGCCACCAATCTTTCCGTCCAGGATGTCAAAGGCATTTCAGTCGTATCCGCCAACGCCGGAAAATGGTCGAGCAGCAACACCACCCTTTCTGGAACCGGAATCAAAGCGATCAATTTCACGGGCGGCAATATTACCGATCAGCGGACTTGGTCAGATGCACCAGTTTATCTTTTGAGCGGAGTGGTCAAAATCGCCTCCGGCGGGGAACTGACTGTCCCTGCTGGAAAGGTCGTGAAGGCTGACGCGGCTCGGTTAGAGGTCGTCGGGAAATTAAATGTCACCGGGACCGCTGCGAATTCGGTGATTTTTACTTCCATTAAAGATGACTCGGCTGGGGGCGACACCAACGGCGATGGCGCCGGGACGACTCCGGCTGCGGGGGATTGGGATCGAATTTGGGTGCGGAATGAATCGACTTTGGCGGGGCAGGCCACCATTGCGTTTGCGGAGCTCCGGTATGGCGGAAAGGTGGGAAGTTCGGCGGATTCGGGCCTTGCGAACAGCGGCGGCTCGCTAATCGTTTCGAACAGCACCATTCGGGACAGCTTTGGGGAAGGAATCTGGATTTCGGCAGGCCCAGCGACTCTCGACAACAACACGATCTCGAATGCAGCGCGTTACGGGATACGAGCTGACACGAACGATCCGGTAACGTTGACAGGCAATCACATCTTCAATGCGAAGTCCGGTCCCATCCGGGTGAAAGCGGGGACGCCCCAGACGATCTCTGGAAACACCTCTGTCGGCTCTGGACTGGCGAATGCGATTCAACTGCTCGGCGGCAACATTCCTGATGCCCGTCCCTGGCACGAAGCGCTGCCGTATTACATTTCGGAAGGCATCACGGTCCTGGCCACCGGGAGCATCGATCTGCTGCCGGGCGCGGTGCTGAAATTTGCTCCGGGTGTCCAGATCAAATTTGAGGGGCAGCTGAACGCACCTGGCGCCGACGCGGCGCCGATCGTTTTCACCTCTTTCAAGGACGATACGGTGGGCGGCGACACCAATGGCGACGGCGCCGCCTCGGCTCCTGCCGCGGGCGATTGGGACCGAATCTGGTTTTCGGGAACCGCGTCGAAAGGGACGTTGAACCATGTGGAACTGCGGTATGGAGGCAAACTCGCTGCCGGCTCTGCTGACTCCGCGGTTTCGACCGTGTCGGGCATCATTAATCTTTCAAACAGCACGGTGCGGAACAGTTTTGGCGAGGGCATTTGGATCCTGAGCGGCAAAGCCACCCTTATTGGCAATACGATTTTGGACGTAGGCCGGTACGGAGTGCGTCTCGAGACGAATGACCCGGTGACGCTGATCGGCAATCGAATTGTCAATGCCAGGTCCGGGCCGGTGCGGTTGCGCGTCGCCACACCGCTCCTCGGGCGGGATAACAGTTCGACCGGTTCCGGGATGCAGGATGCCGTTTATTTAAACGGCGGGAACGTCACGGGAACGCAGGTTTGGGATTATGGATTTTCGACCTATTACATCTCGGAAGGAATTACCGTCAGCGGCGGTTCGACCCTGCAGGTTCCCGCCGGCCTGATTCTGAAATTCGCGCCGGGCGCGCAGTTGACCGTTCAAGGAACTCTCGTGGCCCGCGGGGCCGCGAACGCCCCCATCATCTTCACATCTTTCAAGGACGATTCCGTGGGTGGTGACACCAACGGAGATGGAACCGTGAGCGTGCCTGCGCCGGGAGATTGGGACCGGATCTACGTGAATGCGGCGGGGGCTCGAGCGACGTTGGATTACGTCCAACTGCTTTATGGCGGGAAATTGGGCACCGGAGGACGCGATTCATCGATTTCAATGAGCCTCGCAGGAACGCTCGAGATAACGAACAGCGCGATCCGATTTGGCGCGGCCAAAGGTGTCTGGATCGTCGGTGGGACCGCGACCGTTACGAATACCGTCATCAGCGACATGTTCGAATATGGGATTCGCATCGATGAGCAACAGAAAAAGCAAACCTTTACAAACGATACGATCACGAGCGCCAAAGACGGGGCGGTTTACCAGAAGGGTGGCAGCGATCTCGACCTGACCGGGACAAGCTGGAGCAATTGCGGGCGCGCCAATGCGATTTTCGTCGACGGCAGTGGCGCGACTGGAGTCGTGCGCGTTTGGCGAGGCGATGCCACCTATTGGCTAACCGATAACCTCGGGGTGAGCGGCGGCCTGACGATTGGCGCCGGCGCTATTTTGAAGTTTCAGGGGCAGCGTGGCATACAAGTCGATGCCAGCTTGACTGTCCTTGGAACGCCCGAGCACCCTGTCATTTTCACCTCCGCCAAGGATGACATCGGCGGCGACACTAATGGGGATGGAAATGCGACCACGCCAGTTGCGGGCGACTGGTTCAGCCTGTGGCAGCGGGCCGGTTCTTCGAATCTGAACAATTTGGAAATCCGTTACGCGGGAATTGAGAGCCTGACGATCGGCTCCGGCACACCCGCGATCCTGGTCGATGGTGGGAAACTCGTCGGCACGAATATTTCCATCCGGGATGTTTTTGATGCGGGGGTGCGATCGCGACGAACCGGCATCGTTGAACTCAATAATCTGAGCGTTCGCAATGCGGGCTTCGACGCGATGAGCCTGGAAGGGACCTCCTCGATGACCGTCCACGGAGGACGGCTGGAAAATATTCTCCGCGCGCCTTTGGCAGTTCGCACTTCGGTCAAATACGATATCAACGATGTGGAGTTGGTGAGCGCGGGTTTGCGAGCGACGCTGGTTCTTGGCGGCGGTGACCTTGGAAACTCGTGGACCTTTGGGCAGTTCGGGAATGTCATCTTCCAAGATGGGACATCGGTCCGTCTGTTTACCGCTGCGACACTGACCATTCTTCCCGGCACAGTTTTAAAGTTCCCGAAAGATTACACGATCGAAGGGCTCGGTCCGATCATGGCTGCGGGCACGCCTGACAAACCGATTCTGTTTACTTCGATCAAAGATGACGCCGCGGGAGGCGATACCAATCGCGACGCCGGAGCGACCACGCCAGTCGCTGGCGATTGGGGATATGTTTCCGTCGGGAACAGCGCTTCCGTTCTGAAATTCGCAGAGTTCCGCTATGGAGGTCTCACGACCTCTTCGTTCAATCCCGATGCGGCCTTGGTCGTTAACACGAGCGCGACCGTCAGCAATGTTCGCATTCACGATTCGGGCGGCAATGGCATTACGGTGTCCGGATCGTCAACCATCGTCTCGATCGAGAATGCCCTGATCTATTCCTTCGCCCGTTTTGGAATCGAGCGGACTGCCGGAGGGACTAGCGCTTCGAAGCTGCGTGTGGTGAACAGCACCATTAACGGCGGCCAAATTGGGGTGGCGCTGGCCAGTGGTGATGACACGCTCGTGAACGATATTATCACAGGCGCGAGCACCGCTGGCGTGCAAGCCACCTCGTCCGCGGTGATCCTGACGCTTCGTTTCAACGATATTTTCAACCCCGCCGCGACGAACGGGAATTTCCAGCATACGACGGTTCCGACGTACCAGCCGAAAGATCGCGCCGGTGAGATCTCCAGCGACCCGCTTTATGAAGATCCCGCCGCCGGCAACTTCAACTTGAAGGACAATTCGCCTGCAATTGACAGCGCCTCGTCCGCCGAAGCGCCGTTCCGGGATTTGCTCTTCCGGTCGAGATTCGACGATCCGGACGTGCCGAACAAAGGGTTGGGATTCCCCGCGTTCATTGATCTCGGAGCGTTGGAACGTCAGGACGCTTCCAACCCGGCATTACGCCCGGATTTATTGATCGATGGTCCGGTCCGTCTGGAGACACCCGGAGGGCAGCCGGTTTCAACCGTTTCAGTCAACGGTCAGCTCAAGGCCGCGTGGACTGTACGAAATGGAGGAGCGGGTCAGGCGACGGGTCCGTGGCGTGATGACGTTTTCCTGTCGCGCGATTTGGTTTGGGATATCAACGATGTCCTCGTTGGAAGCGTTCCGCGCTTGGCATCGCTCGCTGCCGGCCAAACCTACGCGGCCGATTTGACTTTCGAACTGCCTCCGCAAATCGATGGCAATTACTTCATTCTCGCTCGGACCAATTCAACGCAGCAAATCAAAGAAGCGAACGACGGGAACAACACCGCAGCCTCGAGCAGCGTCGCGCTGACTGTCCCTGAACTCGGCTTGGGCGGGCCAGCCGCAGCGACGTTCACTCCGCAGCGCCGCACGCTGTTGTTCAAAGTCGTCATGAGCGGGGCGACCAGCGAAGATCTGCGCGTCACGCTCTTGAATCTTGGAACGCAAGGCCCCGCCGAAGTTCTGATTGCCAAAGACCGTTTGCCTTCCGAGTTGGGAAGTGATGCCCGCGGGTTCACCGTCAACCGGCCGGCTATTTCTGCTCAGACACGTCTCGACCAGCCGGGAACGTATTACATCCTGGCTAACGTCGATGCTCCGCAAGCAGGGAATTCGATTTTAGTCACCGCGGAAAAGCTGGCTTTTGCGGTGTTGAGCGTGACCCCTGGCCGAGTTGGCAATGCCGGCGAGGCGAGCGTCACGATTTTGGGATCGCAATTAAGTTCCGACAACCGGGTGGAACTTATCGGACCTGGCGGTTTGCCTGTGATCGCCGCTAAAACGGTCTTTGCCAAAGATTCGACAACTTTGACCGCGACGTTCGATCTGCTGGCCAAACCTCCGGGTGTTTATTCCGTCCGCATCAGCAACTCAGGAAGCGCTGCGACACTGACCGGCGCATTACAAGTAGTCGATGCTGCCGCGAGTGAAAACGATCTGACGATCAATGTTCTCGCGCCTCAATTCTTGCGGGTTGAAACCGCCAGTCCGACGCCGTTCATTATTGAAGTCACTAATCATGGAGCGAACGACATCCTCGCGCCGTTGATCCATTTCACCGCGCTTTCTGAAACTGGCCAAAGCTCCGCGCTGCTGCGCCTGAATCCGGATGGCGCGATTCGGCACGAATTCGACATTATTTTGATTGGCGAGAGCGGCTTGCCAGGGGTGGTCAAGGCAGGCGAAACGATCCGTGTTCCGGTCGAGTACCTCGGTTGGGATCTCAACAACCCGGTTTTGGCGACTTCCGATCCAGCCGAATCGTTGTCGCCTCAGCTGCACAGTTTGGACGCGGCGTTGCAGCAAACCCGGACGAGGCCACAGCGTGTTTACGGAACGGCGACACGCGAGCGAACGAATAATGATCCTGTCGATCTCGGGCACACGCGCGAGCGAACGCCGAGCCAATATCATTCGCAGCTGCGCGAGCGGCTGGGCGGTGATCCGAACAATCCTAACGATCCAAACTTCCGCCAGTTCACGCGCGCGATTTACGACGCAGCCAAACCGCTGATCCAACTCGGGTTGCCAGGGGCGAACGATGCTCAAGTCGTTTTCGCGCACATCTACAATCAAATCGTTGGGATCGGCCTCGGTCGTGTGACCGGCCAGGTGATTGATTGTGATACGAACAAGCCAGTGCCGAATACCGACGTTCAGCTCCGCGGGCAAGACCCGCATGGGATCATTCGCGGGGCCGTGACGGACAACGACGGCCGCTTCGTCTTCGATTTGTTGCCAACTGACATTTACGAATTCCAGGTTTCGTTTTATGTGGTGAAGAGCCCGGTGACGATCAAGGTGGTTGGCGGCGCCGAGCAGAACAATGTCCTCGTCTTGGCGCGGATGATTCGGGAGGACCCAACCGAGCCGCCTCCACGGGAAAGCATCGAGTCGCCGTTCATGATTCAGGTGGAAGGCGTGCCGAACCTGGTCTTTGTGCGCGATGGCCACATTTATCACACCGTTCACGATGGAATCGAGTGGGGGCCGGCTGTGGCAATCCCGGACGCGCTCGGGCATGATCCCGTTCTGGTCTACTCGCCGACCTTGTTGAAGAACACAACCGGAGCCGAGCCGGGGTTGGCGGCATTTTTCCGTTTCAACGGCAATGCCAATCCGAATGAGTCGATCATTCGTTATGCGCTGGCGCAACGTCAGACGGATGGCGCCTGGAAATGGACGAAACCGGCGGATTACTCGCCCACAGATACCGCCGCGGCGAATTTCAACCATACCGCGATCGTTGATGCGGCCGGCAATGCCTTCGTGGTTTGGAACCGTCAGGACCATGCGAACGCGGAAGATCAGACACGCCTTTACTACGACGATCGACCGCTCGAATTGCGCACCCTTTCCATGGATGACATCGACGGGTTTATCGTGCTCGACGAACCCGCGCGGTTGGTGGATGGCTCGACGTTGCCAGCAGGGACGATCTTCGCGGTGACCAAGGACAAGGAGGTGGTGTTGCTGGCGAACCCGAGCGACTGCGGCTGCGATCCGAGTTGGTCCGTGGGCATTAGCAAATCGTTTAACTTCGAAAAGAAGGGGGACATTCCACGCTGGGTGCCTTATATCGGCGGCAAGAACGAAGTTAAATTTTCAGCCAGTTTGAGCGGCACGGCGAATCTCACGGGCGCATCCGCCTCCGCCTCGGTTTCCGGAAGCGTTGGGGTGATGAAGGACCCGGACACAGGTGTTGCGCGCGTGAGCGGAACTGTGAAAGGGACGATTTCGGCGTCGTGGATGCTGGACCGAACACAGTGCAAATACGTTTTCAAGGAAGCGACGCTCACGGCGACTCTTGGAATCACTGGAAGGTTTCCCATTCCGCAGTTGACCTTTTATCTCGAGGTATTCGGCTATTCGGTCGGAAAGCTCGAAGTGGGCATTCAGGTCGGCGGTGAGCTTTCTGGCACGCTTCATTGGACGCAAGCGACTGGTTTAATTCCAACGGGGGAAATCACCGGCACCCTCTCGCTCGGGTTTTATGGGACGTTCGCAATGTTCGATGGAGCTGCTACGGCGAGTGTCAGTGGGATTGGCAGTTTGAAATTGACGGTGGATGCCAGCGGTTTCAAAGGCGCTGAAGTATCGTTTACCTTCTCAGCCGAGCTGAAAGCGGGTCCCTTCTCGATCAAAAAGACTGCGAAGTTCCCTGAAAAGAAAGCCGGCGCAGTGCAATTGCAGTCGTTGGACGAGTTATTCTCGGATCTCGAAGACGGAGCTTTCGGCCTCACCACAACCATCACGCTGAGCCAGAAAACCGGGACTACTACGGTCTATGCAGGCAATCCAATCTTGAGCGCTGGCGATTTCGTTCGGGTCGATGACGGGCAGGCAGCGCTGGCGCTGGGAGCGGACGGGCTGGTTTACGCGTTTTGGACACGCGAATCCACCAACCAAAACGCCACCCTCGGCAACACCATTTATTACGCCACGAGCAATGGCCAGACCTGGTCGCACCCCGCTGAAATTCCTGGAACGCTCGGTTTCAATCGCGATTTGGCCGTCGTGCGCGACAGCTTGGGCAATCTCGTGCTGGCCTACGCGCATGGCGATGCGACCGGTTTTACGAGCAGTTCCGATGTCAACGCGGTTCAGACAGCGTTCAATGCAACCGACGTTTGGTACACGGTTCTCTCAGGCGGGAATTTCACCACCCCAGCGCGCTTGCAAGATTCGCCAAGCTCCGCCCACAACCTGGTCACGAACTCGGAGGCGGATGGAGATATCTGGCTGACGTGGACTCAAGGAGCGGGGCCGAGCGCGGCTTTGTTCGCTTCGCGCTGGCTCGGGAGCGGTTGGGCAACTCCGGAGACCGTGGCCACTGGGTATATCTTGGGCGACGCGACCGAGCAGGAAGTCGCAGGCCTGAGCACCGTCATCTGGACACAGGCTTCCCGTCCGCTCGAACGAAATGCAAACGTGGTCGAGGAAACGCAGCTCTATACGTCCAGCCATACTGCAGCGGGTTGGGGCGCTGGAATGGCGTTGACCTTCAACTTTGCCGGACCGGCTCCAGCAGTTGGTCCGGCGCAGAATTCGAGCTTCGCGTTGTCGAACCTGGTCGGATTGGATTCCCCGCCCGATGCCGGCTTTGATTTTTCGCTCCCCATTCGTCCGCCGAGCGCATGCTGCGCTTGCAATCTCGATCCTAAACTTTTGCCTCCTTTCCCGACTGTCACGGTTCCTTCAGGCTTGCCGGATCCAACCGGCCGGCGTCCGGGCGACGCGAACTCATGCTCGACGATCGTTGGTTCGTTCGATCCGAACGATAAGCTTGGACCTGGCGGCATCGGCACAGCTGGCTGGGTCTCAGGCGACGGACCGTTCGCTTACACGATTCTTTTCGAAAACGATCCAAAGCTGGGGTCCGCTCCCGCGCTGCAGGTGCGAGTCACAGACCACCTGAGCGACCGGTTCGATTATGCGACATTTGCTTTCACGCGCTTCGCTTTTGGAGATCACACGATCGAGGCGCCGCCAGGAGTGCAACAGTTCACGACCGCGATCGATGCGACGAATCTCGACGGATCACCACTCCGCGTCCGGATTGAAGCATCGTTCGATCGAGCGACCGGAGAAGTAGTGGTTCTGTTCCAATCGATTGATCCCGCTAGTGGCCAGACGCCGCTCGATCCGTTCGCAGGGTTCCTGCCCGTGGACGACGTGACACAGCGTGGCGAAGGTCTCGTTTCGATGATTGTTAGGCCAAAAGCGGCGCTGCCGCATGGGACGGAAATCCGCAACCAAGCGACTATTGTTTTCGACGCCAACGCCCCAATTCAAACGCCGGTGGCGGTTAACACGATCGATCGGAAACCTCCGGAAATCATCGCCATTCAGGTCAACAGCGGCCAAGTGCAGCGTTCGCTTTTGCGGTCGGTTACCATTCAAATCCTTGAAGATTCCGAATTGGTTTTCTCGGGAACGGCCTTGGCCCTGAAGAATAAGGTGACCGGTGCAGTGCTGCAGGTCCCGGGCAGCGCGTTCGTTTACAACAGGACCGCTGGTTCGGCGCGTCTCGATCTCGCCCAGGCCGGAGTGCCGGACGGCGATTATACTGCCACGCTTTTTGCCGCGAACATCAGCGACACTGCTGGAAATCGTCTCGCTTCCGATTACACGTTTGACCTGCACCTGCTCGGAGGAGACGCGAATGGCGATCGAATCGTCAATGATCTGGACCTGTACCGGATCTGGCAAAACCAATTGAAACCCGTTGCGGCGCGCGATTTGAATGACGACCTCAACGGAGATGGCCAGGTCACTTTGGCCGATTTGGATGTTATCCGAACGAAATATCTAATGCGTCTGTCCGCTTCTCCGGTGGCGAGTGCCGCGGTCGACTTTGCTCCGGGCCCAATCTTCTTTTATCCATCGCAGCCGGTAAATTCGCCTTTCTCGAACTCGGTCACTGACAGGGGCGGTGCATTCCAGTTATTTGAGCAATATGCGTCCGTGGCAGGAAAGCTGAACGAGCAGGATCTGCTTCGCCGAAGTTTGTAAGCTTCGGCTCCGCGAAAGATTTGCAGGGACGTTTTCCATGAACCGGCAAACGCTCACTTCAACTCTCCACGGAGACTGTTTTCTTGCGGTTGAAACCTTCCATGAACCTCGCAACCAGCGCTGCCAAATCCAGGCGCACCTGCATCCAGATTTGGCACGAGGTTCATGGTCCCACTTTCCCATTCCTCATTATGGGTTTGGAGCGCGGCTGTGTCCTCAGGACCAGCCGCAGCACGACGTGACGTTCGTGGTCGAGTGGTTTTTCAGTCCCAAATCGAAGCGGCCGAAAGAATAGTAGCGTGACTCCTGCAATCGACGAGCTGCGGCTGGTGCTCCGCACACAGTCGCGCTCCGTAAAATGAGAATGGCTGACTTGAGGCTTGCTCGCCTTGACAGAATTCCACCCCAGTCGCATGCTGCACGGAACCGGGGAGCCTGAAGGCCAGTAAACCAGTGAAACAGTGCGACAGTGGACGGCAGGCAGTGGGACAGGTGAGCTGGATTGGCCATGGCTGAGAGTTCCGCCAACGCGGAAGACCCGTTGAACCTGATCCAGGTAATGCTGGCGTAGGGAAAATCTTCCTGGTGAATTTTCCCCGTCGGCTTTGAGCGGAGTTGATCTATGATCGCCACTAAAGAATCAATCGAGTCCGAAACCACCGCCACGTTGCCAAATTCGAAACGCGTTTACGTTTCCGGCAAGCTCCACAGCGATCTCGAGATTCCCTTTCGCGAGATCGCCTTGGCCCCGACCAAAAAGCGGGATGGGAGCAGCGAACCCAATCCCCCGATGCGGGTTTACGACACGAGCGGTCCGTGGGGCGATTCCGCTCAGTCGTGCGACGTGCGGCAAGGGTTGGCCCCGCTTCGATTGAAATGGATTTTGGCGCGCCAGGATGCGGAGGAATACGCCGGCCGCTCCCTCCAGCCGCAGGACAATGGATATTTGAGCGAGCGGCATTCGGCTTCCGCGCGGGACCGTGAAGGCAAAGGACGTCTTGAATTATTTCCAGGTTTAAAACGCCGGCCATTGCGCGCAAAGGCCAGCGGCAACATCACTCAGCTCCACTACGCCCGAAAAGGGATCGTCACACCGGAAATGGAATTCATCGCCATCCGCGAAAATCTGGGACGCGAAGCAGCCTTTGAAACCATCTATCAGGGCGGCGCGCGCAATAACGGCTTGCGGAGCTGGGCTCAAAGCGGCCCTTCACATCTGCTGCAGCATCAGCACGCCGGCCAGAGCTGGGGCGCGGCCATTCCGCAGTTCATCACTCCCGAGTTTGTCCGCGATGAAGTCGCGCGCGGGCGGGCCATTATCCCAGCGAACATTAACCATCCGGAATCCGAGCCGATGATTATCGGCCGCAATTTTCTGGTGAAGATCAACGCGAATATCGGCAACTCCGCGGTGACCTCGAGCATTGATGAAGAGGTTCAGAAGATGCGTTGGGCGACCCAATGGGGCGCAGACACCGTCATGGATCTCTCGACCGGGAAAAACATTCACGAGACGCGTGAATGGATCTTGCGCAATTCGCCTGTGCCGATCGGAACCGTTCCGATTTATCAGGCGCTCGAGAAGGTCGGCGGCAAAGCAGAAGAACTCACCTGGGAGATTTATCGCGACACGCTGATCGAGCAGGCAGAGCAGGGGGTCGATTATTTCACGATTCATGCGGGCGTGTTGCTTCGATACGTTCCGCTGACCGCGCGGCGGGCTTGCGGCATCGTGAGCCGCGGCGGGTCGATTATGGCGAAGTGGTGTTTGGCGCACCACCGCGAAAGCTTCCTCTACACGCATTTCGAAGAGATTTGCGAGATCATGAAGGCATACGATGTCAGCTTCAGCTTGGGCGACGGCTTGCGGCCAGGCTCGATCGCTGACGCTAATGACGAGGCCCAATTTGCGGAACTGGAAACTCTCGGTGAGTTGACCCACCTGGCATGGAAGAATGACGTGCAGGTCATGATCGAAGGACCGGGCCATGTGCCGATGCACTTGATCAAGGAGAACATGGACCTGCAATTGCAAGCGTGCGACGAAGCGCCCTTCTACACGCTCGGTCCGCTCACGACCGATGTGGCGCCCGGCTACGATCACATTACGAGCGCGATCGGCGCCGCGATGATCGGGTGGTACGGTTGCGCCATGCTCTGTTATGTGACGCCGAAAGAACATCTCGGGTTGCCCAACAAAAAAGATGTTAAGGACGGCGTCATCGCCTACAAGATTGCGGCCCATGCCGCGGATTTGGCCAAGGGACACCCCGGCGCGCAGGAACGGGACAACGCGGTGAGCAAAGCCCGCTTTGAATTCCGGTGGGAAGATCAATTTAACCTGAGCCTCGATCCAGAAACCGCCCGTGAATTTCACGATGAAACACTGCCCCAAGACGGCGCCAAGAGCGCGCATTTCTGCAGCATGTGCGGCCCGCAATTCTGCTCGATGAAAATCAGCGAAGAAGTGCGGCAATTCGCGGCGGAACAAGGGCTCGACGAGAAGCAAGCGATCAACCGCGGGCTTGAGGAAAAGGCCAAGGAATTCAGAGAACAGGGGAAGGATTTTGGATTTTAGATTTTGGATTGGAGCGTTTATGGCGGACGAAGAGAAAAGTTCGAGCGAACGGAAAACATTAGAACAACGCGATCGGATGACCGATCTGCAACGGTTGCGCCATTCGTGCGCGCATGTGCTGGCGACGGCCATTCTCCGCATCTGGCCCGAGGCACAGTTCGCCGCCGGGCCGCCGGTTGAAAACGGTTTTTATTACGACATCGATCTGCCGCACCGCATCTCTCCGGAAGATTTTTCGAAGATCGAAGAGGAGATGAAAAAAGAGATCAAGGCCAACCATGTCTTCGAAAAGATCGTCGTTACGCGCGAACAGGCGTTGAAGGATGCTGAGAGCGGAAGGCTCGGTGGATTGAGCGAGCGCCCGGGAAATGTCAGCAAATTCAAGATTGGCAATTTGCAGGATATTCCAGAGGGCGAATCGATCTCTTATTACAAGAACGGCGATTTCATCGATCTCTGCGCCGGGCCGCACGTGATGCGCACCGGCAACATCGGAGCGTTTAAGCTGACTCATGTCGCGAGCGCTTATTACAAAGGAGACGAACGCAACCCGCAGCTGCAGCGGATTTACGGCACTGCCTTCAAAAACAAGACCGAGCTCGAGGCCTACTTCACAATGTTGGAGGAGGCCAAAAAGCGGGACCACCGGAAGCTCGGCCAGGAGATGGGGCTTTACGTCATCGACACAGAATATGTCGGGCCGGGCTTGCCGCTCTGGCTGCCAAAGGGCGCCGCCATTGTCGAAGAATTGGAAAAGCTCGCCAAAGAAACCGAGTTCGCCGCCGGTTATGTGCGGGTGAAAACGCCCCACATCGCCAAAGAGAAGATGTACCTGACCAGCGGGCATCTGCCGTTGCTTTATGCCGATTCGATGTTTCCGCCGATGGAGTTGAAAGAAGAATCAACCTCCAGTGAGCGCATGTCACGTAAACTTGACGAAGCACAGGAAAAGGCGTTTGAGGCCGCAGCACTCGCGTTGAATGCATCGGAAGGGATTCTTACGCTTGAGCAGGCCAAGGAGACGAGAAAGGCGATTCAGAGTCGGGAACAAAGTTCTCGAGACATTGTTCGCCATCAACTTCACGAAAAGCCTGGTGCAGGCGAAGCATTAAAGACATTAAAGATCGAGCGTTACTACCTCAAAGCGATGAACTGTCCGCATCATCACCGGATTTTTGCGGCGGAGCCCCGGAGTTATCGCGACTTGCCGTTGCGGCTGGCAGAATACGGAACGAATTACCGTTACGAGCAATCGGGCGAGCTCTTTGGTTTGATGCGTGTCCGGTCGCTCAACATGAACGACGCGCACATTTACTGCACGGTTGAACAATTCGCCGACGAGTTCAACGCGGTGAACGAAATGTATTTAAAATATTTCAAGATTTTCGGGCTGGAAAAATATCAGATGCGTTTCAGCACGCACGATCCGTCGCGGCTGACCGGTGACAAAGCCAAGTTCGTGAATGAGCCGGAGCTCTGGAAAAAGACCGAGGACATGGTCCGGGACGTTCTCAAGAACAGCGGGATTAATTTTGTGGAGGTGCCGAATGAAGCGGCCTTTTACGGGCCGAAGATCGACGTGCAAGTGTGGAGCGCGATCGGCCGGGAGTTCACGATTGCGACCAACCAGGTTGATTTTGCGGTGCCGAAGCGTTTTGGGCTTGTTTACAAGGACCGTGACAACACGGAAAAGACGCCGCTTTGCATTCATCGCGCGCCGTTGGGAACCCACGAGCGGTTTATCGGTTTTTTGATCGAGCATTACGCCGGCAATTTTCCACTTTGGCTGGCGCCGGAGCAGGTTCGTGTGCTGACGATTGGCGAAGATGAAAAGCTGGTGAGTTATGCGAAACAAATCGTGAGCGAGTTGCGAGCGGGCCAGGTTCGCGCCGTCGGCGATTTCACGAGCGATCCGGTGAAAGCCAAGATTGCCGACGCGGAACAAGCCAAAGTTCACACCATGTTTGTGATTGGCCCGCGCGACATGGAAGCGGGCAACGTGAGCCTTCGGCTGCACGGAAAAGGAAATCTGGGCGCGAAACCGAAGGCAGCAGCGGTGGCCGAGATTTTTGAGAAGATCCGCACGCGTGCATCGTAAAATGGAGCCGGAACAAACAGCGAAAGAATGCCACGCCGGGAACTCAAGTATCCAAAACAAGTCGAGGATTGGCTGCTCGAACTGAGCCGGCAGTTGAAGGAACCGGGTAAGTTGATCCTGATCGGTTCAGGCGCGCTGCTTTGGCACGCGTTTCAAACTGGTATCACCGAGCCATTGCCAGAAAACAGCATGGATATCGATCCGATCACTGATTCGGATGAGGTTGCCCGACTTTGCTACGAAGCTGTCATCGGAAGCGACTTTGAGCGTGAACATGGCTGGCACGTGAATTTGATGCCCGATGCGGTCTTGCGGGAATTCCCCTCCGATTGGGAGAGCCGCGCCGCCAGAAAGAAGTACGGCCTTTTGGATGTGATCGTGCCCGCACCCGCGGACATTCTCGTCCCAAAAATAAAGCGGAACGAGCCGCGTGACCGCGCCCATCAGGGTTGGGCGAAACGGGTTGGCCTTGTGTCTTAACTCCACATGCATCAGCACGCTTTTGACGGATCGGTTTGGGGGCGCTACCCGAATTACGATGATGTCGCTCGATTTGAGTATGGCCGCCGAATGTGGCGTTTGCCTGAGATGCGCCGCCGGCTCCTCGCACATTGGACGGACGCGCGGCATCCGTACTGTTGGCGCTTTGCGGAGCAACGGCGCGATATAGAAGAAGTTTTGGCCTCTGATCTTCCAGCTGAACGATTGGACGGACAGTTGCGCCAGCGCAACACCAGCTTGCGTTGCATCGCCCGGGAGATTCCGCCCGTGTTCGGAGGTTTTTTTAAATGACTTTGTTGGCGAGATCGGCCGAGATCCGAAGCCCCAGATTTCCGCTTTTTTTGTCCACAATCCGGTGGCAACATTTTGCGACAACGCCCCATTTATGGCTGAGAAAACTTCACCAATAAAGAAGCTGTCGGAAAAGAGCACCAAACAAGAGATGCTCGAGGCTTACCAAACACTGGCAAAACAGCTCGAAGAGAAGCGCCAAGCCGAGCTAAACCCGGAGCGCAGGCAAGAGGAGAAAAAAGGAAGCGAAGCCGTGAAAACCGCCGCCGCTGTGGAAGCGGACAGCATTGATCGCGAGATTGGCGGGCTGAAGTCGGAGATCAGCAAAATGCTGGCGGACGTTTCCGAGAAACTGGCGGTCGAGGCGTCCCGGTTCCGCAGTCTGCAAAAGGCGGTCGAAACGAAGGAGCTGGAGCTCCAGGAACTCTACGGTATTGAAAAGTCAGCTTCCTCGCTGGCGGCATTGATCGAGGCCCAAAACCAAAAACGCCAGGATTTCGAGGAGGAAATGGCCCGCCAACGCGACGAGTTGAAGCGCGAAATCGACGACACTCGCACTGCCTGGCAAAAGGAGCGTCAGGCGCACGAAGCAGAGTTGCGAGAACGCGAATCGGCTGAAAAGAAAGCGCGGGAGCGGGAGAAGGAGCAATTTGATTACGCATTTAAGCGGGAGCAGCAGGGTGTGCGTGACAAGCTCAATGACGAGAAGGCGACGTTGGAGAAGGAGTTGCGGCTGAAAAAGGAAGCCGCTGAGAAGGAGCTTGCCGTACGGGAGCATGTGCTGGCCGAAAAGGAAACCGAGCTGAACACATTGCGAGCCAAGGCAGCGGCGTTTCCGAAAGAACTCGAAGCTGCCGTTGAAAAGGCGTTGAAGGAGGTCACGGACAAGCTGAAGCTGGAGGCGAAAAACCGCGAGGAGTTGCTGAAGAAAGAATCGGAGGGCGCCCACAACGTTCTGACCACACGGATCGAGTCGCTGGAGAAAGCGGTGAAGGATTTGACCGAGCAGAACGCCCGCTTGAATAAGCAACTCGAGGCCGCTTACCTGAAGGTTCAGGAAATCGCTGAAAAAACGATTGAAAGCGCCGGTCAATCCAAATCACTGGCGGACCTGCAGAAACTGTTAGTGGAACAGGGCCGGAAAAGCGCCGAGAAATAGGGCTTGCATCCGAGTTTCAGGCGATTATCTTTCAACCTCTTTTGATTTAAGACAGGAACGTTATGGCACGAATTTGTGAATTGACCGGCAAAGGCTCCATCAAAGGCAGCCATATCTGGCGCAGTGGCAAGGCAAAGAAGAAAGGCGGCATCGGCATGCACGTTACCGCCACCACGAAACGCCGCTTCCTGCCGAACTTGCAACGCGTCCGCGCCATTGTGAACGGTGAAGTCCGTTACGTTCGCGTCGCCGCGAGCGCAATTAAAAAGGGGCTTGTGGTCAAAGCGCCGAAGCGGAATTGGAAGAAGGAAGAAGCGAAAGCGAGCTGAACCGCTCGGCTAAGCCGTCCCCTGGCAAGGTTAAGAGCGTGTTTGGATTGGAAAATAGGCGGTTTCTATTTTCCAAACACGCACTAAGCGATTTCCCGCGGGTTATTCTCTCTTAAAACGGTGCATAGTCGCCCGTTTCAGCTCCCGGTCCGATTCCCTTTGTTTGATATCCTCCCGTTTGTCGTATTCGGCCTTTCCTTTGCCGACCCCGAGTTCGACTTTGACTCGCCCATTTTTCCAATAAAACGAGAGCGGGACGAGTGCGTTCCCTTTGACTGAGGCCAACGCGAAGAGCTTGTTAATTTCCGACTTTTTCAGGAGGATCTTGCGTGGGGCTTTCGGCTGATGGTTCTGTCGATTTCCAAAGGCGTATTCATCAATGTGCGCGTTGTAGAGCCACACCTCGCCTTTCTCCACTCGAGCGAATGCGTCGTTGATTTGGCCTTTGCCCGCGCGGAGGGATTTAACCTCAGTCCCGTGCAAGACAATGCCAGCTTCGAACGTTTGAAGGATCTGATAATCGCGGCGGGCTTTGGAATTATGGACGATCTCAGCCATGACAAAGCCGTCCGGGGAGCGGGCGTTTGACCGCGAGAAAACCAGCGCAAGAGCTTAGCCTGCGCTTTTCTTACGTTTCTTGGGCGATGGCTCGGCGGATTCTTCGGCAGGTTCCTCGATGGGCGCCCAGTCGAGCTTGCCTTCAATAATTTCGAGCAGGGCGATGTCGGCCGCGCCTAATCCAGCCGTGTCCGCAATTAACGGGCGGCCTCCCGTCCCGCCGCTGGTCAACTGGCGGACTCTGCGGGAAATCAAATTGACCAGAATGTTCGGGTTCCCGATTTTTTCCAAAGCTTTTTTGGTGAGTTCGCTGTTCAAGAGTATCCTCGTCTACAAGGTTAGCACCATTTTTGCTGATGCGTTAAAAAGGACGATACGCTAAACAAAGCAGAAATCAACGCAACATAAAAATTCCGGCTGCATCCCCGCGCTTGCGCGGTCAAACCGCTTCCCCTAAAAAAAGAGCCCATGGCAGCATTGGCAACCCGCAAAGGCTCTCCCGAAAATTTTGACCTGGACGCTTTTCTCAAGGCCAGCTCCGACGCGGTCAACCGAGCTCTGCATCGTTTTCTGCCGAAAGCTGCCACCAAGCCAGCCGCGCTCCATGAAGCGATGCGTTATTCGTTATTTGCCGGCGGCAAGCGGCTGCGGCCAGCTTTGTGTTTGGCCGCGGCGGAATCGTGCGGCGGTTCTTGGGAATCGGCCATGCCGCTGGCCTGCGCAGTCGAGTGCATCCACACTTATTCGTTGATCCATGATGATTTGCCGGCGATGGACAACGATGACTTCCGCCGGGGCAAACCGACCAATCATAAGGTTTTTGGAGAAGCGGTGGCGATTCTGGCGGGCGATGCCTTGCTAACTCAAGCGTTTGAAATCGCCGCGCAGAGCCAACCCTCGCCGCGCTATTCCCACCGCCAGATCATCCTCGAAATCGCCAAAGCCGCAGGTTCGCTCCATTTGATCGCAGGCCAAGTCGCCGATATGCAAAGCGAAGGCAAAAAGATTTCTGTCCCGGAACTGCGCTATATCCATGAGCGAAAAACTTCCGCGCTGCTGGCGTGCGCGGTCAGGCTTGGGGGAATGAGCGCCAACTGCAGCCAGACTCAACTCAAAGCCCTGACGGATTTCGGTTATCACGTCGGATTGGCCTTTCAGGTTATTGACGACATTTTGGATGTCACTCAGACCTCCGAGCAATTGGGGAAGACCGCGGGCAAAGACGATCGCGCCCAGAAGGCGACTTATCCCTCAGTGGTGGGGCTGGAGAAGTCGCGTGAGATTGCCCGTCAGCTGACTCGGCGCGCCTTTGCCGCGCTCAAGAAGTTCCAAGGCAAAGCGGTGGCCTTGAATTCTTTGGCGAAATATCTCCTCGAACGGGAGAAGTAGTTTTTCTTTTTTTTCTGAGGAAAGGAGGGAATCCAGCGTGTCGCTGCGGGATAACTGTTGTCCCCTTCGGATAGCTCACCGGCATTGAGTTTGCCAGATCATCCGCGGCATGCTTTCGGGAATCAGTGGCCTGCCGATGAAGTTAAACATTGGGTTCAACCGATGGCGGAGAAACGGAATGGCAATTTGGGAACGGCAAAATGGACCATTTCGTGAGGGGCTCCGCCTCGGTCTTACCACTCACGTTTGTGAGCAAAAGAGAAGCAGTCATGCATTACTTGAAAAAAGTTCCCAAGCAACCCCAGGGCGATCTGACGCTTGAAGTGGTGCTAAATCAAATCGAAACGGCAGCGGTAGGCTCTGAAGTATTGGTTTCGCACGAGATCAAGGACAAAGAGATTATCCTGATTTACGACGGCAAAGGCCGGGCCACTTCCCGAGAGCGGGTCTAAGATCGCGTTGGCAATAGCTCTTTGAAGGTCGGATTTCAATCCGGAGTCCGGGGCGGGGTCAACTTTCCACTGTGCCCGCTAAACACGAGGATCATACATGTGACATCAAGGAGATCCCGGGCTCCGGATTGTTTTTATATCGATCATGGGCGCGCACTTCAATCGGCCATTCGCTCCGCCCGGCCGGTTCAACGCGAACCATAATAAGCGTCGATGCGGGCGGCCACGTCGCGATAGCTGATGTCAATTTCGTAAATGAGTTTGAATTGCTCGACCGCTTCTTCCCGTTTGCCCATCTGCTCGAGCGTGCAGCCCAGCAGGTAAATCAGCTCTTTCTTTTCGTCGTCAAAAACCACTTTTTCTTTGAGCGCGTTTTGGAAAGTTCGCACGGCCAAATCCGGCATGCCACGCCGGGCGAAGCTTTCGCCGAGGCCCCGCAAGGCTTGGATGCGGATGTGCGGATTCTTTTGAGCCTGCTGAAACTCCTGGATCGCTTCGCTTAATTTCCCCATTTCGAAATAGAGCTGCCCCAGCTCAAATCGAATCGCCAGATCGTTCGGGTAACGTTCGACTCGAGTCTGGCATTCGCGCAACTGAAACTCCCGTTTCTCGCGAAGCAGCTCCTGCTTCTGCTTTTCAAATACTGGAGCGGTAGGATCCAGCTTTTCCAGGCGCTGATCGAACTGCCGCAGCTTTGTCGCGGCGATTTCTTTGTCGAGCGATGGATCATTGCCGCCTTCGCGTTCGGTGATTTGTTGGTAATACCGCAGGGCGGCGTCATATTCGCGCCGCTCCATATGGAGCTGGGCCATCCGGCGGAGCAATTTTGTGTTTCCGGGTTCAGCCGCCAGCCGCGCGGCCGCTTCCTGCAACAATCGCTGCGTGACATCGTCCCCTTTCATCTCTCGCTGCTCTTGTTCGAGCGAAACTGCTTCCTCCTTGTCTTTTAAAATATCCCGATAAGATCCGGCGCCGCCGGACAAAGCTTCGTAGCCCCCCTCGACGAGAGTGCGGTTGGCCGAGAAATTCTTCAGCGCTTGTGAAATTTCCTGGTCCTGCGGGTGAACGCGCTGCAATTCCGCGAGAATCTTTTCGGCGCGTTCGACCTGTCCCGTGCGAGCCAGGGCTTGCCCCAGAGCGAGGGCAATGTCGCGGTCTTGGGGTGAATTCTTGAAAGCGATTTCCAAAGAGAGAACAGCTGTCCGGGGAAGATCCGCGAGGAGAGCGGCTTCAGCCAGGAACTTGTGGGCCGAAACGTTGTTCGGATCCGAATTGAGGATTTGTTCGGCGACCTTGATGGCTTCGAGCGGCTGGTTGCGGGTCATGAGTTGGCCTTTGGCCAAAGACGAAGAGCTGCTGGCGCTCCCGAACATCCTTTTGAAAAAGCCGCCTTGCGAGGTTGCCTTTTTTATCTGCGTGGCGCGAAGGGCTTCCCGGCAATCGTAAAAACCAGGCTCGGTTTGGAGAATCTGGTTAAAAAGCGTGATCGCGTAATCCAGATTCTGCCTTTGAAATGCCGTCATTCCCTTTTCGTAGAGCTCCCGGATTGAGCGGCTCACTTCGTTGATTCCCTTTTCTGGCATAGCGAAAACCTACGATACTTGGAGAGAGTTTTTCCACTCCAATATAAGGGAGCGGAGCGGCTTTCGCGAATCCGTCCCGAGCCCATTTTCAAAAACAAAATTCCACTTGCGCCGGACGAACCGCTCCTGCACGTTAAGGGCCTGGCGCGCTTATGGCGGAATTGGCAGACGCGCTGCTTTGAGGTGGCAGTGCCGAAAGGCGTGCAGGTTCAAATCCTGCTAAGCGCACCAAACCTTGCTTTGGTAAAAACCTCACTCCTCCAAGGGTTTCCACGAAAGAACAGCATCGAAAAACGTCGATGCATAACACCACAGCATAACCGGTTCAAAGGCGTTCGCTTTTGTTCAACCACGTTTGCACGCATCGACACAACAAAAATCGATGCAATGAAAACCGCCGAGAAAAAATCTCCTCAATCATCAATCCTCAATGGCAACCATGTCAGCACAAAACCCGGAACCGCGAGTGAACAGTTGGAACGGTTCGGCCTGGACAAGATCATTCTGGCGAAGGATGGCGCGCACGATCGAGCGCTTGCTTTCGATGCCGACGAAGGAAACCTGTTCGAGCTTCGCGACGGCCTGACGCCGCGCCACATCACATTGTCTGAAGGTCTGAAAATCCTCTCAGACTGTCTCACGAATATTGAGGACGGTTGGGACGCCGATTGGGATTCGGAAGCGCTCGAAAAATTCCTTGGCCGCGTCCAAGCCTTGATTGGAACGGTCCCAATTGGAGACGAGATTGGCCGCGCACCCGAGACTGACGAGAAAAAATCACTGAAATCATTCCGGGTTTCTCACGCCACACAAAAACTCCTCCGGGAAGCGAAGCGACTCACCGGCTTATCGGAAGATGCGCTGGTGGAGGAGTGCTTAACGCGCGGTTTGGTGAAAATTAAATAAGGCGGATCGTCGGTTGAATCCCAAACTTTCAAGCAATATGAGAAACGAACCAGACGGTGAAAATGTGATTCTTCCCGGTGTGGAACAATCTCCTACCCGTGATGACGATCAATTGAATCAAAAACCCTCTTACTATCAACTGTTCCGAGCGTTCGTCACGCCCGCAAAACGGAAGCGTCGGCGTTGGTTGCCGGAAGGGTGCGAGCCGATCGTCTTTTTCAGTCACGCGAATGACGTTTCAAAAGTCCAAACCCAAAAAGGGAAGTTGATTTGGGAGGAGTGACACTGTAGCCAGACCACAGCCCCGGGGGTGAACGCCTCGGGGTTTTTTGTTGTGTTCAAGGGCGCAGCGGAACATAACGCGAGCATGATTATTGTTGCCATCCTTACTCTACTGTCGATGGTGGCATTATTCGCGGGTTTTCTGGCTTTTGCCGGGTCTGGGAGCGCTACTCACGAAATCGAAGCCATGCTCATATTCATCCTCAGCGCTGTGCTGTTTGTTGGTGCGGTCCTAGCGGAGCTGGTCGGATCGATCAAAAAAAACCTGACGCGAGATATCAAGGCGCTAATCAATGTCGCTCAGGATGCGTTCAAAGAGAATTGGCACGCGGGCCAAGCGCAAGAGAAATTGTTGCGACAGATCGCGAAGCACGCTGCTAATGCAACCGAGAAGACTCCGCCAAACATCGCCCCCGAGCCCACAGTGGGAGGTAGGTATTACATCAGCAGGGACGAGAAGGATCTCGGTCCCTATACGCTCCAAGAATTGGTGCAGATGAAAACCGAAGGGGGTTTATCTGGGGATACCTTGGTTTTTCGCGAAGGAGATACGAATTGGCGGCAGTTGGAAGACATCCTGCCGCCGTGAGTCTCTCAGATTTGACCCAGGACGCATTTTGATTCGCTGGCCGCTGTGTCGGGACGTTCCTTTCAAGGTTCGCGCGGCCTCGCCTTGGCTGGCGCTGACGGTGAGCCAAAAGGTTGCGCTCGCCATTGAGATTGAGCCGTTCTTTGCCAAGGAGGCGGAAAAGCGCCTGCACCTTTCCAAGGGACGCGGGATTAAAGGTCAGGGACATGTTCCCTTACCTTTAAAGTCCGAGCAATCCCGTGACCTTGCGGCGGCCGCCGTCGGCCTGTCCGGCAAGACTGTGTCGCAGGCCAAGGCGATCAAAGCAGCCTCACCGGAACGGTTCGAAAAGATCAAGCAAGGCTCGATGACCGTTGCCGCCGCAACATCACGTTGGCGTCACGCTGTGAGCTGGCGGAGAAGTTGGCCGAGGCGCTCCGGCCAAAGGCCAGGGAGAATCAAAAGGTGCGTAAAGGGAAGCAGCGAGGAGCAGACAAGTCCGCCAATATTGGCGAAGTTATTGACACCCGCGAGCAAGCTGCAAAGGAAGCCGGTGTCAGTCACGGGTCGAAATACTGATACTGCCATGACGGCGACGTCGCGAGCCACCATTCTTGGGTGATTTGGCTGCGGTTGAATGCCGCCTTGGTCAGCGTCGGAGATTTCTTCCACCAACCCGAGATGTAGCCCGCGGGTGTTTCAGGCAATGGAATTTGTTCGAGCGCAAACAGTGTCTCGACCGGGATAACTTCGGTCGCCAGAATCTGCGCTGGCGTCCAAATCTTGCCAACACCGGCGTAACCAATCTTGACCGTGTAAGCGCTGCTCACCGTCTGTGTCTTCCGCAGGACGTATTGCGAAATCAAATCGCCCACGTCGCCGCGCAGCTTCGTTTCGTAAAAGGTCTGTTTGAAACTGCCAGGCGGGAATTGCACCGCCTCGGAGTCGGCAAGCTTGCGATCGATGTCCTGAAGGTCACTCGTTGAGAGT
>Ga0209514_10001665_pt1 | contig 37131 bp, 29 predicted proteins | sample Subgrocontami58m_FD_187452 | JGI IMG/M metagenome (GOLD analysis project Ga0209514, IMG submission 187452) | Subsurface groundwater microbial communities from S. Glens Falls, New York, USA - GMW37 contaminated, 5.8 m (SPAdes) (version 3) | ecosystem: Environmental > Aquatic > Deep subsurface >...
CCGGCAGAAAATTGATCGTGCAGACTTGGACATGGGGATGAGAGGAAGAGAAAGCCACAAGCTATTCTCTCATCCCACACACAACTGGTGGGTTACCGGGCCACAAGCGCCCGAAAAATGGGCAGTACCCGGTGCGACTGACGACATTGAGGAAACTGATGGAGAGTGTTCCTCTGGGCCAACGGATCTGAATATCTCTCGCCTCTGTCTCAGTGCTTGGTGCGGTGGCCACTAGATGCTCGTGTAAATAGACCCACGTGCTTCAAAGAATCCACAAATTATGTTGATTTTGGAAGAAGCGTATAATGAACATGTTATGGAGTCAGTTAAGATAACCAAGACAGGCCAGAGTGGGAAGGCAAGTCTTCCCTATCTGAATGCGTATGGAGCTATTACCAAAGTTCTTGAGAAAATAATCCGAGCCTCCACACCTGACCGATTTACACAAGATTTTTTGGCTACAAAACTGGGAATGAAAGGAGGCTCTGTGAAAGCACTCATTCCATTCTTGAAGAGAACAGGATTTTTGAATAGCGATGGCACACCAACTGATTTATATAATCAGTTCAGAAATGAATCTCTTCGGAAGGTTGCGGCGGCACAAGCAACTCGAACTGGATATGCACCTCTCTATGAGATCAGTGAATATATACACGATGCATCCGCTAGTGATCTCAAGGGTACGATAGTACAAGTGACTGGTTTGGATTCAAAATCTTCAACAGTTAAAGGAATAATTGGATCATTTAAAGCATTAACAAATTTTGCAGACTTTGAGGCTAAAAAACCAAAAACCCCTCAAAAAGAGTCTGATTCTATATCGATGTCTGATAAAGGAGAGAGACAACCAGTTGATATTAAATTGGGCTACACAATTAATTTGAATTTGCCTGCCACCTCAGACGTTGCGGTCTTTAATGCGATATTCAAGAGTTTGCGCGATAACCTATTAGACCGATGAGCTCACTGATCAGATCACTAAAGCATTTCGCAATGACTAGTCAGTTGATGGAGCATCAGCTTGATCAGATCGAACAAGAGTATGGAATCAATTTGGGTAGAGACCAGAAAAATTTGGCAGAGAAGGATCCTGCATACTATCCTCAAATTGAACAAGAAATCAGAACCGAAGCCGCACGGATGGCCTCTCACTATGAGACTTTTTATTCACTTGAAAAGACGATTAAGGGTCTAATTTCTGATACGATGGAAAGTGCAGAGGGTCAAAATTGGTGGGTTGGCAGTCGTATTCCTCCTGACATAAGAAGTAAGGCAGGAGAAAGACAGCAAACAGAAATAGACAGTGGCATTACACCACGATCCTATGAACCAATTGATTTTTGCACATTTGGAGAACTAGGTGAAATTATTAAAAAGAATTGGGATATATTTGGATCAATTTTCTCTAGCATCAAAGCGGTTGAAAGAGTTATGGCAAATCTGAATACGTTAAGGGGCCCCATAGCACATTGTAGCCCTCTGGCGGGTGATGAAGTCATACGCTTACAACTCTCTGTTAAAGATTGGTTTAGGCTAATGGAATAGAAGACCCGCGTGTCTTCCCAAAGTTCCTGTTCGTTGTCTCAAAACTTCTCGAAAACCGCTAAGGTCTTGCTGTCAGACCCGCGTGTTCAGCCCCGACTATGTGCAGTTCCAACGAATCAAAGCATCACCTCCAACTTCCCAACCATGGAATTATTGACCGAGAAGGTCATGCGCAGTGACAGGCCGATTTTGGAAACATACAGCCGCCCACCTTCGGCTTCATCCACCTTGTACCCCAGTTTTACATACTCCTTCTGCACCGCTTCCCGGTCGGCTACTGTCGCTTGACGGGGAAAATAGTAAGTTAACCAAAGCCCGCTCGTATTGTCGGTCATTTTCACCTTACCGAAAATTTTCTGAAGAACAGGAAGAAGCTCTGCGTGAATTTGCCGGCTCTTCTCGGTTTCGATTTTGGCTTCCTTGGCATTGTCGAAATTGATCTGCGGGTACGTCTTCACCTGCGGCTCGGCTCCTTCCCCGGTTGACGGCGGAGTCGAACTGCCGGCATTCAGCGTGGAGCAGACCGGCGTGACCTTCGTTTTGGCGTAGGCCACGATGGTGCGCTGCGTATTCTTGATATTCGATAGGACGGGCTTCACATTCTTGTTGATCGGCAACTGCATATCTTCCGTGCCTGCGCTCATGTTCTGCGAGATCAGGTAGGAACTTTGGTCCTCGACGGTTGCCTGCGTGAAGTCGGCCACGACCTTCGCGCCGCTCACATTTCCATTCGCATCCGTTTTGATGAGGAACGTTTCCTCCCACGGCTCCAGGCTCCCCATGATCATGTGCTCTTCGTTCGTGATGATTCTACCTACCATCGCTACGCCGCCATCCCGTGTCGCCTGGATGTCGTATCCGGCCGTATCCCGTTCAATATCGATTTTCTTGATCCACCGCGGACTAAATTCGGCATCCACTTTGATCAGCTCCACATTGCTCGCCGCATCCCCGGCCTTAAACGACCCCGCTTTCCGTGCGACATTATGGGAAAGGACAAATTCATTGTCGTTGGTTTTCGTAGCTCTGATATCACTATCGTAAGAACCGAAGGCGGTTTTCAATGTCCTCGCCCACAGGTACTTCCCCCGTGCGTTCATCTTCACCGCGATGTACGGAATGGGATCGGTGAGGCTCTTGATGACTGCATCTCTGGCGCCGCCGAGGAGCTGAGCGCCATTGAAGAAGCGTCCGAAAGCGATGAAACCACCGTCCGGGGTCTGCTCCACTGACCGGAAATCGCCGCCACTCAGGCGGAACTTTTGCTTATTGATTTTCAAATCGGCAGCGGTGGTACCGGTCGGCACGCTGTATTCCATGGGCGGGGTTTCGATGCTCTTGGCCCAGAGTACGTTCAGCTTGCTGTCCAATCGTATGACGGTTGGCAATGTGCCCGTCACCAGATCCGTTCCCAGATCCGGCTGCTCCGTCACGCGTGTATCGAGAGCGGCCAATGCGATGAAACTGCCGTCGGCGAGATACTCCATATCGGTCGCGGCCCAATTCATTTTCTTGCTCCACTGCACTTTCCCGTTTTTATCGAACTTCACGATGACGCTGTACTCGGGCACGGCATCGAAATCTGCGACGTCTTCGCCGTAACCGGTTTCCTTGAATTTGGCGAGGAGGATGACCCCGCCGTCAGGCGCAGCCCATAATCTCTGCGGAAAATCGATGCTGTAATCGCCGACCATGGTCGACCACATCCACTTCCCGCTGGCGTTCAGTTTCGTCACCAAGACGTCGCCCCAGCCTTCCTTTTTGCTCTCATAGTTCGCGTCGTAAAAATCAATGATATCTCCCGCCACGACGAAATTTCCGTCGCTCGTTTGGGTGGAGAGACGCTTCGTTTCCGCAATCACGCCCTGCGCCGCACTCTGACTGTCGAACTGCTTGCTCCAGAGGGCGGTACCCTTCGCATCGGTCTTGACGACGAAAGCGTTCCACATCCCCATGCCGGCGCTCCAGACGGTATCGCCGGTGAGGAGGTACCCGCCGTCTTTCGTGGGCAGAATGCCGTAACCGTCGGCACGATCGCGCATGCGGTTCGTCTTGATGACGGTGTCCGACGACACGGACATCGTGCATCGATTGGTCACTTCCGCCAGGTACCCGGTGCCAAGGGCAAGACAGATAAAACCCGCCATTGCCAAAGCGGAAATGCCCACGGACCTCTGAGAGTGTTTGTTTTTTCTCATTTATATATTATATCATGATATGATTATTCGCACAAACAAGCCATGACACTCTTGTGTTACCCTTTCCCCGATGAAGCATCGGTTCTCGGTGTACGGTCTCTTCGCCGCGCTCAGCGGCATTTTTCTCTGGGGACTCAATGCGCGGTATCCGAATATCGGTGAGGATTACTTCTATGTTTTTCCGCGGCTCTTAGAAGGCCAGTGGCATTTCCTGAGGCAGGGATTCGCGCCTCTTAGGTTCGCGCCGCACCTCTGCGGCGGATTTCCGCAGTACGGCAACCCGCAGGATCATTTCTATTCGCTGACGCAGCTACTCAGTTTCTCCTTCGATCTCTGGACAGCTCTGCAGCTGAGCGCCGTCATCGTCCTGTTCATCGGCTATTTCGGCTGGGTCCGTTTCGGGAAGGATGTCCTCTGTCTCTCCCGTGCGTGGGCTCACCTGCTTGCGCTCGTGTGCCTCGCGAACGGTTTCTATCTCATGCACATGGCCATCGGACAGCTGTGGGTAGTGTCCTGGCCGCTTGTATCGTGGATTCTCTGGTTCCTGTTTTCTCCCGGGCGCGAGACGAAAAAAGCACTCTGGGTGCGCGCCGTCATCTTCTCCTTCCTGACCGCCTATGTCCTGTACTCCGGAAGCCAGACGCTCGTTCTCCTCATGCTGCTCACGGTCCTTGGTTTCCTCCCGTTCGATCTCCTGCTTTCGGAGCATCCGCTTGAGCGGACCAAAGTCCTCCTGCGCCGCTTCCTCACCTTCGGCGCCTGCGTGCTCGTTCTCAGCGCGAGCAAGCTTGTGGCGGTCTTCAGCCTGCTATCTACGCTACAGGTTCGGGCGGAATTTTCCGGATTCCATGCTTCGGAGAACATGGTGGTGTTTGCGCTCAAGTCTTTCTGGGCGCTGCCTCAATCCGTCTATCTCTATGCTTCCGAAGCGACTTTCAGCCGTGTGCAGGAGGAGAGCATGCTTACTCCGCACATCGCGCTCCTCGGTTCCGTGGCTCTTCTCTACTTCACTGCACGAAATCGGAGTCTCTCTCTTTGGAGGAAGCTTGGCCTGGCGCTCACTTCGGTCCTGCTGGTTACGTTCATTCTGCTCCTCGTCCGCGGAACCGGAGCTGTGCCGGAATTCCTGCAGAAGTTCCCTCTTTTCTCGGCGCTTCGCGTTCCGGAGAGATTCCTCGTTATCCTCTCGCTCTTCGTTTCGATCGCCGGTGTCGTGGGAGCCGATAGCTTGAGCCGCGCGCTCCCATGGCACTTCGATGAGCGCATACTAACGTTCGCTCTGGGGGCAGTGACACTGCTTGTGTTTGCTTATGCGTATGCGACCCTGCTTCGGGATGAGCCCGTGAGCATCCGCATGCCGTATGACGTCGTCCTACAGTCTAAGAAACAGAGTGGGGATTTCCTCCGCTTGCCCATTGAGAGGGCATTTCAGCCGGTCTCAGAACGTGTGAGCGATTTCCACTACCTCTTCTCCGCGAGTACGGGCACCGAGTGTTACGAGGCGTTGTCTCTCAACTTGCCGCCGCTTCGGAACGGGCCGGTAGAGATGATGTATGACGGTGCGTTCAATATCTACAATCCCGCCTGCCTGCAGTACCCTGAGGCGAATAATTGCAGTCCCAGAGACAGGATCAGCGTGGATGATGCACAGAATTTCCAGCGATTCATCCGTGGTGAAAAGACGACGTGGAAATTGTCTCCGTTGCAGGTCTTCGCCGATCGTGTCACATTGCTTGGCCTCGTGCTGTTCCCGCTGTCCCTCGTGTATCTTTTCCGAAGAGAGCTACGGGGAGCCTATGCTTTTCTCCGCGCATTCCTGCGACACCTGCGCAAGCGCGACAGTGCTGTTCCGTGAGGACGCCACAATTCTCACTTAAAAACTTCTCTTCCGGGTTGTGTCGAGACCCGTGCACTGAGCCTACATTCCTCACCCTGCCCGCTTGCCCGCTTCCACGATTCGCCAGGCTGCCCGGCGCACCTCCTGCTCGGTATTCGTGAGGCCGAAAGAAACACGCGCTGATCCTTCCTCTCCGATCCAGCTCCAGAGCACATCGTCATGCAGGGACTCGACGACCTTCCTTCCATCCACCTCCGGGAAGCGGATGCTCTGGATGAACGGCGACTCGGGGAAGGGGCTCCTGGGCAGAACGATTCTCACGTCGTGCTTCCGGCACTCCTCACGAAGCTCGTGGCGGAAAAGCGCCTTCAATCTGGCCCGATGAGCGCACGTGTAGCCCTCTCCCTCGAGGTTTTCACGCTCGATGATCACTCTTTGCGCCGCCAGGTAACCGGCGGCGTCCGCGCAGTCGAGATGGTCGCGTACATTCGGCTTGATACCGAGCGAGGGATCGAACATGCCGTCGAGGATCACCGCTCTGTTCGGGGGAAGATGATCGTGGTCCCGCAAATATTTGATGTGTGCAAGTGTCATCTTCAGCCGGCTGCGCATGGGCATAGAGCCGGGCCTACAGTTCACACCGTCCAATTCACTGTAGTCCCTGAGGTACAGAAGCCCCAGCACGTCGCTATGAAGCGTCTTGTGCGGTGAGGAGATGTACCCGTCGCAATCGATGCTTTCGATGTCTTCTGCTTTCTCCTTGAACCGGAGAGTGAAACCCGGAACGGTTCCCTCGGCCTGCGCTCCGTCGACCAGTATAAAAGGCTGATGGCAATCCAGGTGATAGGTGTGGTGAAAAGCATATTTCTTTCGTATATGGTCACAGATTTCTTTGATCGGAAGCACAGCTCCGGTTTCCCTGAGCACGTGCGGGATCACGATCAGGCCGATATCCCGTGCATCCAGATAACGGTCCAGACATTCGTCGAGTTCCTGCTTGATTTGTTCCAGCGTTTGCCTCTTCACGCTGAACATCCCAAACTCGCCCTTGCCGAGCTTGGTTTTCTGCGGGTCGTACTTCTGTCCACGGCGAGCATAGTACGTCGGCCAGGAGGAGAAGCGGTCCCTGCGGTCCGCATTTCCCGGGTCGTCGTCGAGGAGCAGATTCAAAAGAACCGAAATGTGGACGCCGTCGGTGAAGAGGATTTCCCGCTGAATATCACCTGTTGTGAGTACTCCCGAGACGAGTGCGGCGATGCGCGCGGCTTCGGTGGTGTTCCGGCAGAGGACGATCTGGTGCGGTCTGAGATCCATATGGCCCGCTACCTGCTCGCGAACATGCTGGAGGAAAGCCCGTCTGGTTGAACTGGATATTGAGCCGAATCTCTCATGGTCATAGATGTTTTCCGCGTACTGCTTCGCTTCCGGGAACGGTGGCGCGTGCGAAGCGCTGTTGAGGTGCGTGGCGTGCGATTCTCCCTTGGAGTAGCGAGCGTAAGCTTCCGGATCGAAGAAGTAGCTGCTCCCGAAACCGAGCAGCTTGTCGAGCGCACGCACGACACCCAGGATCGCAAACGATACCTGGTCCGATCTCGCTTTAGCCCGACCAATCTCAATCTCGTACAAATGGTCTCTTTGAATGAGACGTGCGCTTTCTTCGGGCGTGGTTTGAAATGGCGGAATATCGAGATCCGGCAGCCGGATCTCCTGCAGCTCCATGGTCTGCTTCTGCAGCTGTTTCTGCCGTGGGACCTGGCCCATTCCCAAACTGAAGGAGCCCATAGTAAGCAATTATGAAACTATCTGAAAATAATGCAACTACGAGGAAAGGGAGGGAGGAAAGTCGCTCCAGTCTCGGGAGATTTGTTGACAGAACCTTCGCGCAAGAACAATGTTTTATCGGCATGGTGAAGTCCTTTCCAGTCGCGGTTGCACGGTGTCTTCAGGCGATCAGGAGACACGATGTTCCTCTCTTTAGGGAGAAGTGTGCGATTGTGAAGGAGTGTTCGGACAGTGTGGTCTCCTCTCCGCTCGCTCTTACGTTCTTTCTCCCGGGTGACAGTGAATCCCTCAGGAGAGAGCGCATGGCGTTCACTCGCCTCGTCGGCCGCACGTGGTACGGAAGGAAGTGCAGGGCTGTCGCTGCCGTGCGCAGTCCTCAGATCCTCCGATCATTCGAGCGCAACCGTATCAACGAAAGCAACGGGAACCTCGTAGCGCTCATCCTCCTCGAGGCGCTCCTGCTCGTGCGCAGCGGAGAACTTGCCCGCAAGGAACGGAAACTGCTCCGCGATTGGTGGACGGTTCTCGGGGGCCGTTTCAATCTCTGGAGACTTCGCTATGCATTGGAAGATGCGCTCTTTCAGGCGGACGAACCTGAGACCTGCACGCTGGTGGCTGCGCTTCTCAAGAATCAGGAAGAGCTGCACCACGACCTCTTTAAGCAGATTCTCTCGGTCCTCCGGCATCACCTTGCGAAAGGAGGCCTCCGGCATGTCGAAGTGCTCTACCGGAAGAAGAACGTTTTTGGTGTCCATCAGAAGATGGTCGTTCTCGGCAGGAGCTTCAGCCGCATCACCGACCTCTTCGGGTTCCGGATTATCACCCGGAGCGCTCCGGAGTGCTATCGGGCCGTTGCATTGCTCCACTGGCTCTGGCGGCCCTTCCCGGAGCGGTACAAGGATTACATCGCCTCGCCGAAACCCAATGGCTATCGAAGCATCCATACCACGGTACTGTGTCTTAATGGCGCAATCGTCGAGTTTCAGGTGCGCACGCGTGAAATGGACGATATCGCGAGCGTCGGATCGGCAAGCCATGCTGTCTACAAAGCTCGCGCCCGCCGGCGCGCTGGCCGCTGTATGCGGTGATTGCGCGAGTATTCCTCCGCCATCCGCCAGAGCACCTCGAAAATCGCCCGCATCGAAGTGGCGATGAAGTTGCTTTTCACGATGACCGCCAGCTGCTCCTTCACCGAGAAGTAGGCGACTTTGTTGTCGTAAATGTAATACTCGATGTGGAAGTTTTTCAGGAACGAACGGGGGACCAGCCGGCTGATCCTAAGCTCGTTCTTGTCGCGCGCCTGCCGTGCCCGTGAGAGCGGGGAATCCGGAAAAATGGCTTTGATCAGGATGCCTGCAGCCTTCCGGCGCTTGTAGTACATTGGCACATACGTCGGGAGGGTGGTCTCTGTGTCGTCGATGGATGTCACCGCTAGGATTTCCGTTCCGGAGTGCAGAGTGTCCTCATAGGCGGCAATCACACCTTCTTTTCCCTGGTAGAGCGCGATTTCCGGCTTCGAGCAGGCCGGGTTCACGGATCGCTCGAACGCAGGCAGCGCTCTGCGGAACTCCGTGATGCGTTTCTCATCCTCATGGTGTTCGCTCTCGATGATGCCGAGAACCACGGACGGCGGTTCCGCAGTGTAGAACTCGCGGTCGCTGGTGAAGCGGCTCAGGAACCCGCGCCGATGGAGGCGGTGGAGGAGAGTGAGGGTTGTGCGTGTCGGCAGACCCAGACACCGGCTGATCGTCGGTATGTCCTGCGTTCCGAGCCGCAGGCACTCAAGGTATGCCAGGGCCTCGTCCTCCTCAAACCCGACATTGGAGAGTATCTCTTCGAGTTTCACGGAGATACTGTACAACGTTCTTTACAGAGAAGCACGCATACAGATCGAGAATGCCTATTTCTCCGTATCGTCTGCAGTGATATCGAAGACTGCCCGAAGCGGTTTTCCTTCCCTGAGTTTGGCCAACGCGTGATGGATTTGCGTTTTCTCGATCGCTTCGAAAAGCCTGCCGATCGCCTCCGGTTCCTGCCGGTCATCGAGACCGATGCGGATGCAACGTTCCTTCTGTCCGCACGCAGACAGCTTGATATTGTGATAGTTCGGAAGTTCGGTTGCGAGTGTCTTGCCGGAAAGCGAAGGAAGATACGCCGTGACGATGCCGCCGTAGGCATCGGTGTTCGTGTGACTCGGTGACCGGACATTCATTCCAAGCAGCGCACTGCCGAAGGCATCGATTTGCTCGGTGCTCAGCGTCCATAAGTCATGGCCGCCCGCCATGCTCTCCAGGATCTGAAATTGACGCTTGGCCACATCGGTATCACGTTCACGCTTTGCTTGATGTTCAATGTGGAAGAGCATGTTTCTGATATGTTGACTGTCTGTTTTTTGATCCTGTTCGATAAGTCTTCGCCAAACAGCAGAAATTTGCTGTTTCAGTGCCTCCGGATTAATCGGTCTTTCCCGCGTGATCGCGGCCCAGACATGTTCGCCGTGACGCGAAGCCCGGTCGATGGTTAGGCTGGTCAGTTCCTGCAGAATCTCGAGGTTCTCATCTTCGACGGTCGGGGTACTGATGTCCGGACCAAATGTAGCGGCGCCTCCGTAGTGCCGGAGATTGCATCCGCGCATGGATGCGTTGTGCACGCGTCGCTCCAGGATGAACATCTCCTCAAGCGAGAAAGAGGAAACGTCGTAGTTAAACGGGGCCCCGTTTTCCATCCCGGAAAGCGTTCCGTTGCGGAGGGAAACGAAGCCGATTGGACCGGCGCCGGCGAGCTTGTTGCCGCTACCAAGCCAGGCATCGGGCATCAGCGTATTGAACTGGTTCGTCCCGCGTTGCCGGAAAAGAGCTTGGGCTCCATCGATCAGTATCGGTACGTGTTTCGTCCCCGCCCGTCTTCCGCGCACGATTTTCAGTGCTCTGCCAAGTTCCTGGACGCTTCCACAAGGGACTTCGCCGAAACGGGTGAGCGAACTTATGACTACCAGAGTCGTATGATCGTCGATGACGTTTAGCAGAGCGACGGCCAGCTCCTGCGCAGTACGCAACCGTTGCTCCTGGTCATTCCAGAGCGACACGATCTTGAGATCCGCGACTCTGCCGCCTTTTTCGATGTGCTGTTCTTCGCGGCCGACCAGCTTGTGATATTCCTGATCCGTCATCACGACCCGTCGTTTCTTCGGATCCGGCTCAAGCTGTTCGAGGTACGCTTGAAATGCCGTGGTGGCAGACGGAAAACCGCAGGTCATGTACCTGAGCCCGCGGGTGCCGATGGGCCTGCTTGGTTCATGCGACCAGGTGATCGGATCGACATGCTCGACTCCGAAAAACCGGCTGCACGCTTTTGAAAATGTGCGACATGCCATATTGAAACGATTGGGCCGTCTGCCTCGCTGCAGCGCGAACCACTTACCCGCCGCCGCGGTGAAATGCGGTCGCACGAGCCCGACCATTGCGGAATCGAAGTACAACCGATCAGCCGGTCCCAGCGCATCTGGCGGTGAGTATATTTCTTCTGGCGGGGTTGGCTGGTTGACTCTTGCAATTCCCCGGATGACGTCCGTCGGCAATGCCGCGTTGCAGAGCTGTATCAGGAGTTCTTGGGGTGTGGTTCCGGCGTACTTGGTCGCGGCGAGCGGCAGATCGAGTGGCATGCCCCGATCCTCGCGACGGAGTATGGTTGTGAGGGTCCGAAATAGCATGGCGTGCTCAAGCGGAGTGCGCTTTTCACTTTTCCCTATATGATTCTTACGCAGAGTCTCGACCAACCTGACAAAATATTCTAATGCGTCAGTCGGCCCGCCCTGAAGCAGGGAGAAATTGAAGAGGCGCAGCGCGAGCTCGGGCGGAATCGGGATCTCGCCCAGCGACATGCGACCAGAGATTCTCTTGAGTGCTTCCGTCCTCGCATACTGCTCAGGAGTGACTGCGGGATCTTCCTGCGGCGCCGGTCGGCTGATTTCTACCGGGACATCGACGAGTCCGCGTTGAACCGCGTCGAGGTTATTCAGATCGGTAAAGATCTGCGCCAGAAGCGCGCGTGGAATCTCGGATGTCAGGAGTGTCTGGATCTGCTCCGGATCATAGATACTGTTTCCGAGTTTTTCCGCCCAGAACCAAGGATGTCGCTTGTCTTTCCCCGGTACCGGCGAGCGGTAATCTGCGAGCAGCGCGAACAGATGGTCGGTGACGACGTCCTTATCCAGTTTGTCGATCATGGCGAGTTCTTTCGAGGTGATGATCTGCTCCAGAACGGCTCCGGCATGCATCTGTACCGATTGCACCGAACGGTCTTTGCTCGGGCTGCGCGACTCTGGCGAATGAGCGCCGTGATGCAGACTGTGCGTGATCACATCCTGGCTCACATCGCTGAAAATCGCCATGAACCTGGCCAAAATTCTGAAAGGATTATGTATCGGGTCTGCTTTCTCTTCGCCCTCCCGGCACCACTCACGGGTGAGCCGGTCGATTGCCGCAATATTTCCGTTGGTGAGCATGATAAGACCGGGGATCATGTTTGCAGAATCCGGCCCGTAACAATGTTCCACGCGGTTGGTGATCTCCGCGACTTGCGCGCGATCAACTGAGACGCCTCGGAACCGGTGAAATTGATCGGTTCTCTGTGTCAGATCCATAAGGAAACGGTCGCCATGTAGCTGGAAGCCGTCTCCAAGCTCACCGATCGCTTGCAGTGATTTGAGCTGCTGCGTCTGGTCATAGTGCGGTGCCCGCTCGATGGCGCCGGAAAGGAGTGCTGCGAGTTGCTCATGAGTTTCCGCTGATCGAAGCCGTATCGCCTGCATGGTCGCAGTGCTCACCTGTGCTTCGAGAATCGCATCGGTCGCTCTCTCGGGCGTGACCGGCTTGCCGGTCGCCTGGGTTTGTAGGGCTGCAATTCTTCCGTGTATTGCTTCGGTTGCCTGAAGAAGCGATGCCAGTGCGGGATTATCCTGATTGCCGATTTTCTGTTCCGCGCGCAGGACAGCGTAAAAGCTCTCGAGAGATCCGAGCGCGGCCCCAATATCCACCGGAGTTTGCATGGGAGAATCCTTCATAGAAGAGTATTCTTGTACGTCAAATGACAGGTTGTGTCAATTATTTGGCTGCTCTTGGGGTATGAGGAGAGAGACCGAAGAACATCGCCTCTGTTTCGAAGAATATTGGCCTATGAAAAACCGCTCATTTCTGCTAAAATATTGAGATTGGTCGCGCGCGTGCGCGAGAAACAAACAGACATGTCCCTTCATACCCTCATGTTCGGCTGGGAGTACCCGCCTGTTCACTGCGGAGGGTTGGGCGTGGCCTGTCAGGGGATCGTGCGGGGGCTCCTGCACCACGGCGCGAAAGTGACGCTCGTCCTGCCGCACGATGAGGCCTCGGAGGAAGGGGCGACCATTCTTTCGCCGGGGAGCCTCGCCAGCGAGATCATCATTCCGGTGCCGACGAAGCTCCGGCCGTACGATTCCTGGAGGGCGTATGCGCAGAGAATCACCGAGGGGAGCGAGCCGGTGGACCAGCTCTACGGCGAGAACCTCGGCGAAGAGGTGGAGCGCTATACGGCCGTGGCAGCGGAGCTCACGAAGAACGTCCGTCCGGACATCGTCCACACGCACGACTGGATGACGCTGGAAGCGGGCGTGCGCGCGTCGAAACATCATCGCAGGCCCCTCGTCGCGCACGTCCATGCGACCGAGCTCGACCGGACGGAGTTTAAGCCGAACGCGTGGATCATGAAGCGCGAACTCCAGGGGCTCATGAAGGCCGACCACATTATCGCCGTGAGCGGGTATACGAAGAATCTCCTCATCCGCGAGTACGGGATCCCGGCGGACAAGATCACGGTGCTTCACAACGGCACATTCGCATCTGAGCCGCTGATGCGGCTGGATGACGACAGCGGTGCGCATCCCCTCGTGCTCTTCCTCGGCCGTCTCACGGTGCAGAAGGGGGTCACGTACTTCATCCGCGCGGCGCAGAGCGTGCACCGGCTGCGGCCGGACGTGCGTTTCGTCGTTGCGGGGGAGGGCTACCTGCTTTCGCAGCTCATTCAGGAGACGTTCGAGCGCGGACTCTCCGACTGCATGATCTTCGCCGGACGCGTCACGAACGAGGAGGCGAGGAAGCTCTACTCGAGAGCGGATTGTTTCGTGATGCCCTCCGTCTCCGAGCCCTTCGGCCTCGTCGCACTCGAAGCGATCACGCACGGCGCGCCGGTGGTCTTAAGCCGGCAATCCGGTGTTGCTGAGGTCGTGCGCAACGCGATGCTCGTGGATTTCTGGGACACCGACAAGATGGCCGATTGCATCCTCACCGTCCTCCGCGAAAAGCCGCTGCGGGCCGAGATGCGCTCACAGAGCAAGCGGATCCTCTCGAACCACACCTGGCATCGGCAGGCGGGGAAGATTCTGTCGATTTATGAAAACCTTCCACATTTCTGATAAGAATCAAGAATCATGAATCAAGAATCAAGTATTCTCGGCCCGCGAAAACGTTTGTTTCATGCAATAAAATTCCTGATTCCTGATTCTTAATTCCTGATTCTTCCTACGATCTATGAAAAACAAACACACACCTCCGTCCGTCTGCTTCTACTTCCAGGTTCATCAACCCTATCGTTTGAAGGATCTTCGGATCACCGACATCGGCCAGATGAAACCCGGCGAGTACTTCGATCAGGAGAAGAATCGCGCGATCTTCCGGAAAGTCGCCGAGAAGTGCTACTTCCCGACGAACAAGCTGCTCCTCGAGCTCATTGAACAGTACCCGGATTTCCGCGTTGCGTTCTCGCTCTCGGGAGTGTTCATCGACCAGTGCCGCGACTTCGGGCCGGACGTGCTCGAATCATTCAAAGCTCTGGCCGAAATCGGCAAGGCCTGCCCTGAGCATGGTCGAAGGGTCGAGTTCTTGGCTGAGACGTACTACCACTCGCTTTCTGCGCTCTTCTCGCGTGAGGAGTTCTGTGAGCAGGTGGAGCGGCACGTGGAGACAATCGAGGAGATCTTCGGCCTGAGGCCGCGCATCTTCCGCAACACGGAGCTGGTGTACAGCAACGAGATCGCCGAAGTGGCGAGGCTCTTAGGCTTCCGCGGGATTCTCGCGGAGGGGGCCGATCATCTCCTCAGCGGCCGGAGCCCGAATGTGCTGTATCGGCCGCCCGCCTTCCAGCTGCCGCGCGAGTGGCAGCGGACGATCGCGCACCACCGGATCCATCCATCGACGACGCGGACGATCAGAACGCTTCTCAAAAATTACCGTCTCTCGGACGACATTGCCTTCCGTTTCAGCAACAAGACATGGTCCGGCTATCCGCTCACGGCCGACACGTTCGCCGAGTGGGTCCGCTCTTCGGGCGGCCAAAGTGTGAATTTGTTCATGGACTACGAGACGTTCGGCGAGCACCAGTGGGCCGACACGGGGATCTTCGAGTTCCTGCGGGCTCTCCCTGCGGAATTCCTGAAACGCGGGATCGCGCTGCTCACGCCGTCGCAGGTCATCACGCGCTCCGGCCGCAAGCCCTGCGACGTGTTCGACGCGCATGCGATCGTTTCCTGGGCGGACATCGAGCGCGACCTCTCCGCCTGGCGCTCGAACCATCTCCAGGAAGCGGCGCTCACGGGACTCTATGCACTCGAGCACGCGGTGCGGGAAGCCGAAGATCCGGCGCTCCTCGATACGTGGCGCAAGCTCCAGACGTCCGATCATTTCTACTACCTCTCTACGAAGTACTGGAGCGACGGGGACGTGCACAAGTACTTCAGCCCCTACGACTCGCCGTACGAGGCGTACAGGAGATTCAGTCATGCATTGGAAGATCTGCGTTTGGTGTTGGAACGCTTAACTCCGGCATCAAGATGTAAGACGGAAGACGGAAGACGGAAGAAATGATCAGTCACTTACATCTTATGTCTTACATCTTATATCTCCCTTAAATCGTTCAATCCTCACACCTGGATATGCCCCGCAGTTTAGTCCTCGGTAACGGCTCTCTCCTCGCCACCTTCGACGAATTCCTGCAGCTGAGGGATTTCTACTACCCGCACGTCGGGCAGGAGGACCACACGACCTACGGCAAGTTCCATCGGCTGGGGTTCTTCATCGAAGGGAAGGGGCTCTCGTGGACGTCCGACGGTTCCTGGAAAATCGCGCCGGGGTACGCAGACTCGTCCCTCGTCTCCGCGTCGAAGCTCGCAAGTGACCGCCTGGGGCTGGAGGTTCTCTCGGAGGATTTCGTCGATCCCACGAGGAACATCCTCGTGCGCTCGTTCCGTCTCCGCTCTCTCGATGGCGCGGAACGGAAGGTCCAGTGCTTCTTCCACCACGATTTCTACCTCTATGGCGACAAGCAGAAGGACACGGCGTTCTTCGAGCCGCATACGAAGAGCGTCATCCACTACCGGCAGCACCGGTACTTTCTGGTCGGCGGCACGACGAGCGATCCCATCAACTGTCTCCCGAGCGAGATCCCCAATGAGTTCCATCCGCTGAGCAGGGACGAGACGCATATTGACCATACCGGCATCACGTCGTTCTCCATCGGCAAGTCGAGCTACAAGGGTCTCGAAGGGACGTGGCGGGACGCCGAGGACGGCGCGCTCAGCCGCTACCCCATCGAGCAGGGGTCCGTGGACTCGACCGTCGAGATCGACTGCCTGGTGCGCCCCGATCGCGGCACGTGGGTGTACCAGTGGGTGTGCGCGGGGAAGAAGATCTCCGATGTCCATGCGCTCCAGCATTTTCTCCTAGAGGAGACGCCGGATCAGGTGAAGCAGGCGGCGCGCAACTACTGGCGGGGCTGGGTGGGGTCGCACGTCGATCCCGGCGGGAAACTCCCGCCGGAAGTCGTGGATCTCTACATTCGGAGCCTCCTCACCATCCGTACGCAGATCGACAACCACGGGGGCGTGGTCGCGGCGAACGACAGCGATATCATGCAGTTCAACCGCGACACCTACACCTACGTGTGGCCGCGCGACGGCGCGTTCGTCAGCATGGCGCTCACGCGTGCGGGCCAGACGGAAGTGGTGCGCCGCTTCCTCCGTTTCTGCGCGGAGGCGCAGACGAAGGACGGTTACCTCCTGCATAAGTACAACCCCGACGGTTCGGCCGGATCCTCCTGGCACCCGTGGTACCGCAGCCGGCAGTCCGTCCTGCCGATCCAGGGGGACGAGACGGCGCTCCCGCTCCTGGCGCTCTGGCGGCATTTCGAGCGGACGCAGGATTTCGAGTTCCTCCATGCAATGTACCAGAAGTTCGTCCGGCGCGCCGCGAGCTTCCTCATCCAGTACACCGAGCCGGAAACCGGATTGCCGCTCCAGAGCTACGATCTCTGGGAGGAGCACAGGGGCGTCTTCACGTACACGACGGCGGCCACTGCCGCGGGGCTCCGTGCGGCAGGCAAAATTTCCGCCGCGCTCGGACACTATCGCCATGCGGACCGTTACGGCGAGGCCGCAGACCGCATGACCGAAGCGATGCTCTTCCACCTCTACGACGAGGGGACGAAGTGCTTCCTCAAGAAGATCAAGCGCGAGAACGGCGCGACCATTGAGCGGGACTCCACCCCCGATGCCTCCATCGGCATCCTCTGGATGTTCGATATTCTCCCGCCGGACGATCCGCGTGTCGTCTCCACCATCCAGCGGCTTGAGCGCGCGCTCACCGTGCACTCGCCGATCGGGGGGATGGCGCGGTATCTCAATGATTACTATCAGTCTGTGGTTCCGCCGACTCCGGAAATCCCCGGCAATCCCTGGATCATCACCACCCTCTGGTTCACGCAGTGGCGCATCGCCATAGCGAAGACGCTCGATGACCTGAAGCGTCCCCTCGAGGATCTGCGGTGGGCCGCGGCGAGGACTTCCGTCGCCGGCATGCTCCCGGAGCAGATGAATCCTCTCACGGGGGCTCCGCTCTCCGTCTCGCCGCTCACGTGGAGCCATGCGATCTTCGTGGAGACAGTCCTCCGCTATGCGGCGAAGGAGAAACAGATTGCGGGCGGGACTCAAGAATTACGAATTACGAATTAAGAATTACGAATAATTTTGTGTTCGGCATCTCCCTTTTCTCCACTCATAATTCTTCATTCATAATTCTTCTCAAGTCATCCAAGAACGACATGAATGCCAGAGCCACCATTCTCGGCGTCGATCTCGGCGGCACCAAGACGGCGCTCGCACTCTACGATGCCAGGACCCTTGAGCGCCGGGAGGAGCAGGTCCTGCCGACGTGTGCGGAACGAGGATTCGATGCCGTCCGCGAAACGCTCGTGCGCGAGATCGACGCTCTCCGGACGCTCGATACGGTTGCAGTGGGGGTGGGCGTGCCCGGTCTCGTGCGTGCCGATACGCATCGCGTGCTCACCATGCCGAACATTCCCGGAGCCGAAGGAGCAGACCTCCGCGCCGACATCGAGGCGCATACGGGGCTGCCGGTGGTCATCGAGAACGATGCGCGGTGCTTTGCGTTCGCCGAGGCGCTCCAGGGTGCTGGAAAGGGGCATCGCGTGGTTGTCGGGGTGACGCTTGGGACGGGCGTGGGCGGCGGCATCGTCATCGATGGGAAGCTCTATCACGGTGCCAGGGGTTTCGCGGGCGAAGTCGGACACATGCTGCTCATGCCGGGGAAGCCTCCGTATGCGGCTGACGATGATCGCGGCGACGCGGAGCAGTTCCTGTCCGGAACGGCGCTCGGGAGGCGCTGCAAAGGGGCACGGACACCGGCCGAGTATCTGGAAGGGGAAGCGGGCCGTTCCCTCCGGCCGCAGGTCATCCGCGAGCTTGGGTGGCTGGTGGCGGATCTCACGTATGCGCTGGATCCGTCCATCATCGTGTTCGGGGGCAGTGTGGGACGGGCGCTCAAACCGTATCTCCAGGAGATCGAGTCGGAGCTGAAGCACTGGCTCCTTCCGCGGAGCCAGCCGCCGGTCATCACGTGCGGGATTCTGGACGACGCGGCACGCAGAGGTGCGGCGCTGCTTGCGAAGGAGGCGATTGGGTAATACCGATTGAAGGGACCGAAGGAACCGACGTTATCCGAGGGGACCGAGGTAATGTCGGATGATTTTTCAACAAGGCACCTCGGTCACATCGGTCCCTTCGGCAACCTCGGCCCCTTCAGTCGGTCCCCTCGTTCGATATGCCCTTGAATTCATTGCTTCCTACACATATTTCCTCACCAGCTTCAGGAGGATGAGTGAGCAGAGGACGCCGAGGATGATGACGGCCACCCACCACCCGTAGGACGTCATGGACCGGAGGATGGGATTTCCCCCTTCGATCGCCGACTGCATGGTGTTGAGGGTCGTGGGGAACTCGCGGTTCGCCTCCGGGTTTCCGGCGAGGAGCTGGCCCGAGAGGGAGCGGAAGGAACGGTTGGTGACGGTGAACGCGAGCGCGAGGAAGGATGCCACAAACCCGCCGAGTGTTGCGAGGGCGATCTCGATGCCCCGGTGGTGGCTGCGGCCGACGTGCCCGGGGGCCTCGAAGTTCTGCATGGGCCATATTGTACATAAGCAAGGGGCAGAAAGGCAAAAGGGCAAGAGGGCAAAAAGGCAAGAAGGCAAAAGGGCAAAAAGGCAAAAAGTATGTTCCTATTCCACCTCTTGCCCTCTTGCCTTTTTGCCTTTAGTTGCCTTTCTGTCACCTCATCCGATACACCGTCGAATCCACGCTGGTCTTCCCGATATCCACCCAGGAGAAATCAGTCTCGCCGTCGCTCCAGAGGACGGAGTTTTCCTGCGTGCGCTCGCCGAGGATGGGGAGGGTGACGAAGAGTGTACTGGGGCCGGGGACGATCTCCGTGTTCGTGACGTTCGCATCGAGGAAGTACGTGAGGGAGGAGCCCTGCCAGACAGCGCTCTGGACCTCCTGCTCATCAATATGGCTGCAGGTCACGGTGAACGTGCCGGTGGTCTCGGTCGCCGTGCAGGGCATGGTGGTGCCGGCGTCCGACGCGCGGAGACGGAAACCCAGCGGATCCATCAGCACGTTCTGCGCCGACACGCGGAATTGAAGGGTTCTGATGATAACGTCGTTCGTGCCGTGGAATGAGTTGTCGTGCGGGGTAGCAATGAACTTGAAGGCGCCGATGTTCCTCTGTCCCGAGGGAATGAAGAATTCCTCCATAGAACCGCCGTTCACGATATCCGCAATCGTCGCGAGAGCCGTATCATGCATGGGACCGATGATCTGCCTGTTGGGTCCGGGGAGCGCGGTACCGATGAAGACTTCGCCGTCTTCCCGCTCATCGCCGTTGTTCTGGGGGAGCGTCTGGTCGGAGGAGGCGCCGCGCGCCTCGATGGCGACGGAGGAGGGAATCACGGTGGGGGAGAGGGAGAGACTCATGTTCTCGCCGCTCACGGCACCGAGCGCCTTCGTTTTTATCTTCGCCGCGATGACGAGCGTCACTTCCTGCTGCGGTGTCACGAGGATGGTCCGAAGGCTCAGGTTCGCGCAGAATCGTGTTTTGGGTTCGGTCGGGCCCGCCCGGCCTGCTGGCCATTCGGACGGGCACTGGCCGTTCGTCGCCTGTGCCACGGGCGATGATTTCCCGGGATCGAACCCCTGTCCCGGAGGCACGATGAACAGGAGCAGGGCCCCTACGCTGCTAGCCACACCGTCGATGCGGATGGTGTGGAGATCGGTGTCCTCGCCATTGGCGCGCAACCTCAATTTCAGGAGCGCATTGGAAATCGTTCCTCCGAGCAGGAGGTGGCTGCGCGTGGGAACCGTGTCTGCCGTGACGAAGAGGTTGCCGCGCTCCGAGACATTCACGTTCGTGCTCGCTTCGGTGTTCACGCGGATGAAGCAGGTATCCGCGGTGCAGGCGTTATCGGTCTCGATGCCGGTGAGCGCCAGGCCGTCTTCTGCTCCCTGCGCTTCCACGTAGTCTGGGAGAAGAGTAGCGAACTCGAGCCCGATCGTCACGGGACCGAGGCCTCCGGCGAGATCCGCCGTGACCACGAACGGGACCGTCAGTCCTTTCTGGAGGAGAATGCCTCCCCCCGTGAGTTCAGAGAACGTGAGCGTTCCGGCATCCGTCCGCCCGTCGATCTGCACGATTTGCTCATACTTCCCGTCGCCATCCCGGTCCATCGCGAGCCGATAGTGCTGCCCGAATGCGAGCGAACCGATGGAAGGCGCGAACTTGAGGGAGGAGAGGAGGACATCCTGGCGTCCGGCCAGCGCGGTGAACTTCAGGAGCGGGAGACCCTGCTGGCCCTGGGCAATGGTCGTGAGCGTCCCCGTAGTGCGCTGGTCGATCTGGAGGAACGCGCGGCGTACCGGTTCGGGAACGATGATGCAGATGGAGCTGCAGCCGTCGCTGTCGAGCGTGTTGCCGTCATCGCATTGCTCCGGGACTTCCCGTACCCCGTTGCCACAGACTGCAGGATGGCCGGACGGGGGATGCCTGGCTGCTTCTTCGGTGTTATGGAGGAGCGCTACGGTGAGCGAAGCCATCTCTCCCCGCGTCAGGAGATGCGCGGGCTTCTTCAGGAGCGGGATGAGGATCTTGAGCCTGCGCGCCGCGAGGAGGTACGGCTCGTACCAGAGACCGCTTCCGGATGAGAGGGGAGTAGAGAACGTGCGGAAAGCCATCTTCAGGGCTTCTGCGAGGCTCACGGGTTTCCCGGGGCGGAACAATCCGTCCGGATACCCGCTCACGATGCCGAGAGCGCGGGCGAGACAGACAGGCTGGGCGTACCACTGCGGTGTCTGGACTTCGAGATCCAGGAAGCACCGGAGATCGCCCGGAGGCAGAGCCTTGGGGAAACGCGTGTCGAGGAGGATCTTCAGGAACTCGGCGCGGTTGACGGGCGCATCCGGCCGGAACGTCCCGTCCTCGTATCCCTGCACGACTCCGTGGTCCGTGAGCTCGATAATCGCGTCGCGGTACGGGGAGGCGGAGAGGTCGGTAAACGGAGCACTCCGGGCGGCGACCGGGAGGAGGATCAGGATCGCGCCGACGATGGCAAACAATCGCCGCATGGCTGTATAGTAACGTACGCATGCCGTTCTTCGCACTGGAGTGACTCATATTCTTTTACCGTCCCCATGATGACCAGCCCCAATGACCGCGGTTTCCGCTCGTTCCTCCGGAGGAGTCTGAAGCCGTTCGTTCTCCTCCTTCTCCTCCTGTCTATTGGAGCGAACGTCTTCCTGCTCCGGTCAAACCCGTTGCAGCGCCGGAGCGGAGACGGCGCACCGCCTGTCGGTCAGGAGAGCACGGGCGAAGCTCTTCCTCCACGTGCGTTCGGGACGGTGGACGGCGGATTTTCCCGCACGCCCCAGATTCCCGTGCTCAGCGGCGGCACGATCTCGCCGGTCGGGACGTACGTCGTCACGTCCGGGCTTCTTCCCGCCCTCCCCTCCGTGCTGACGCTCTACCGCGATCAGGGCATCGGGATGCAGGATGCATTCTTCCTGAATCTCTTCCGCTCGGCGCGCGTGCCGCTCGACTTCGCCCGGTTGCAGCTCTCGCCGCAGGGATTCGAGTTCCGCACCGCCAACGGCGCATTCACCATTACGCTCCGTCTGCAGGATCGTCTCCTGACGATCCGCCGCACCGGGTCGCCCGTTCCTCCGGTTCCCGCGACGGGCAAGGCCGGCGATGAAGAGATGATCGCGCTCGCGCGCGATACGGCCTCCCAGTTCGGGATCGAGAGCGCCGGCTTCGCCCCTCCGTTCGTGGCAGACATCGCAGGAACGGCGGTCGTGCGCTGGCCTCTCCGGTTCTCGGGGAGCGAGGTCATCGATGTCCGCGGACAGGCCGTCAATGCGCTGGCGGTCAAGCTCGATCGGCAGTCGCGGACCGTCTCGGAACTCAACCTCAATCTCCTCTCGTCTCAGGTGTTCGCGCGTTCCGACTATCCGTCCGCGAGCCGTGAGGAACTCGCAGCCGGTCTCTTGAGTGGCGGTCTTCTGCCGCTCAGCGGAGCCGGACTCAAGGGGAAGCCGGCAACAGTCACGTACGGCGACGCGGATCTTGTCTACGTCCTCCGCCGCGGGGACAGCGCGCGCCCGACGTACGTGGTGCCGGCTGTCCGCGTGTTCTGGGAGCAGAAGTCGACGTGCTCGACGTGCGATCCCATTCGCCTCTCGACCTTCGTCCCCGCTATAGCGCCTGCGGATTTCCTGTGGTTCATCCGCGCTCCGGCACCCGCGCCTGTTCTCTCGTCCTCCTCTTCCCCGGTCGCGCCTCCCACGGCATCCGGCAGCGGCATGCCATCAGCCCCGCTTTAAAAACGGGCACCCGGGTCGGAGTCCCTCGCTCGTGAGATTGAAGGAACTCCGATCCGAATGCCCGTTTATTTGCACTCAATTCATTTAGAGGTGAATTGAGCGCGGAAGACGCCGACCGGGCGTCTTCTGCTCCCTACACCTCTTGCGGCTCTAAGCGGGGGCCGCTCCGTTGTGTGTTTGTTGTATCCCGATGTGTCGGGAATCGCATCTTCCATCGGCCGGAAGAAGGCCGTGTGTGTATGTTTGTGGATCCCTCTTCCTTGTGGGGCGAGGGAACTCTCCGGTCGGAAGACTGCGCGTACATGTGCTTGGTGCCCATGGACGGTAGTTTTGGGGGTCGAAGAGCAGGGAGGATGATGGAATGACGTGAGCATCCTCAGCGACCATCCCATCATTCTCCCTGCTCCAACCCATGAGGTGTTGAGAGGATTTGAAGGAACAAATCGAAATATAATACATGATTCTTGTTTTGTTTGCAAGGATTTAGAGCGCAAGAAAAGAAACCGAGGAGTCCCCGTCCGAACGGATATTCATCCGGGCGGGCGAAGAAACCGACGAAACCGAGGATCATCTGTCTTTCCTCGGACTCTCTCGCCTCGGCGAAGCCTTTGGGCGAAGTCGGGTCGGTTTCCTTGGATTCTTCCTATTATGCTTTACCATGCTTCACACATGCATCCCGGAAAACTCGTCCTCATCATCGGCCCGAGCGGAGTGGGGAAGAGCGTGATCCTCAAGACGCTCCGCGACCGGCATCCGGAGCTCGTATTTCCGCGATCGGCGACCACGCGCCTCCGGCGACCCGGTGAAGGGGATGACCTCTACCGGTTCGTCTCGGAAGAGGAATTTTCGCTGTGGCTCTCTGAAGGAAAGTTTCTCGAAACGGCTCAGGTGCACCACGGAGGACGCTACGGGACACTCCTCGGGGAAATCATTCCACCGATCGAACAGGGGAAGATCGTTGTCCGGGAAGTAGATGTCCAGGGATTCGAAAGCATCAGGAAAACCCCTTCTTTCAGCAAAAACGGACCGTACAGGCTCCAGACTATCTTCATCCTTCCCGAGAACGAGGAGCAGCTCGTCTCGCACATTCAGGGTCGTGCCCCGATGCCGGAAGAGGAACTCCAGCACCGCCTTACGAGCATGCGGAAGGAATTGACAGTGGCGAGCCGAACGGACGCGCAGGTCGTCAATAAAGAGGGGGGACTTGAAGAGGCGGTAAGGGAAGTGGAGGAGCTGGTCTTTTCGAGTTAGCTGCCGATTTAAATCGGCAGCTAACTTACTCTGCTGAGTCCTCCCCCAGATGCTGCTTGCGTTTCTCTCTCAGGAGCGCGCTGCCGACGATGGAGCTGATGGCGCCACCGATGATGAACCCCACGATGAGCCGCCGGATCATCCTTCTCCGCTTGTTCGGCTCTTGCTTGCGTTTACGAAAAAACCACATGTGGAGAGTATAGCAGGCCTGAGAGGGAAGTGGCGGAAGTGCATGAAGAAGGCAGTGAGGGCATAAAAGGCAGTGAAGGCAGTGAAGCAATGACCTCACTGCCTTCACTGTCCTCACTGCCCTCACTTCCCTTTTTCAGGTTCCTTGCCTCCTGGTCGTTTGTCGGCGATCCTACGGGCGTGCAGCTTAAGTCCCATGGTCGATCTTTCGATCTTTCGATCTCTCGCATCGCGGTCGTCGGAGTAATCAACGCAACACCTGATTCCTATGTCCTGGAAAGCAGATCCATGGATAGAGATGCCATCGTTGCGCGGGCGCGGCAGTATGCCGGAGAAGGCGCGGACATCATCGAGATCGGCGGGGAATCGACGGGCCCCGGCTCCACCGATGTCCCCCTTGAAGAGGAATTGAGGAGAGTGCTTCCCGCCGTCGGAGCTTTGCGTTCGGCATTGCCGGATCTGTGGATCTCCGTTGATACCTGCAAGTCGGAGGTGGCGCTTCAGGCACTTCAGGCGGGGGCCGACATGATCAACGATGTCACGGCTGGGAGGGGAGATGCGAACATGTTTCCGGTGATCGCGCAGGCGGGATGCCCCTGTGTTCTCATGTATGCGAAAGATCCCTCGCCGCGGACAACTGTAAAACCGGTTCAGTACGATGACATTGTGAAAACCATCCGGACTTTTTTGATTGAACGGAAGACACGGGCAGCAGCAGCGGGTATGAAGGAATCACAGATAATCATTGATCCGGGACTTGGCCATTTTCTCTCTTCCGATCCGAAATATTCATACGAAGTTATAAAGCGCCTGAAGGAATTAAGCGATCTGGGTCCGATTTTTATAAGCCCTTCCCGCAAGTCTTTTTTGGCGGGAATTCGAAATGATCCGCCGGCCGAAAGACTCCCCGCCACACTCGCGGTCACGGCAATCGCCGTGCTCTCCGGCGCGCGGTTCATCCGAACACACGACATACTGGACACGCGCCGTGCGGCCGATGCTGCCTCCGCTATGGTGTTCCCCCGTTGAACAGGAGGATCACGGCATACACGAGAACGAAACTCAGGAGGACGATGGCGAGACCGATGACGACACGGATAGCCAGTGATTTCGCGGAGGTGAACTCGTCCTCTTTCCCGAAGCTGATCACCATCCGGAGTCCTGCGTAGATGAGGATGGCTACGGCAATCGTCGTGACGACCGCCAGGATGCCGAGGGCACGGAGCCCGATGAGCCCGATGAGGGCGCTCGGCTCGCGGCTGAAGAAGAACACCTGCTTGAAGACGTAGGCGCCGCCGATGATGATGAGTCCGATGATGACGTGGATGACGGCATTGCGGGCGGCAGAGTATGCGGCCTCGTCCCCGCCGAAGCTTGCTGCCGCGCGCAGGACGGCGACGATGATCGTCACGACGCCGAACATCGCCGCCATGGTGATCAGCCAGTCGGCGATTCCTTCTGCCTCTCCGCCGATGACGCCACCCGTATTGGCAATGAAGAGACCGGGGACACCGTTGTAGAGATTGCCGATGAAGGTGAGCGGGCCGACGGCGACGATGATCGTCGCGATGATGCCGCCCATGGCTGCGGCGATGATGGCGCTTCGCGCTTTCGTGAGAGCCGCTTCATCCTGCGAGACCATGAGGATGAAGCCGGAGATTACCACGACGAGGATGGCTATGGGGATCACGACAGGGACGAACACCGTGATGAGGCCGAGGAACATGTTGCCGATGTCCGCCCCCGTGGCATGTGCGGGAAACGGCAGCGCAAGGAGCGAGCCGAATGTGATGAGCCGGAGGAGTGTGGGGAGTCTTCGCATGTTCTAGACGAACGTCTTGATGAGCGTGTAGGAGGCGATGAGAATGGCGAGCGCGATGAGCGTGCCGATGATGATGCGTTTGGCCCTGTCGCGAAGCGACTCGTCGATCGAGATGATGAGGAGGATGCCGGCGACGATGAGCGCGATGACACAGAGGAACCCGATGAGCTGCAGGAGGAAGAGCGCGATCCCCACGAGTTCATCGAGGACGAGGGACGGGTTCACATCCGTGACCGCATGGACGATGCTGTATGCGAGGAGCATGATTGCCACGCCGATAATGTTTCCGATGAGAACCTTCCGCCATTTCGAGAAAGCCCCCTCATCTCCCTGCGACGTGATCATCCCGATGCCTGCGATAGTCACGATGAGGGTGAAGATTCCCGCCGCGCCGGTGAGGATGTAGTCGGTGACGCTCGTGATGCCGGGGATAAGGAAGGAGGGATTCACCGTCAGGTAGAACGCGCTGGCGATGCCGCTCGCGCAGCCGATGACGACGAGTCCGGTGAACAGGTGCACGAAAGAATTCCTGAGCTGCGAGTACGAGCTCTCGCTCTGTGAGTGCACGATCATCCGTACGGCGTAGTAGAACACCGCGGCTGCGGCGATCCCTCCGAATGCGATCAGCGCCTGCTCGAGGATATGGTTCTGGATGAACGTGCTCAGCGCGGCTGCCCCGCCTGCCGCACTGCCGGTCTGTGGTGCGAGGAGGAGCCCCGAAGTGAGGACAAAACCGATGGAGCGCAGCTTGTAGCGCATAAATCTAACGATTATAGCACAGAAATAGTGACAAAACAACTTGCTGACTTGTCAAAAAGGCCTAAAATAATCGCATGTTTCAGCCATCCATACCTACATCACAGGTCGTGTCTCCGGTGCTCTTGAAGAGGGGAGTCGCACAGGCGTATGGGCTTCTCACGCTTGCAATGCTCACAACGCTCGTTGGTGTCTTTGCGGGAATGACCTTCGCCATGCCTATCATCGCGTCCGGCTGGATTTTCATCCTCTTCCTCGCCGAAGTGGTGCTCGTGTTCTCGGCACGGGCATGGGTGCGGTCGTCTCCGCTCAACTACGTGCTCTTCGTGCTCTTCCCCTTCCTGTCCGGGCTCACGCTGACCCCCATCCTCATCGGGGTCCTCGCGGGGTACGTAAACGGCGCTTCCATTCTCTTGAATGCGGTCGTTTCCTCGGCCCTCCTGGTGGCTGCATCGGCGGTGGTTGCGAGTATCTCCTCGGCGAACCTCGGCGGTATTTCTGGGCGTTTCCTCTTCAACGCGCTCATCGGTCTCCTCGTCTTCGGCCTTCTGCAGCTCTTCATTCCGGCCATGCGCGGGCCGGCCATCGAAATGATCGTCTCGGGAGCGGGGATCATCGTCTTCGCGCTTTTCCTCGCGTATGACATCCAGCGCCTGCAGCGCGATGCGACGATTGGCGAGTCGCCGTTCCTTCTCGCACTCTCCCTGTACCTCGATATCTTCAATCTGTTCCTCTACGTTCTCCGCTTCATGATGGCGCTCAGCGGACAGAGGCGGTGATGAGCTTTGAGCGGTGAGCTTTGAGCTTTGAGAAAAGGTTTTTTTTATCCTGATTCAATGGTGTTTCTCATCGCTCACAGCTCAAAGCTCATAGCTTGATTCTGTTCTTCTATTTACATCCGCCCTCCCCGTCTGTAACTTGTCCCCGCTATGGCCAAGCGTCCCACGCCCAAGAAGCGGCTCAGTAAGGATCGAAGCCGATGTCGCCACTCCGTGTACCTCGGCAAGGAGATCGTGCGTCTCAGGAATTTTTCTTCCTCTCCATTCGCGGGTCCCGCTACAGCGAAAGACCGCAGTGGAAAGGCATTGAAGAAGATCACGAGGGTGAAAGCGTGAGGAATGTAAAAAGAATGTAAAATGTACAATGTAAAATGTACAATGACTTTGTAATTCGTGTACCTGCTTTTTTTCATTCTACATTGTACATTCTACATTTTACATTCTTTTTATGCCCTCCCGTCGCCGTCTCGCACGTATCGTGGTCATGCAGACGGTCTTCGAGATGCAGGTGCGCCTCATCGATGAGCAGAGTTCGCTCCAGAAGAACATCGCGGAAGCAGGGGGGAATGAGGCGGTGGATATTCCGTTCTGCGAGAAGCTCCTTAAGGGTGTAGGGAAGCACTGGGAAATGGTGCGCAACGGGATTCAGACGCATGCGCCGGAGTGGCCGCTCGAGCGGATGGACACGATCACCAGATCGATCCTCATGATCGGGGCGTTCGAGCTCATGTTCTGTGCTGACGTTCCCCCTGCGGTGGTGATGAACGAGGCGATCGAAATTGCCAAAGAGTACGGCACCGCCGAGAGCGCGAAGTTCGTGAATGGGGTACTCAATGCGCTGGCGCATCGGGGGGATGTCAAGCCAACCGGATAAAATTGCTACATTGTTTCATTGCTACATTGTTCGCAAGCGAAACACCCCGGTTGTTGCGTGCAAACAATGAAACAATGTAGCAATGTACCAATGGTTTTTATGCCCAACCCCACCTCCCTCGCCGGCCTCGAACGCATTGTAGGCGTCCGGTTCCGCAACAAAGAGCTGCTGTATCAGGCTCTCACGCACCGCTCGGCGATCCACGAGCGCGCGCGCCACGGCAACAACGAGCGCCTGGAGTTTCTCGGGGATGCCGTCCTCCAGCTCATCACCACCGAGTATCTCTTCGAACTTACGGACAAGCCGGAGGGAGAGCTCACGAACTGGCGGTCGGCCCTCGTGCAGGGCAACCACCTCTATGAAGTCGCCCGCGAGCTTCACTTCGGCGATTACCTGTTCCTCAGTCGCGGCGAGGAGGCGAGCGGCGGCCGGACGAAACAATCGACACTTGCCAACGCGCTGGAGGCCTTCATCGGTGCGCTGTTTCTGGATCAGGGATTGGAGGCCGCGCGCCAGTTCGTCCATACGTTCATCATCACGCACTTGAAACAGCTCCTCGCCAAAGGGCGCCACCGTGACGAGAAGAGCGTCTTCCAGGAGCTGGCGCAGGAGAAGACGGGCATCACCCCCACCTACCAGCCCCTCTCGGAAGCGGGCCCCGATCACCTGAAGCTCTTCACCTGCGCCGTGTTCATCGGCGAGGAGAAGGTGGCGGTGGGGAAGGGGAATACGAAGCAGAAGGCCGAGCAGGAAGCCGCGAAAGAAGCGCTGAAGGTGAAGGGGTGGAAGTGAGACGAAAGGAAACCGAGGAATCCGAAGAATCCAAAGAAACCGACGATGTAAAAAAAACTCCTTGGAATCCTTGGATTCCTCGGTTTCTTTGGATTCCTTACCGCTCAATTCTTCCCCAAATCCTGCGCCTTTATCTCGATTTTATCCCCCCGTTTCACCGTGTGACTGAGCAGATAATCCGCCAGATAATTTTCGATCGTCTGCGTGATCGTCCGGCGCATTTCGCGCGCGCCGAACTCCGGGTTGAAGCCGCGGGTGGCGAGCAAGTCGATGACTGCCGGTTCCACGGTTATTTCGATGCCTTTCTGGGACTGGACGTCATTGATAATTGCACCAAGCATCAGAATGGCAAGTTTACGAACTTCCTCCGCCGTCGGAGGGGCGAAGAGGATGACTTCGTCGAAACGGTTGACGAATTCCGGGGAGAAGACGTGCTCCGCCACAATGGTGTCGATGAGAGCGAGCCGGAACGCATCCTTCTCCCCGGGGGCTTGGGGAATCGGGTGATCCTTCAGCCAGTGGACGCCGGCGTTCGAGGTGGCGATGATGATGGTGTTCTTGAAGTCGGTCTTCATGCCCTGTCCGTCGATGAGCGTTCCTTCGTCGAGAACCTGCAGGAGGACATTTCGCACCTTGGGATGCGCCTTCTCGATTTCGTCGAAGAGCACCAGCGAGAACGGCCTGTCCAAGACCCGTTTGGTCAGGACTCCCTCGGCGAAACCTCTGTCGGTCGGTCCGCCGATCAATGTTTGCATGCCGCTCTCGCCTGCGAGCTCGTTCATATCCACGCGGATGAAGCTCTCGGCGCTGCCGAAGTACTCCGTGGCGAGTACCTTCGCCGTTTCCGTTTTCCCCACACCGGTACTCCCGAGGAACAGGAATGTGCCGATGGGGCGCTTGCGCATCTGGAGATTCAGCCGTCCGCGCTTGAGGGCGGCGACCAGGCCAGAGAGCGCCTGTTCCTGGCCGATAATGTGCTCTTGGAGCCGCTCTTTGAGGTGCATCAGCACGTTTTTCTCGCGGTCGGAGAGGGCGCGGACATCGATGCGGGTGCGTTCCGAGATCGTCTCGCGTACGTCCTCTTCCGTGATGGTTATTTTCCCGCTCCCGCGGACTCTCATGACCGTTTCGCGCAGGACATCCACGGCTTTGCCCGGAAGGCCGATGCGACTGATGTACTGCTTGCAGAGTTCCAGCAGGATCTTGAGCGCCCGGTACGACATGCGGACCCGGCGCCTGTGCTCCAGGCTGAAGTATTCCTCCAGCAGAACGGCCATGGATTCCGTGTCGGAGGAATCCTCGAGGTACACTTTCTTGAAGAGATTGTCGATCAAAGGGTCGGTTTTGATGAGGGTGTGATATTCGGCGGTATCCGACACACAGGCGACCCGCACGTTCTTGCTCTGGAGGAGTGTCAAGAGGATTTGCTTGAGCCGCGGATCGGCCGCCTTCAGGAACATCGGCGTGTCCTCGATGACCAGGATGAACCGGCCGCCCTGCGACGTGTCTTCTACGGCCTTCAGGAAATCCCTGTCGCTCTGCGCCGATCCGGACAGGAGCAGCGCGGTCTTGAGGAGCAGGACATCCGTGAAGGCCCTGCCGCGCTCGATTTCCTCGCGGCGCAGGATGTAAGCGAGGTTCCGGATCAGCGTCCGTTTCCCGGTGCCGGTATCCCCGAGCAGGAGCAGGTTGGCCCCGCTACTGTCGGTCGCGACCGACGTGGCTCCGCCGCCCCCCGTGAAGACCTGTTCCATGGTCTTGAGCGTGTCGCGGTGAATCATGATGGAGCGCTCCTTGCTCAAAATCATTTCCGAGAGATTCCGGGTGAGCCGCTCCAGCGCCGTGTTGTAGCCGATGACCCACGAGCGGCCGATGGAGCCCATAACCCTGACGAGCGCTTCCGGACTCAGGGAGTGGCGCTTGCGCTCGTGCAGATAGAAGTGGAATGCCTCGGCCCGGAGGACACTCTCCATGTCCTCGAGGCTTAAGTCCGCCTTGTACACCAGCTCCTGGAGACCGGGAACGTGCGTCAGGAAGGCGTAGATCGTCGCCGTGGAATCGAACCGCTCCGTGCCGAGCTCCGCTACCGCGTCGGCGATCCACTGGAGGCAGGTTTCGAGGGAACAGTCGGGAGGGTGTTCACGGATGGTGGCGAGAATCGCTTGCCGGTCGAGATCGATCTGATGGAGGACGAAGAGCCCCCGATTACTCTCCATTGCGGCTTCGAGGAGTGTGGCGGGAGTCAACGCGGGCTTCGTGGAGAGGTGCTGCACCATGTGGTAGGACAACTTTTCCGCGAACACCGAGCCCTTCACCGGACAGGAGGATGACCCGCCCGGCCAGTAGGCCGTTCGGACGGGCACGATGAGTTTGTCGGTGATGAAACGGTGCAGGACCCAGAGCCAGCCGAAGAAGAGCCCTGCGATGATCCACAGGGAACGGATGTCATGCCGGATGGCGCCTTCCGCCATGAGCGGCGAGAGGAGCAGCGCGTAGAGAACGACCGAGAGAGGCCGGAAGAAGATCCTCCGGAGTTCTACGGCGAGGAATTGCGTCGTCTGCCGGAGTTCGCGGAAGGAGAGAGACATCAGATCGATGCGGCAATCAGGAAGACACCCCACACTGTGAGGAGCGGGAAGGCGATCCACAGCACCAGGTAGAGGACCGTGAGTCCGAGGAGCAGGGCGTGGAGTACGAGTCCGAAGGCGATGGTGATGAGACGAACGACGCAACCGACTCCCCGCGCGAGGAGACTGAAGCAGAAGGCCTCGAAGAGAAGCTGCGGGTTAAGTCCGCGCCGCGGCGTGCGGTCGAGGATGTTTTTCCAGGGCGAGAGGAGGGTCTTAAGGAGGAATCCGAAGGGAACGATATCCAGAAGCGCGCACGCGTACTGCGCATATCCCTGGATGATCCTGAGAGGCATCTCTATGAGGTACCACTTGACGAAGAGCAGCATGTAGGAAACCATAATCTGTTTATTATAACACAAAAAACCACCTTTCTTAAGCCTGAAGGGCATATGTGGAGGAGATTTGTCAATCTAGCCTCAGGCCGGACATTCGTGCTCGGCTTGAAAGCCACAACAACATTTCAGGTCGGGCAGTATGCCCGACCTGTGCCAGGCAAGAATGCCTGGCCTGCAAAGCCATGCCTTTACCCCATCTTTATCTCAATATCCACACCACTCGGCAAGCTCAAATTTTGCAGCGCGTCGACCGTCTTGAACGTCGTTTCGCTCAGGTCAATGAGCCGCCGGTGGATGCGCATTTCGAACTGGTCTCTGGCGTCTTTGTGAACGAAGGTCGAACGGTTCACGGTGAACTTGCGGATGGTCGTCGGGAGGGGGATGGGGCCGTGGACGACGGCGCCCGTCCGCATAGCCGTATCCGTGATCTTGAGGGCCGTCTCGTCGAGGACGGTATGGTCAAAGGCGCTCAAGCGGATGCGGATGCCCTTCACCTTCGATCCTGCAGCAGCAGCGGAAGCCGCAACAGGCTGCGCAGCCGGTTTGCGGGCGGCGGCAGACGGGGCTTTGAACGCTGCTTTCCTGGGTGCCGGCTTCGCTGTCCGTGCAGGCCCGCCCGGCCTGCTGGTCGTCCCGCCCGGATGACCCGGCCCGCCAGACCGATGTCGGGCTGGTCGGACGGGTCGGACGGGCGCACTCCTCCGGAGCGGCGCTTTCTTCGGAGCTTTCGCCTTCTTCTTCAGGACAGCAGCGATCTTCTTGGAGGGGGACATAGGCGGGAGTTAAAGAGCGATTACTTGTTGATCTTGGTCACCGCACCGGCGCCGACCGTGCGGCCGCCTTCGCGGATGGCAAAGCGTGTGCCGACATCGATGGCGACAGGGGCGCCGAGAGCCACGGTGAACTTCACACTGTCACCCGGCATGACCATCTCGACACCGGCGGGCAGCTGCACTTCACCCGTCACGTCCGTCGTGCGGATGTAGAACTGCGGCTTGTATCCCTTGAAGAACGGCGTGTGGCGGCCGCCTTCCTCTTTGGTGAGGATGTAAACCTCCGATTCGAAATCCGTGTGCGGCTTGATGGAGCCAGGCTTGGCGAGCACCTGTCCGCGCTCGATATCCGTCCGCTCGATGCCGCGGAGAAGGAGACCGACGTTGTCGCCGGCCATGCCCTCGTCGAGGAGCTTGTGGAACATCTCCACGCCTGTGCAAACAGTCTTGCGGGTCGGCCGGATGCCGACGATCTCGACTTCTTCGTTGATTTTCACCTTTCCCTGCTCGATGCGGCCTGTGGCGACGGTGCCGCGTCCCTTGATGGAGAACACGTCCTCCACTGACATGAGAAACGGCTTGTCCACGTCGCGCTTCGGATCGGGGATGTACGTGTCGAGGGTCGTGAGGAGTTCCTTGAGCTTGGCGAGCTCCTCCTTGTCTCCTTCCATGGCCTTGAGGGCTGAGCCCCTGATGATCGGGGTCTTGTCGCCGGGGAAGCCGTACTTCGTGAGAAGTTCCCGTATCTCCATCTCGACCAGATCGATCAGTTCCTTGTCCTTCACCATGTCGATTTTGTTGAGGTAGACGACGATGTACGGAACGTTCACCTGCCTCGCAAGCAGAATGTGCTCCCGGGTCTGGGGCATGGGGCCGTCGGCGGCGGAAACCACGAGAATCGCGGCATCCATCTGCGCGGCGCCTGTGATCATGTTCTTCACATAGTCGGCGTGGCCCGGGCAGTCCACGTGCGCGTAGTGGCGCTTGTCGGACTCATACTCCACGTGTGCGGTGTTGATCGTGATGCCGCGCGCTTTCTCCTCCGGCGCGTTATCGATCTGGTCGTACGCCTTCTTCTCGTCAGCGGGCGAGAAATTGAGGGAGAGAGCGGCCGTGAGCGTCGTCTTCCCGTGGTCGACGTGACCGATGGTACCGACGTTGACGTGCGTCTTGGTGCGATCGAACTTCTTCTGGTCTGCCATAGGGATAGGGGAAAAAAAGGGATGAGGGTGATCCTCAGAGCGTGAGAATCGTACCGGTTGAAGCCGCGGAAGTCTAGGGGATGTGGGGGAGGGGGTCAACGGGATGACGGAGCTTCAAGCGGCGAGCTACAAGTTTCAAGCAGCTTGAAGCTGTCCGCTTGCGGCCTGAAGCTGCGATTCACTTCGCCATCTCCTCAATCCTTCGCTCCCGGATCACGTTCACCTTGATGACGCCCGGGTAGGTGAGCTCGGCTTCGATCTTGCGTGCGATATCTTTTGCGAGCTTCTCCTGAGTGAGGTCGTCAATCTTGCCGGCATCCACGAACACGCGGATCTCGCGGCCGGCGGAAATGGCATAGGCGCGGGAGATGCCCTCGAAGCTCCGTGCGGTGTTCTCGAGCTCCGTGAGACGCTTGATATACGCCTCCATGGATTCCCGTCTCGCGCCCGGTCGTGAACCGGAGATGGCGTCCGCCGCCGCCACGATGAAGGCTTCCGCCGACTGGATGGGGGTGTCCTCATGATGGGAAGCCACGCAGTGGATGACCTCCGGACGGACTTTGAAACGTTTGCAAATCTCCACGCCGATTTGCACGTGCGTGCCGGAAACATCGTGATCAAGCGCCTTGCCGATGTCGTGGAGCAGGCAGCCTTCAACGACGATCGAAGCGTCGGCACCTATTTCTTCCGCCATCATGCGTCCCAGCTGTGCCATTTCCACCGAGTGCTTCAGGATGTTCTGGCCGTAGCTCGTCCGGAAGCGGAGGCGGCCGATGATCTTGAGGAGATCGTTCGAGTATCCCGTGATGCCGAGTTCCTCGACCGCGCGCTTGCCGAACTCCAGCATCATCTTGCCGACTTCCTCCTTCACCTTGTTCACCACTTCCTCGATGCGCGCCGGCTGGATGCGACCGTCTTCGACGAGCTTCTCGAGAGCGAGCTTCGCCACGTAGCGTCGGACGAGGTCGTAGCCGGAGATGACCACCGCGCCCGGCGTGTCATCGATGATCACGTCGACGCCGGTCGCCGCTTCGAAGGCGACGATGTTCCGGCCTTCCTTGCCGATGATGCGACCCTTGATGTCGTCGGCCGGCAACTGCACCACCGTCGTAGTGGATTCCGTGGCGACTTCGGAGGCATAGCGTTGGATCGCTTCGGCGAGCAGGTTCTTCGATGTTGCTTCGGCTTCCTCCTCCATGTGCTTCCTGAGTGCTTTCACGCGGGACGCGAAGTAGCCGGAAAACTCCTGCTTCAGTTCGTCCCAGAGCTGCTCTTTGGCCTGTTCGGTCGAGAGTCCCGCGACCTTCTCCAGTGCTTCCCGGTGCTTCTTCGTGGATTCTTTCAGCTCTTCCTGCATGGCTTTGCTCTCCGTCTCCTGCTTCTCCACGCGGTGCCTCTGGCTCTCGACCTCCTGGACATTCCGGTCCAGATTCTTCTCCTTCTCCTCGACTCTGGCGGTGTCTTTCTCCAGTTTGCGCATGATTTCCTGCGCCTCGAGCTTCGCGGAGGAGACAAGTTCCTTCGCCTGGGCTTTCGCTTCGGCTTCCTGTGTGCGGAGCGTGCTCTTCACTTCGATGACTTTCACGTTGAGCTCATTGAGCTCGTGTTCCTTCCCCGCGATCTGGTTCTGCAGGGACATGCTGATTTTCTTTCCCTTGCTGAACCAGAACCAGCCGGCGAGGAGGCCTAAGAGGGCTCCCGCGAGCAGTGCGAGAAAGACAATGATTGCGATGGATTCCATAGAGAATTGGGCAACGAATAGGGTTGCCACTGTCCACGCTTGACGGATTTTCCTAAAAATTGTCTTACTCCTATTTCAAAACGCTTACCGCATAGGACGGCGAAGCTGTGACGTTTTGTGAGGGAAAAGCCAGTGTCAGAGGAGAGAAGACGATCATCAGGAGGAACGTTCGAAACGTTACAGTGGAATGTAACTTTACTGTACCTGAAATGGACGGCGGAAGCGAGAGCGCTCAGAGCGCAGCTGGAAGCCAAAGCAGGAGATTCAAGCCAAAAACAGGCGTTGATTTTTTCGTGAAGTGGTCTGTAGCGAAGAACCCCGAAGATCGCGAGGAAAAGGCAGGGGTAAGTGCTCACTGACCTTATGAAAGATTGCCTTTATAATGGGCTAAAGCCCAAGTTCCGGTATCGGTAACCCAGCCCTTAAGGGCTGGGTTACCGCGCTTATTTACCGTGCTTTAGCTTTTTCTGCGCAGGGGTCAGTGAGCAGTTACGGCAGAGGCGTTCTCCTTCATCATGGAACTTGTTTCTGCTCTTTCTGAAGCGAAGAAAACGACGGGCTTCCATTTTGCTTCCGGCAGCGGCATTCCCGGCATGCCCCCTTTCCGGTTTGCTTGTGCCATGCGGTTTTCGCGATTGCTCTCACTCGTTTTTCTCGCCGTCTCTTTCCTCTCCTTCAGGGAGACAGCCCTTGCCTCTGCTGTGATCAATGAGGTGATGTGGATGGGGACCGACCTCAGTGCATCGGACGAATGGGTCGAAATATTCAGTTCTGAACGTATGGAGATATCCGGGTGGAAGCTCCAGTACGTGAGCAGCAAAGACGAGGAAAAAACAATCGTCACCTTTGCATCGGGAACGGTCATGGAACCGGGGGAATACTTCATCGTCGCGCGTCAGCATGCCGATACATCGCGTCTCCTCGCCGAGCCCGAAGTGGTCGCGCCGTCCATGACGCTCCTGAATGATGGCCTTGTTCTGCGGCTCTACAATGTCGCGGGTGAACTCATGGATGAAGTGCATGCCGGGGATGGGACTCCATTTGCGGGCGCGAATCCGTCGGGAGGGATCGGGCGGGCGAGCATGGAGAGGATCGATCCAAACGGACCCGGGAGTGAGAAATCCAATTGGCGTACGGCGACGGTTTCCGTAGGGTTCGATGAAGGGGCGCAAGTATTCGGAACCCCCGGCTCTGCGAATGTGATCCCTTCGTCGTCGGAAGCGAGCAGCAGCGCTTCCTCTTCTTCCTCTTCCTCTTCTTCCTCTTCCTCTTCTTCCTCTTCCTCTTCCTCTTCTTCCTCTTCCTCTTCCTCTTCCTCTTCTTCCTCTTCCTCTTCCTCTTCTTCTTCTTCTTCTTCTTCTTCCTTCTCTTTCTCCTT
>Ga0209514_10001666_pt1 | contig 37129 bp, 38 predicted proteins | sample Subgrocontami58m_FD_187452 | JGI IMG/M metagenome (GOLD analysis project Ga0209514, IMG submission 187452) | Subsurface groundwater microbial communities from S. Glens Falls, New York, USA - GMW37 contaminated, 5.8 m (SPAdes) (version 3) | ecosystem: Environmental > Aquatic > Deep subsurface >...
CGCCGCCATGCGCAAGGCGGGATTCAAATACGACATCATGACCACGAGCTTCTTCCTGGGCCGGCGCTCGATCAAGGAAAGCCCCTCCTCCGAAATGCCCGTCTGGCAGGACAAGCTCTATGTCGCGCTTACCCGCCAAGCCGCCAACGCCACGGACTTCTTCTCGATCCCCTCCGACCGAGTCGTCGAACTGGGCGCGCAAGTGACGATTTAGCGCGCGCGAAAACAGTGGACGGGAGGGGGTCCAGGCACTAAGCAACGGCGGCCCCCGCGTGGCTCGCGTAAGAGCCGAAAAGGGCCGGCGGCGCCCGGTCGAGAGGGCTTTTTGAAGATTTCGCCGCCTTACGAAGGACGTCTGTCGCTTATGCCCACCCGCATCGATGATCGCTTCGCCGCCCTCAAGAAGGAAGGGCGCGCCGCCCTCGTGACCTTTGTGATGGCCGGCGACCCGGATCTCGCGACGTCGCTCGACATTTTGCGTGGCCTGCCCGGCGCCGGCGCGGACGTCATCGAGGTCGGCATGCCTTTCACCGATCCGATGGCGGATGGGCCGGCGATCCAGGCGGCGGGCCTGCGAGCGCTCAAGGCGGGGGCCACGCTCAAGAAGACCTTGAAGCTCGTCGCCGACTTCCGCGCCGGAGACGACGCCACCCCCATCGTGCTGATGGGCTACTACAATCCGATTTATGTTTACGGCGTCGACGCCTTCCTGCGCGACGCCCGGGACGCCGGCGTCGATGGCCTGATCGTCGTGGACCTGCCGCCCGAAGAAGACGCCGAACTTTGCGTTCCCGCGCGCAGCGCCGGGCTGAACTTCATCCGCCTCGCGACGCCGACGACCGATGACAAGCGGCTTCCCAAGGTGCTCGAAAATACAAGCGGCTTCGTCTATTATGTGTCGCTTACCGGCATCACCGGCGCGGCGCTTGCCGACTACGCCGGCGTCAGTCAGGCGGTTGCGCGCATCAAGCGGCACACGGCGCTGCCCATCGCCGTCGGATTCGGCGTCAAAAATGCGGAGAACGCCGCCGAGCTCGCCCGTAACGCCGATGGCGTCGTCGTCGGCACGGCGCTGGTCCAGGCGCTTAAGGCCTCGCTCGACGCCGAGGGCCGCGCCGGACCTTCGAGCGTTGGCGCTGTGACGGGGCTCGTCGCGTCCATCGCCGAAGGCGTGCGCGAGGCTCGGCCTAAGGGCGGCGTGATGAGTTGGCTGACGAGGCTCGTGTCATGAATTGGTATTCGAACGTCGTCCCGCCGAAGATCAAGGCGTTGATCAAGCGCGAAGCGCCGGAAAATCTCTGGGTGAAATGTCCCGAGAGCGGCCAGCTCGTCTTCCACAAGGACATCGAGGCCAATCTCTATGTCGTGCCCGGCTCGGGCTACCACATGCGCTGCCCGGTCGAGACGCGGCTCGCCAGCCTTTTCGACGACGCCGAATGCGAACTGCTTCCGACGCCGGAAGCGCCGCTGGATCCGCTCAAGTTTCGCGACATCAAGCGTTACGTTGACAAGCTGAAGGAATATCGAGTCAAAACCGGCATGACGGACGCCGTGACGATCGCCTTCGGCAATCTCGAAGGCTCGCCGGTCACCGTCGCCATTCAGGATTTCGAATTCCTGGGCGGCTCGCTTGGCATGGCGGCCGGCGAGGCGATCATCGCCGGCTGCGAACATGCGCTCGCCAAGCGCACGCCTTTTGTGATCTTCACGGCGTCGGGCGGCGCGCGCATGCAGGAGGGCATGTTCTCGCTGATGCAGATGCCGCGCACGACCATCGCCGTGCAGCGCCTGCGCGAGGCGCGCCTGCCCTATATCGTCGTGCTGACCAATCCGACGACGGGCGGCGTCACGGCGTCCTACGCCATGCTCGGCGACGTGCAGATCGCCGAGCCCGGCGCGATCGTCGGCTTCGCCGGCGCCCGCGTCATTGAGCAGACGATCCGCGAGAAGCTTCCAGAAGGCTTCCAGCGCGCCGAATATTTACGCGATCACGGCATGGTCGATATGGTGGTGCCGCGGCAGGAGCTGCGCGAGACGCTGGCGCGCCTGTGCGGTCTCCTGACCAAGTCGCCGCCGCGCCGCGCCGCCGCCTGATATCGCGAGGCGCAGCCGCAATGGATCAGCATGACGCGATCCTGTCGCGACTGCTCACGCTTCATCCAAAGAAGATCGATCTGTCGCTGGGGCGCACGGAGCGGCTGCTCGCCGCGCTCGGACGACCGGAGCTCAGACTGCCGCCCGTCATTCACGTCGCCGGCACCAACGGCAAAGGCTCGACGATCGCTTTTCTGCGCGCGATGCTCGAAGCCGCCGGCAAGCGCGTGCATGTTTATACGTCCCCTCACCTCTTGCGCTTCAACGAACGGATTCGTCTCGGCGCCGACGGCGGCGGAACGCTTGTCGACGACGAGCGTCTGAACGCGGCGCTCCAACGCTGCGAACAGGCGAACGCGGGGCAGCCGATCACCTTCTTCGAGATCACGACGGCGGCGGCCTTTTTGCTTTTCGCCGAAGCGCCGGCCGACTGGCTGCTGCTCGAGACGGGCCTCGGCGGGCGCTATGACGCGACCAATGTCATCTCGCAGCCCAAATGCGCCATCATCACCTCGATCTCCCTCGACCATCTCGAATTTCTCGGCGATACGGTCGAAAAGATCGCCCATGAGAAGGCCGGAATATTGAAGAAGGGCGCGCCGGCCGTGATCGGCTTCCAGTCGGAGCCCGTGGCGAGGGCGTTGGAGCGAGAAGCGCGACGCGTCGGCGCGACGCCGATCGTCGCCGGGCGGGACTTCCACATCTGCAACGAGAACGGGCGCCTCGTTTATGAGGACGAGCGCGGTTTGCTCGATCTGCCGCTGCCGCGGCTCGCCGGACGCCACCAGCATGAAAACGCCGCTGGCGCGATCGCCGCCCTGCGCGCCGTCGCCCCCGAGATTCCGCCCGCGGCGGTCGAGGCGGGGCTGACGCGCGCCGAATGGCCGGCGCGGCTGCAGCGGCTCATACGCGGGCGCATCGTCGATCTCGCCCCGCCCGGCGCCGAGGTGTGGCTCGACGGCGGCCATAATGAGGATGGCGGCCGCGTTCTGGCCGAGGCGATGGCCGAGTTCCACGACAAGGCGCCGCGCCCGCTGGCGCTGATCTGCGGCGCGCAGACGACCAAGGACGTTCGCGCGCTGCTCAAGCATTTCGTCGGACTGGCGCGCGAGGTTGTCGCGGTGCCGGTCGAGGGCGAGCATAAGAGCTGGCCGCCAGAGGATGTCGCGAGCCTCGCCAGGGCTGAGGGGATGCCCGGCGCCGCGGCGGGCGGCGTCGAGGAAGCGCTCGCGCTCCTTTCGACGCGCCGCTTCGACGCGCCGCCGCGCGTGCTCATTGCCGGTTCGCTTTATCTCGCCGCCTCGGTGCTGGCGGCCAACGGCTCGGTGGTGGAATGAGCCGCGCCGCCCGTTTCGCCGGCGCCGCGACATCGCCGAGAGAGCCGGGTCTCACGCTTTTGTAAGCTCCTCCACAAGCTTGCGGGCCGCCGGACCGGAGGAAGCCGGGTTCTGGCCCGTGATCAACTGGCCGTCCCGGACGACATACGGGGCCCAGTCCGCCGCCTTCGAGAAGCGCCCGCCCTTCGCCTGAAGCTCGTCCTCGACAAGGAACGGAACGACGTGGGTGAGACCGACCGCCTCCTCCTCGCCATTGGTGAAGCCGGTCACCGTCTTGTCCGCGACCAGCGGCCGGCCGTCGGGACCTTCGACATGGCGCAGCACGCCCGGCGCGTGGCACACGAGCGCGATGGGTTTGCCGGCGCGGATGAAGGATTCGATCAGCCTGATCGAATCCGGGTCCTCGGCGAGGTCCCACATCGGCCCATGGCCGCCGGGATAGAAGACCGAATCGAAATCGTCTTGACGGACGCTATCGAGCCGCGCCGTGTCGGCGAGGCGCGCCTTGGCCGCCTCGTCCGCTTGGAACCGGCGGGTGAGATCGGTCTGAAATTCGGGTTCATTGCTCTTTGGGTCCAACGGCGGCTGACCGCCCTTGGGCGAGGCAAGCGTGATCTCGGCGCCGGCGTCGAGAAAGACGTAATAGGGCGCAGCGAGCTCTTCCAGCCAGAAGCCTGTCTTTCGGCCTGTGTCGCCGAGCCTGTCGTGCGAGGTGAGGACGATGAGGATTTTCACGGATTTCTCCTGTTTCGGGCAGCATGTTCGCATGCTTGGGGTTGCGAAAAAATGACGCAATGGTCCGGCGGCGCCCAGCGCGAGCAGGAGGGTAGGCGCGCGAGGCCACTTGGATTCGGGAAAAATTTGCTCCACAAGCGCGCAGACGCGCGTTGCGCAACGACTGGAGCCAAGAACTCATGACCCTGATGTTGGCGAGCGTTCTCTCCCGCGACGAGGCGGAGATCGCCCTCTCGCGCGGCGCCGACATCATTGACTGCAAGGCGCCCTCGCGCGGCGCGCTGGGCGCTTTACCCCTGGACACCGTCGCTGAGATCGTCGCCTTCGTCGACGGCCGCCGCCCGGTCAGCGCCGTGGTCGAGCTGCCGCACGACGTCGCGCATGCGCTCCGCGACTTTGAAGAGGTCGTCGCGGCGGGCGTCGATTATGTGAAATTCGCCCTGCCGGCGACGCCCGACGCCGTCGAGATCATCGAGGCGCTGGCGCCGCTGACCACAAAAACAAAGCTCGTCGCCGTCCTCTTCGCCGATCTCGGCCCCGAATTCGACACTCTCGAGCCGCTGGCCGGCGCCGGCTTTCATGGCGCGATGCTGGATACCGCGCATAAAGGCAAAGGCCGACTGCTCGACTTTATGAGCGTCGGCGCGCTGTCCGAATTCGTCGCGCGCTGCGGTGAACTCGGGCTCGCCTCAGGACTCGCTGGGGCGTTGGAGCCTCCCGATGTGCCGCGCCTGCTCGTCACCGGAGCGGACGTGCTTGGCTTTCGCGGCGCGCTCTGCGCGCATGGCGAGCGGCGCGCCGCCATCGACGCCCGCGCCACGACGCTGATCCGCGATTTGATCCCTTCGACACGAGGCGCACACGCCGATTTTCACGCGCACTGGGCGTTCCTCGGCCGCGGCTATATCGAGCCCGCCGGCGCGAACGACACCGATTGCGTGTTTCTCAAGGATTATGTCGCACCCGTCGAGATCGGCGCCTACGCCCACGAACACGGCCATACGCAGCGTGTGCGTTTCAACGTCGAGGCCGAAGTGACCCGCATCAACGGCTCCGACGACATGCGCTCGATCTTCTCCTACGACGTGATCATGGACGCGATCAAAATGATCCTCGCCGGCGGCCATATCGAGCTGGTCGAAACGATCGCCGAACGCCTCGCCGAAAGCGTGCTGCTGCATGAACGCGTGCGATCGGTGACCGTGCAAGTTGAAAAGCTCGATGTCGCGCCGGGCGCTGTCGGCGTGAGGATAAGGCGCGCCCGCGCCCATGAGGAGGCCCGTCGCCTGCAGCCGGCGCCGATGCGCATCGATGCCGTCAAGTAGCGCGCCCCTCGTCGTCAAATTGGGCGGCAGCCTGCATGCGTCGCCGACGCTCGCCGATTGGCTTGCGGCGCTGAAGCGCTATCCCCGGCCGCTGACGATCGTTCCCGGCGGCGGACCCTTCGCCGACGCCGTGCGCGCCGCGCAGCCTGCATCAGGCTACGACGATGAGACCGCACACGCCATGGCGGTTCTGGCGATGGAGCAATATGCGCTGGCGCTCGCGAACCGTGACGACTCGCTGGAGCTCGCGGCCTCTCGTGACGCAATCGCAGCGGCACAGGCGCGAGGACGCATCGCCCTTTGGCGGCCGAGCGCCATGGTCGCCGCCGCCGATGACATCGCGCCCTCCTGGGAGGTCACCTCCGACAGTCTCGCCGCCTGGCTTGCCAAAAAAATGGGCGCTTGCGCGCTGGCGCTTATCAAGAGCGTCGATGTCGTCGATGGCGCCTTATTGAGCGAGATTGTGCGCAAGGGCGTTGTCGATTCGGCGCTTCCGGATTATCTCGATGGGACGCCGCTCTTCCTCGCCGGCCCTTCGTCTCTCCCGCGCGCCGCCGCGCTTCTTGCCGACGGCGTCCCGCCGGGCGCAGCCATCGCAAATTTTCCAACGCGGAAGTTCGCCTGATGACAAAAAAGAAAGTAGTCACGCCGCGCTGGGGTTGGGCGCTCACCGGATCTGGGCATTTCTTCACCGAATGTCTCGAGATGATCCGCTCGCTCGACCACGTCGATCTTTTCGTCAGCAAAGCGGCGGCGGAAGTCGTGCGCATGTATAAGCACGATCTCGATCTGCCGGAGACGGTTCGCATCTTCAAGGACACCACCGCGAGCGCCGCGCCGGTCGGGAATTTCTACTACAACTTTTATCACACGCTGGTTCTCGCGCCCGCGACCTCGAACACCGTCGCGAAATGCGTCGCCGGCATTTCCGACAATCTTGCGACGAATGTCTTCGCGCAGGCCGGCAAATGCCGCGTGCCGACGATCGTCTTCGCCTGCGACACCGCGCCCGAACTCGAGACGCGCGCGCCCAAAGGTATGGTGATGGTTTATCCGCGCCGCATCGATTTGCAGAACACCGACGCGCTCAAATCCTTCGAAGCGACGCAGGTCGTCGAAAGCCTCGCGGCGCTGCAGGAGGCGGTGGAGCGCCGCCGTCGCGAAGTCGAGCCGCAACCCTAACGAAGTCTCCGCATGAGCGAGCGCCTGCTGTTCCTCACCGGCCATCTTGCACTGCCGCGGTTGGAGCGCATGGTCGCGAGCTTCGGCGAAGCGGCGCAGGACTGGCGTATCCACGACATTGGCGTGAAGGTCGCGGCGCTCATGACTCAGGAGATCATTCAGCGTCGCCTGCCGCGACCCGTGCAGGCCGACCGCGTCATATTGCCGGGGCGCTGTCGCGCCAACCTCGCCGTGCTGATCGAGGATTTCGGCGTCGCCTTTGAACGCGGGCCGGAAGAGATCGCCGATCTTCCCGCCTATCTCGGACGCGGCGGCGCTGCGCCGGATCTCTCGCGCTACGACATGCAGATTTTCGCCGAGATCGTCGACGCGTCAAAGATGAGCGTCGCGGATATTTCGGTCAAGGCGCGCGAACTCGCCGGCGGCGGCGCCGACGTCATCGATCTCGGCTGTCTGCCGGACACGCCGTTCAATCATCTCGAGGAAACGATCGCGGCGCTCAAGGCCCACGGCCTGAAGGTGAGCGTCGACTCGGCCAATGTCGCCGAGCTTGAACGTGCAGCGAAGGCCGGCGTCGACCACCTCTTGAGTTTGGACGAAGCAACGCTTTCTATCCTTCCCGACAATTCACCCATTATTCCGATTCTGACGCCGCGGCCGCATGGCGATCTCGACTCGCTGCAGCGCGCCGCGCGCCGCGCGCGCGCGCGCGGAATCAGCGCCATTCTCGATCCGATTCTCGATCCGATTCATTTCGGCCTCGCCGCCTCGATCGCCCGCTACGTCGAACTGCGCGCGCGCGAGCCTGAGGCCGAGATCATGATGGGAACGGGCAATCTCACGGAGCTGACCGACGCCGACTCCGCCGGCGTCACCGCAGCGATGCTCGGCATATGTTCCGAGCTCGACATCCGGCATCTGCTCACGGTGCAAGTGTCCCCACATACGCGGCGGACGCTGCAGGAGCACGACGCCGCGAGGCGGTTGATGTTTGCGGCGCGCGCCGACCGCGCGCTGCCAAAAGGCTATAGCGACGCGCTACTGCAGATCCACGACCGCAAACCTTATGCTGCAACGCCGGAAGAGATTGCCGCGCTTGCGCGCGAACTGCGCGATGCTAATTTCCGCATAGATGTGACGCAGGACGGCGTGCACATCTACGCCAAAGGGTTCCACCATGTCGCAGCCGACGCGATGGCGCTCTTCCCGCATCTTGCCGTCGAACATGACGGCGCCCACGCTTTTTACCTTGGCGCGGAATTGATGAAAGCCGAGATCGCCTACAAGCTCGGCAAGCGCTATCGTCAAGATGAACCGCTCGATTTCGGAGTCGCGACGGACGTCAACGAAGAGATTGCGACCCGCTTCAAGGAAATGGGTCACACGATGCGCAAAGCGGGCGAAGGACCTGCGAAAGATGCCTCTGATACATGAATGCGTCGTCACGACGCTGTCGCCGGAAGGTCGACCGCATATCGCGCCGCTCGGATTGATCGAGGAACACGGCTTCTGGATCGCCGCGCCGTTTCGTCCCTCCTCGACCCTGTTCAACCTCACGCATAATCCGAAAGCGACGGCGAGCTTCACCGACGACGCGCGCATTTTTGCCGGACTCGTCGCCGGCCAACGCAATTGGCCGCTCACCGACATTGAAGACTGGCCGGCGCCGCGCCTTTCCGCCGCGCTAGCGCATGCCGAACTCGTTGTCGCGCGCGTCGAAGAGCACGAATCGCGGCCGCGCTTCTTCTGCAGAGTGAGGCGAATTGAGTCGCATCGCGCCTTTCTCGGCATGAACCGAGCGCGCGCCGCCGTGCTGGAAGCGGCGATTCTCGCGACGCGGCTCGACATGCTGCCACGCGAAAAGATCGAGAGCGAACTCGCCTATCTGCAGATCGCCATCGATAAAACCGCCGGCGACGCCGAGCGCGAAGCCTGGAACATGGTGATGGAGAAAATTGACGCGTATAAGGAGCGAGCGGAAAAGCGCGCGTCGCGTTAGCGAACCTTGGTTGCGCGCTTCGCAAGCATGCCCCATGAAAGTAGCGTGCGATGAACCGAAACGTCTGCGCGATGTCGGCGATCATTCTCCTTTCGACGTCGCAGGCAATTTGTGGCGACGCGTCGACGAAGCCATCGGCGTCGCCGTCACGCTGGCTCGACAGCCTGTCGATCGACGGCTATTTGTCGGGAGGCGTCGCCATCAACTTCGCGCGTCCCTTTAATAAGATAAACTTCGGTCATCTCGAGACGGATCGCGCTAACTGGCCGCAATTCAATCAAGCGATACTGAATGTGGCGCGCCCGCTCGACCAGAAGGCGACCGGCCTGGACTTCGGGCTTGGCTTCATCGGAATGATCGGCACAGACGCTCGTTACACGCAGTTCCTGGGCCAGACCGAATACCTCATTCACGATCGCACGCAGCTTTCGATCGTCGAGGCGAATCTCCAGGCCCATCTGCCAATTCTGACCAGGGGCGGCGTCGACGTCACGATCGGACAATTCATGAGCTATAACGGCTTCGAAAAGCTCACGTCGAAGGACAATGTTTTTTATACGCGTTCCTATAGCTCGAATTTCGGACCCTTCGTCGACACCGGGATCATGTCGATCGTCCATGCAACGGACTGGCTCGATCTATACGCCGGCATTGTCACCGGCGTGGACACCTCGATCGGATGGCCCGGCGACAATAACAATTCGCCCTCGATCCATGCCGGATTTGCTTTGAACCTGCTCGACGGCGACCTTTCGATCCTCGCGATTACGCATTCCGGTCCAGAAAATCCGAATGTGAAAGACCCTCTATTGGTGGGTTGGCCGGATGGCGTCATCGGCGGCATTCCTGCGGCTTGCGCCTGCAATCCCAACACCGCTTGGCTCATGTACAATAATTTGACGGCGACCTGGAATGTCACCGAAAACCTGAGCTTCACGTCGGACATCAGCTATTTTCGGGAAAGCGGCTGGTACCCCGTATCGATTTTCGGATCCTCCTTTGACGCGCTTAACGCCCTTCCGAACGGCTTCGGTTTCAATACATCTCTCATCCCGCAACATCCTCGCGGAGCCAACGCATATGGAATTGCCCAATATGCGACGTACAAGGTCGACGATTCGATCAAACTCGGCGCGCGCGTCGAATTTTGGCGCGACGCCAAAAATTTCTTCGCCGCCGCCTATCCGGGTTACTTCGACAGCGTCAACGCCGAGCACGGTTTCCCTGCTCAATCAGTGATCGAGCAGCCGCAGGGACATGGGACAAGCTATCTTGCGATCACCGCCGGCGTCACTTTTTCGCAAAAGCTGACGGGGCTTCCATATTTTTCAGGATTGATCCTGAGACCCGAATTTCGATGGGAGGCGGCGGTGAATGATGCAGCGCCCTTCTTCGGGCCGAACGGTCCAAAGCGCACGCAGGGCCTTTTCTCGATGGATGTGATCGCGCCATTCACAATCCAATGATCGTTGTGCGCTACCGGACCTCCAGCAGCGCGAGCGCCGAAGCCGGCGCACAATTCGCGGCCTTATCGGCCAAGGCCGGCGGCGCCGCGATCAGATCGGCGAAATCGATGAATATCCGGCCGCCCGCCTTCGCCAGACGCGCAGCGAGTTTGCGGCCGACGCCGGCGCCGACGATCGGCGCATCACACGCGATCGCCTCGCGCGATTCGAGAAGCGCAATCTGATCTTCGATGGCGCGCAATTGCGCGCGCGCAAGATACTGCGCGAAGGCGCGCCATTGCGCATCGCGCAATTCGGCGGCGTCGCGCCCGGCCATGCGCGCCAGCCGCGCGCGCGACGCCGCAACCGTCTTTGGGCGACCGTCCGCCGTCGGCGAAAGTTCGGCGTCGGTTTCGCCTTCGGGGAGATCGCCGAGCACGCGCCGCACGTCGGCCATCGACGCAAAGGCCTCGTTGACGAGCGGCGTCCACCGTCCGGCGATCGGCGCGCGCGCCGCATAGGCCTGAGGCGCGCCGCGTGAAAATCCCGCATAGGCGAGTTCGCCATAGGCGAGGCGCTCGGCGTCGCTCGCCCCGCGCGCCGCGACACGTCCGGCGCAAATTGGCGCAAGGTCCGTCGTCGTCGATCCAATGTCGATGAACAGCGCCTCGGCGCAATGGCGCGCGACGAATTCCGCCGAGGCGCGCCAATTGGCCGAAGCGACGGCGTCGACATTGGCGCCGATCTCGTCGCGGCTGATGAAGCCGCGTTCGCCGGCGTAAAAAAGAATGTCAGGAACGCCGATCTCGCGCGCTGCGATGGCGGCCACCGTAACGACGCCGCGCGACCGACTTTCGAAGGCGTCGGAGAGCTCCGCCGTCATTGTGACGTGATGACGCTCGGCCTCGCCGAGCGCCGCGCGCGCGGCGCGTAGCGCCTGCTCCAGGCTGGCGACGCTTTCGTGGGGGGCGCAGGCGATCTGCACGACCGCCGTGAGGCGCCCGTCATCCGCGCGCGCCGCCTTGACATGGGCGCCGCCGATATCCCAGCCGATGACCGCCGCCATCCGCCTCTCCCAAAAGAAAAAGGGGAGCCGCGCGGCTCCCCTTCAAATTCGAAGATGCTACGCGGTTCAGTTCGGCGCGAAGGGGTGCTTGGCTTCGTTGCGCTTGGCGACGACTTCCGAAGCCTTCGGCTCGCCCTTGACGGCGCGGGCGATCGCTTCCTTCGTCGCGGTATAATTGTAGTCCTGGATCTTCTTGTCGTCCGAAGCGTCCCAGTGAATGAACACGCCGACCGCAATGAAGATGTCGTCGGCTTCGTCCATCGGGATCACGCCCTCGGCGACCGAATCCGCAACCGCCTTGGCGACGCCATGCTGCGCCGGGCCGAACATCTGCACCGCCTGCTTGGCGCCCTTGATCGTCACCTTGTTGAAGAGGATCGTGTTGGGCTTGCAGAGCAGGTTCGGCGCGACGACGGCGAGCAGCGTCGTGAAGCCGTCCTTGTTGTTGACGAGCGCATTGGCGAAGGCGAGCTCGGCGGCAGAGCCGCGCGGACCCATGATCAGGTCGATATGCGCAACTTCATTGCCGTCGCCGACCAGCGACTCGCCGACCAGCATCTTGTTGATTAAAGCCATGTGTTCCTCCCAGAATTCCTCATGATCGCGCGCGCCATTCGGTCACGAGCGCCTCTATCCCCTCTTCGGCGCCGAGCGAAAAAAGCCCGATCGGACCGGTGGTCAGATAGCCGCGAGTCCATCCCGCGCGCGGCGGACTCAACCATTTTTGCGCGGCCTTGCCAAGATGGCCCCAAGATAATCGGCGAAAAGAACCGCGACGGTCAGATCGGCGCTTGTGCCGGGATTCAACCCACGCTGCTTCAGCGCGCGATCGAAGTCCAAGGCCAGATCGAACGCCACCTCGCGGCCTTTGGCGTTCTTGAGACTCTTTTCAAAACGCGCCGCCTCGCCGCGGACCGCCTCGGCGGCGGCCCCATGTTTGCGCGCAATATGGCTATCGGGAAAAGCGGCGAGAAAGGCCGCATAGACGGCGAGCGTTCCGAGCGCCGTATCGGCGCTTCGCGCGCGCGCCTCCCCGAGCGTCGTAAGGCCAAGGTCGAAAATATCGGCGAAGCCATTGGCGTATTGCCAGGCGATGCGGTCGCGGTCGGCGGCGGCGCGCATCGCTTCGAGGAGAGTCGTTTGCGCCGGCGCATGGACGTCATGCTGCGGCGCATCTCCAAGCCCCGCCGGCCGCGCATGGGCGATGGCGCGAAACGCTGCGTCGGCGTCGTTTATATCGAGGCCCTGCAGGACGCGCCCCGTCTCTCGACGCAGATCGGCGCTTTGCGCGGTCGTCGCGGCTTGCGCCAGCGGCGCGCAGAGCAGGACGATGCCGAGATTGGTGTTTTGCCCGACGCGCGCCCATGTCGCTTCGATCGCGCCGGCGATGCGGGCGCCGACGGTCGATCGCTCCGCGCCGATGAAGGGGGCGGCGGCCTCGGCGCTGGCGAGGAAATCCGCCGTGGTCATGCCATGGCCGTCGGCGAAGACATGGACGTTGCCGGGCTTGGGCGCTTGCAGCTCCGCCGCGCAGGCGGCGACGAAGCTGGTCGCGATCTCTTGCGGGTTGGCCGCGAAAGTCGCCACGTCAGGCGCGAAGTCGCGTGCGCGTCATTTGCGCAAGCGCGTCGGCGGCGACTCTGTCGGCGATCGAGAAGGGCGTCACCCGCTGCAGTCCGCTCCAGCCCGCCATGCTGTTGACCTCAAGAATCAGCGGCTCGCCGCGGTTGTCATTGATGATGTCGACGCCCGCGAAGTCGACGCCGAGCGCCGCCGCGGCGGCGAGCGCGATCTCCGCCTCCCGCGCTGACGGTTCGACGGCGAGCGGCTTCGCGCCCTGCCGCACATTGGTGATCCAATGGCTCGAGCGCCGGCGCATGGCGGCGATGGCCTCGCCGCCTGAAACGAGAATGCGCATGTCTTCGAAGGGCGGCCGCGCCGGGCCGACGAAGCGCTGGAGATAAAACACGCCGCGCGCGTCCTGAAGCGACGGCAAATCGCCTTCATGCTCGATCAATCGCAGACCCCAGCCCTGCGCCCCGAAGAGCGGCTTCATCACCAGCGGGCCCTTGGCGCATTCGCGCCGCGCAATGTCCCGCGCCTGCGCGAGAGTCTGAGCCGCAAAGGTCTGCGGCGCCGGCAGTCCGGCCTGCGCCAGAAGAAAGCTCGCCATGGATTTATCGGTGCAGCGTTCGATCGCGCGCGCGCTGTTGACGACAGGGACGCCAAGCGCCTCCAGGGCGTGCAGGACGCCAAGCCGCATAGTGATCGCTTCAAGCGACCCGTCGCCGATGGCGCGAACGATGGCGAGATCAGGGAGATCGTGAAATCCAGGGATGATGAGGCCCTGGACGCGGCCCGTCTCGATCTTGCAGGCGGAGAGCCGCACCGCGATGGGCGTCGCGCCCTGCGCCCGCAAGGCGCGGAGCGTGCGGATCACATGCCAGTCGAGCTTGTCGGTGAAGACCGCCACGCGCGGCGGCGGCCCTCTATCGTCGCTCAGAGGAGCGGTGGGGTCGGATCTATCGAGCAGGTCGAACGCAGTCAAACAACGCCCCGGCGATCACCCGCCAAACGATTTATCCAGCAGCGCCAAATTGACCTCGCCGGCGCGGAAGGTTTCGCCGGTCTCGACCGCCGTCACCAGCGCTTCGGCCGGCGAGAACAGGCTGCCGTCGATCTTATAGAAGTCGCCCTTATACGCCTTGAAAATCTCGGCGAAGGGCCGGCCGTAGTCTCGCGACGTCATGCTCGGCAGCTTCTCGGCGAGTTCCTTGGCGGCTGCCGCCGAGCCCTTCACGAAAAGATGCGCGCGCCCGGCGTAGATGATGGCGTCATTGGTGCGGCCCATCGCCTGCACGAAGTCGGGGTGGGGCGGCGAGAGCGGCGCCGTCGCGACGCCGTCGATAATGTCGTCGAGCGGAAAATGCAGCTCATGCGCCTTGTGCAACGCAACTTCGAGCACCCGGCCGACCACCTGAACGCCGCCGGCGAGCGACTGCGTCGGCGCATAAATGAAGGCGACTTTGTCTGGCGTCACGCCTGAGCGCGCGGCGACCTTCTCGACGACCTCCTTGGGCGGCGGAGAGCCGCTTTCGAGGACGATGGTGACGCGGTCGGCCAGGTCGCGATACGACAGCTCGTCGAACAGTTTTTCGACCCGCGCCTGGGCGCGCCCTGGCCCCGAACCGAGAGCGAAGAATTTCTCGTGGCTCAGGCTCCAGCCGGCGTATTGGCTGGCGAGGCAGGCGACGACGGGATCGGCGCTGGTCACGGTCAGCCAAAACGGCCATTTGGGCGCGGCCGGCGCGTGGGAAAGGGTGACGCTGCCAAGTCCGCCCATGCAAATCTCGGTCAGCAGCAGGCCGGCCTCAATGCCGCCCGGGACCTTGGCGCCGGCGTCGATCAGCAATTCGCCGAGACTGCCGCGCTCGACGGCGATCCGATATTTCGCCGCGCCGGCGACGAGACGGTCGACCAGCGCGCCCGCGAGCGCGTTGACGCTTTCGGTCGTACGGCCGCTGATGTTCAGGCTTCCGCTCACGTGTGGCCCTTCCCTTCTTTTGCTCTGTGGCGCTGTCCACCCTTGCCCGGCCGTTCTAAGCATAGCCTGCAGCCGGTTCGAGCCCTGAACTTATAGAGCTTTTCCGCCGAAACGAAAGCCGGGCCGCGTCGCAGGATGTCGGGGACGCGAACCGCTTGGCCATGGTGTTGGCCATGAAGTTTGAGGTCGAATGTCACAAAACTTCAATCTTTGTGGGTTTATTAAGGCAACCAATCGGCTGCTGAAGCGTTGAGCATCGCTTGTGTGTTTCCGCACATCAAGCAGGCGGGTTTTGTGCGAAAAGCGACCAATAAGATATATTTTTACGCTGGAAGGAAGATGAGATGGACGTGCAGCCGACTGAACGGGACGTCGCCGAGCATACGGCTGGACATCTTGCGTTGACCGACGTGCTTTACGTCGCGCTCGCGATTGCGGTCATTCTCTTCGGCAATATGGCGCTGGTCCGCGCTATGGACGTCGCGCTCGATTCCCTGGCCCGATAGGCGGCGCCGAACGGCCGCGAGCGGGTTGATGAGCACCAGTTCGATCTAAAAGCTCGTCGCGCAGCAAGCTTATTTGATTCCGCGCCGGGCCTGTGACCAGCTGCGATACGCGCCCGGCGTCATTCCCGAATAGCGCCGAAAGGCGCGGCGGAAGCTCGTCTCGTCGGCATAGCCCGACGCGGCGGCGAGCTGCTTGACCGAATTGCGCGTCGTCTCGAGCAGCGTGCGCGCCGTGTCAAATCGAAGGCGATCGAGAAAATGCTTGGGCGTTTCACCGGTGGCTTCTTTGAGCCGGCGGTGAAGCGTTCGCTCGGAAACGCCGAGCGCGCGCGCCAATTCGATCGTCGTCAGCTGCGCGTCGCCGGCTTGACGGACAATGTGTTCGGCTTCCAACAGGAGAGGATTCGAGGCCGAGAGATGTCCCGGCGGAATATAGATCGCCTGAGTCGAGGGAGCCGTATCGACGACAGTGAAATCCGCCGCCGTTTTCGCCGCCTCGGGTCCAAGTAAGGCGCGGATGATATGCAGCGATAGATCAATCCAGGACAAAGGGCCGCCCGCCGTAACGACGCGGCCGTCTTCGATGAGCGATGCGCCCCACGCCGCGTCCGCGCGCGGGTAGCGCGTTTTGAGTTCGTTGTGACGCCACCAAGTGGTCGTGCAGCGGCGTCCGTCCAGCAGACCAGCTTCGCCGAGCAGGAAAACGCCATTGCAGGAGCCCGCGACGATCGCGCCTAAAGCGTGCTGGCGACGAAGCCATGCGGCCACCGCGCCGATCGCTGGAAACGGCGGCAACGCGTGGCCGCCATCGCAGACATAGCCTGGCACGATGATCGCCGCGCAACCGTCGACTTCGTCGAAACGCGCCTCGACCTCATAGCGCCTGCCGGCCCCGTCGCGAATGGGAAGCCCGTCGTGACTGACGGCGATGACGCGATACGGTTCGGGCGCGCCTTTCTTCGCGAGCATCGTGCGGCTCAGAGTCAGCATATCAGCCGCGCCGACGAAGCCGAGGCCCAAACAATTTTCGTAGCCGAGAACCACGATCTGCATCTCGCCGAATCCTCATGGCGAATTTTGCATCAATCTTGGCAAATCCGCTGTCTGACTCTGCAAGAGTAATGGCAAATTCGCCACGCTGTAAAGAGTCGCCCGCCGCGCGACGCTGAAAGCCGACCGAAAACGTCACCGTCGTTTTCGGTTGAACCAAGGAGTGGGAAAATGAGCGTAACCACGCAATCGGCAGCAGGCGTCGTTGATCGCGCCGAGCCGATCGTCGAATTGAAGGGAATGTGGATCGGGCTTGCGGTGCTCAACGGCTTCTATCTCGTCGTGCGCATCTACGAGCAGATTTACGGCTGGCGGGCCGGACTCGATTCATTCGCGCCAGAGTTCCAAACCTACTGGATGAGCATCTTGTGGACCGAAATTCCGCTTGAACTCATCTCGGGCATCGGCCTCGCCGGCTGGCTCTGGAAAACGCGCGTGCGCGACATGTCGACCGTCACGCCGCGGCAGGAAATGAAGGCCATCGTTGATAATGCAGCCTGGCTCGTTGTCTATGCGGCGGCGATCTATTGGGGCGCGTCCTTCTTCACGGAGCAGGACGGCACCTGGCACATGACGGTGATTCGGGACACGGACTTCACCCCGTCGCACATCATCGAGTTCTACATGAGCTACCCGATCTACTCGATCATGGCGATCGGTTGCTTCTTCCATGCGAAGACGCGAATTCCCTACTTCGCGAAGGGCTATTCGATTGCCTATCTGATCGTCTCGATCGGACCCTTCATGATCATCCCCAACGTCGGCCTGAATGAATGGGGCCACACCTTCTGGTTCATGGAGGAACTGTTCGTTGCGCCGCTGCATTGGGGCTTCGTGTTCTTCGGTTGGATGGCGCTCGGCGTGTTCGGAGTCGTGATCCAGCTCCTGCTGAACATCCATCGCGTTATCGGCAAGGACGGCGTCGAGCTGCTGACGGGCGCGTAAGGCATCAAGATGCTCGCGCCGCGGCGGCGTTCGGACCTCCTGACGAACGACGCCGCGGCGCGGGAGGAATGCGAAAAATCTCCCAGGATCGAGCTCATTTCATCGCCTCTCGTCGCCTTCGGCGGCGGGAGGCGATGGACGGCCGGCCCAAAAATGCGGCATTCTCGATTTTCGAAACACGCTGTCGAAGCTGGGCGGAAACATGTTCAGAATTAGGCTGTTCTTCATTCTCCTCGCGGCGATCGGCTTGATCGCCCGCGCGGACGCGCAAGCGGTGCGCAGGGATTCCGCCAAGGCGTTCCAGAAAGTTCGGGAATGCGCGGCCCAGATGGGCCCTAACGTCATAACCTTCAGCTTCTATCAGCCGACGCAATCGCGAGGTCAGTTCTGCGAGGACGTTCCCGAAACCGGATCGACGACCATCGTGGTCGACACGATGCAGGATGAATTGCGGGATATGATGGTGGAGATCCGGATCGTTGAAGCGGCTCCAAATGGGGACGACGAGGCTGCGCCGAACGAAGCCTACCTTCCGCCCGCGCAGTTCCAAACCGGCGTCATCCAGCTCGAACATGATTTCAAGAAACAAGGAGACTACGTGGCGCTCGTGCGGGCGCGCAGCGAGGATGGCCGGAAAGAATACAACGCCCGTTTCTTCTTCTCGGTCGGCGAAGAGTTTCTGCGCTCCTGGACTGCGGTCGCCGTTGCGACCGTCGTGGCGCTCGCTCTCGGCGTGGGCTGGTACGTGAACGTCTTTGGCAAGCGAGCGTCGCAAAAGAGAAGGCTGCGCAACGCGTGAGGGCGGCGCGTTCTCGCCTTCGTGGCGAAAGCCCGCGCGTCCAAGTCTACGCTGCGCCTGGCTCCTCAAAAGACAAGGCTGCGCCTGCCGCCACGGGCGTCGCGCCTGCCGCCAAGGCGTCGCCGAGACGGTCGAGACGGATCAAGGCGAGACCCTCTTCATGAAGGCGCGAGCCGGTGACGCCGATTTCAACGTCGCCGGCGTGGATCGCTTCGCCCGGCGCGGGCGCGCCGCCTTGCGCGCGATATTTCGTGACCCGCTTGCGCACCAGGCCGCGGTGCTTCATCCGGGACACCACTTCCTGCCCGACATAGCAGCCCTTCTTGAAGTCGAGCCCCGAGAGCAGATCCATATTGGCTTCGTGCGGAAAGGTTGCGCCATAGTCGAAATCGACGCCGCCGAGCGGCACGCCGGCATGGATGCGCCGGGCCTCGTAGGCGCTCCGCCCGTCCTCCGTCGGTATCTTGCCTTTTGCCGCGATGGCGCGGAATCCAAGCGGGCCGCGCGGATCGGCGGCGATGGCGACGGCCTCGACCTTCGGCGCTTCGGTCGAGTCGGGAAAGGCGATCGCGTCGAGTTCGCCGCTGCGGTTCGTCACCGTCACTTTCGAACGCAGCTTGTAGATGTTCAGACGTTTTTCGAGATCGGCGGCGAGGGCGAGCGGACAGTCGAGCAGATAGCCTCCTTCGCCCGCGGCAAAGACCAGAAAATCGAACAAGATCTTGCCCTGGGGCGTCAGCAGCGCGGCGAAGCGCGCCTCTCCGGCCTTGAGCGAGGCGACGTCGTTGGTCACCAGATTATGCAGGAATTTGCCCGCGTCTTCGCCCGCAACCTCGATGATTGCGCGGTCATCGAGCAGGATCGCCGTCGTCATGTCTCTCGTCCGCCTCCGCCGCCAGCTGCTTGAGTCTCGCGCGCCTTTGGCGCATTAGCAACAAAACTCCACCCGGCGACGACATCGCAAGCGAGGCGCCACTCATGCCGCAGGTTTTCGACGTCATCCTCTCCGGCGGCGCGCTCGTCAATCAGGACGGGGAGGGCGTCCGCGACGTCGGCGTCCGCGACGGCAAAATCGCCGAAATCGGCGATCTGTCCCGCGCCTCGGCCGGTGAGACGATCGATTGTCGCGGCCTGCATATTCTGCCCGGCGTCATCGACACGCAGGTGCATTTCCGCGAGCCGGGCGCGCCGCACAAGGAAGACCTCGAATCGGGATCGCGCGGCGCGGTTCTGGGCGGCGTCGTCGGCGTCTTCGATATGCCCAACACCAATCCGCTGACGACGGGCGAAGCGGAGCTCGCCGACAAGGTGGCGCGCGCGAGCGGGCGCATGCATTGCGATTTCGCCTTCTGGGTCGGCGGCACGCATGAGAACGCCGCGCATCTGAGCGAGTTGGAGCGCCTGCCCGGCGCGGCCGGGATCAAAGTGTTCATGGGCTCCTCGACCGGCTCGCTGCTCATCGCCGATGACGCCGGCGTCGCGGACGTGCTGTCGCATACGCGCCGGCGCGCCGCCTTTCACAGCGAAGACGAAGACCGGCTGAATCTGCGCAAGTCCCTGCGCATCGCCGGCGATCCGTCATCGCATCCGGTCTGGCGCGACGTGGAGACGGCGGTGCGGGCGACGCGCCGGCTCATGCATATCGCGCGCGAGAAGGGCGCGCTCGTGCATGTGCTGCATGTGACGACGCAAGAAGAGATCGCGCTGCTCGCCGAACATAAGGACATCGCCAGCGTCGAAGTGACCCCGCATCATTTGACGATGGACGCGAGCGACTATGCGCGGATCGGCACGCTGGCGCAGATGAATCCGCCGGTGCGCGAGGCGCGCCACCGCGAAGCGCTCTGGCGCGGCGTCGCGCAAGGCGTCGTCGACGTGCTCGGCTCCGACCATGCGCCCCACACGCTCGAAGAGAAGGCCAAGCCTTATCCCAATAGCCCCTCGGGGATGACAGGCGTGCAGACGCTCGTTCCTCTGCTGCTCGATCACGTCAACGCCGGTCGATTGACCCTGCAGCGCTTCGTCGACCTGACCAGCGCCGGTCCGGCGCGGCTCTTCGGCATCGCCCGCAAGGGGCGCGTCGCGGTGGGCTATGACGCCGATCTCACAATCGTCGACATGAAGCGGCGCGAGACGATCCGCAATTCCTGGATCGCGTCACGCGTCGGCTGGACGCCCTATGACGGCAAGGACGTCGTCGGCTGGCCGGTCGGGACTTTTGTGCGCGGCGCCAAGGTCATGTGGGAAGGCGAACTCGTAACGCCGTCTCAAGGCGCGCCGATGCGCTTCTGGAATGCTCTCTAAGCTCCCTTTGCAAAGTTTGCGCGGACGCCCGGAACATTGTGACCGCGCGCGCGGTTAGTCGCTCATTCCCAATTGCGCCCGATTGCGCGCAAGAGGAGACGAGCCATGCCGCAGGGAGACAAGTCGGCCTATACCGACAAGCAGAAACGCAAAGCCGAGCACATCGAGGAAGGCTACGAGAAGCGCGGCGTGTCCGAGAAAGAAGCCGAGCGCCGCGCCTGGGCGACGGTCAACAAGGACGACGGCGGCGGCAAGAAATCGGGGTCCGGCCGCGGCGCCAAGACGGGCAATCCGGCGGCGCATAAGGGCGGCAAGAGCGGCGGCGAAGCTTCCGCGTCGCGTCCCGCTTCGGAACGCTCGGCGTCCGCCAAGAAGGCCGCCGAAACGCGCAAACGCAATGAACGGCGCGCCAGCTAGCGCGAAGCCATTGCTGCTGAAAGCGACAGGAGAACGCGATGACCGCGCAGAAGGACATGCAGCCGACGAACGAAGGCGAAGGCAACCGCACCGCCGCCAAACAGTATAACGAGGCGACGAGGAAATTTGTCGAAAGCGGCAAGGTCGACAAAGCGGCGAAGGACGCCGAGCAGGCGATCGAAGGCGACGAGGCGGAAGAGTTGAAACGCGCCGAAGACGAAGGCCGCGCGCATGCCGCGCCGCATGAGCAGGAGCGCGAGATCTGACTTGATGCTTGCAGCCGGCCGCGTTCGGCGTGCCGAACGGCCTCCAATCCCGACGCGGCGATTGCCGCCGCGTCGTCCAGCCAAAAATCGGTCGAAAGCTCCTGAGGCGCTCTCACGAGAGCCCAACGCTTCGGCGAACTTTCAGTCTTCACTCCAGAAGTAGTGCCAAACGCCGTCCGCCCCGATGCCGATGCGCATCGCGCGCGGCTTTCCTTCAGCATTGGAGCGTATAAGATCGCTGAAACGCACGCAGCGCCACCTTGCGCGCGCTTCCTCCTCATTGGCGGGCTGCTGCGGATGGCGCGCGAAGGCCGGCCATTCATAGAGCGTCGTCGGTCCGCGGACGATCTTGACGAATGGCTGCGCAAAAATCGCGCGAATGAGCGAAATCGTCTCGCGGCCCTTGCGATCGAAGGAAAGCGCCTTCAAAATCTCGATCGGATCGGTTCCGGCCTTGAATGCGCCGCTCTTGGCGAACAGCGGGCGCGTCTCATTCCAGTCGATCGGAATGCGGAGCGCCTCGATCTCCCCGGTCTCGGTCGCGGCGAGAATCTTGTCGCGGATCTTGGCGACAGGCGCGGGCAAAAGCGCGAGATCGCCGATGGGGGGCGAAATGACGTCGCCCATGACGTCACCCATGACGTCACCCTTGGGTTTGCGGATCATTCGGCATGTTAGCGCGCCATGGCCTTGATGCGCCAATGCGCTGAATTTGACCATTTTCCTACGGCCAAGATTGTCTGCCCGTAACGAAACCGCCATTGTCATGGCGCGTCTCTCGGAGAGGAAATGGACGAGCTTCAGCACCAGAATGCGCCCTCGGGGAAAAAGACCTCGCCGCGTCTCGAGGGGATGCTACGCCAGTCGGCGCTCGCGATTCTCGCCGAGCGCATCTGGCGGGCCGGCTTGGCGCTCGCCACGATTGTCCTCGTCTTCCTGGCGCTCTCCTGGCTGGGACTTTGGCAGGCCGCGCCGCTCGAGGCGCGCGTCGGCGGCGTGGCGCTCTTCGGCTTCGCCGCGCTCTATGTCGTCGCGCGAGAGTCGGCGCGCGGTTGGCCGCATCGCGCCGCCGCGCTCGAACGGCTGGACCGCAGCGCCGACGCCGCGCTGCGTCCTGCGTCTTCACTCGAGGATCGGCTCGCCAGCCAAAACGCCGACGCGGGGGTCGAGGCGCTCTGGGCGTTGCATCGCCAGCGCCTGGAGACGGCGCTGGCGCAGACGCCTATCGAGGCGCCGCATCCGCGCGTCCCACAGCGCGACCCCTACGCGCTGCGCGCGCTGGCGCTCGTCGCGGCGGTTGCCGCCGGATTCGCGGCAGGCGATGAAAAGCGCGCGCGCATCGCCGCCGCGTTTGACTGGCGGGCTTCCGCGAGCTTCGGGACCGCCGCGCGCGTCGACGCCTGGCTCGAACCGCCGGCTTATACCGGCCGTCCGCCGATCGTGCTCGCAAAGGAGAGCGACGCGCCCATCGAGGCGCCGGTCAATTCGACGCTGCGCATCCGCCCGACGGACTCTGGCGTATCTGTCTCCGGCGGACTGGTCGCCGCGCAGGCCGCCGACGAGGACGCGCAAAAGGGCGCGTCGAAAGAGCAGGCGTTCAAACTCTCCAGCGCGGCGCACGTCTCGCTTTCCGACGGTCGGCGTTTCGATCTCGCGGCGATCCCAGACAAGCCGCCGAGCATCGCTTTGACGGAAAACCCCCGCAACAATGTTCGGGGCTCGATGACGCTCGCGTTCCGCGCCACTGACGATTACGGCGTCGTCGGCGCCGAAGCGGTCTTTAGCGGCCCGCCCCGCGCGCGACGCGCGCTCTACGAACCGCCGCGTCTTGCGCTCGCTTTGCCGCCCGGCGGAGGCGGCCAGGGCGAGGCCAAGGCGACAATTGATCTTGCCGACAGTCCTTTCGGCGGCGCGAAGCTCGCGATGCGCCTCGTCGCCAAGGACGCCGCGGACAATGAGGGCGCTTCTGAATCGATCGAAGTGACTCTGCCGCAGCGCCGCTTCGTCAAGCCGCTCGCTCGCGCGCTCGCCGAACAGAGGCGCATCCTCGCGCTTGATCCGGATTCGCGCTCAAGCGTCCGCACGGCGCTCGAGGCGCTGTCGATCGCGCCCGAAGCCTTCGATACGCCTGCCGCCGTGCATCTCGGACTCCGCGAGGCGCGGCGCGGTCTCGAGGGTCCGCGCAGCGACGACGAATTGCGCGGCGTCTGTGAAATGCTGTGGGCGATGGCGCTCGGCCTGGAGGAGGGCGACGCCTCCCAAGCGGAGCGCGAACTGCGTGCGGCGGAGCGCGAATTGAAGGATGCGATCGAGCGCGGCGACAGCGAGCAGGAGATCGCCAATCGCGCCGAGGAGCTTCGCGCCGCGCTCGATAAATTCCTCCAGCAGCTCGGCAGCCGATTGCCGCCGGAAGGTTCGCCGCGCCAGGAGTCGGAGGGCGGCGGCGACACCATCACGCCGGACGAGTTGCAGGCGATGCTCGACGAGATGAACAGAGCCATGAAATCGGGCGACATGGCGCAAGCGCAACGGCTTCTGGAGGAACTCCAGGACATTCTCGAAAATGTGCAGACGGCGCAGGGCGCGGGCCAGCGTCGCGGGCGCGGGCGCGAAATGGCGCGCGCGCTCAACGAGCTCGATCAATTGTCGCGCGAAGAGCAGCAATTGCGCGACGAAACATTCCAGGGGATGAACGCGCCGAGCGATATGGAATCGCGCGGCGCGCGCGGCCATCGTCAGAAGGGCCAGCCGCAAAACGAGGCGCTCAGCGACGAGCGCCAGCGCCAGCAGGCGCTTCGTGAGCGGCTCGAGCGCCAGCAGGACGCGCTGCGCGAGGGCGGCGTCGAAGCCGCCGAGGAGCTCGACGAGGCGCGCCGCGCGATGAAGGAAGCGGAAGACGCGCTCGGCAAGGCCGGAGAAGGAGGCGCCAGGGCCGTCGACGCGCAAGGGCGCGCTGTGCAGGCGTTGCGTAAGGGCGCCGACAGGCTGGCGCAGCAAATGCGCGGCGATGGCGACCAAAACGCCGAAGAAGAGGGCGGAAGCCCGGGCAGGCGCGGGCGCCGCGGCAAGGGCCGCGATCCGCTCGGGCGGGCGCCCGGCGACGGCAATCGTCCCGACGCCTATGGGAAATATGATCCGCTCGGCCTGCCGCCGGCGCAGCGCGCCCATCGCGTGCAGGAAGAGCTGCGCCGCAGGCTCGGTCAGCCGGAACGCCCGCAGGAAGAGCTCGATTATCTGCAGCGCCTGCTGCGGCGATAAACGCCTTGCCGGCGGGCGCGCGCTTCTCTACAGCGCAGCGGGTAGGGAGAAGCGCCGCTCATGCCAAGTTCTTCAAATCTATTGGTCGTCGTCGCCGTCGCGGCGGTGATTCTTGTCGTCGTCGCCGGCTTCATCAACATGTTCCGCGGCGGCGAGGGCGCGCCCGCGCGCTCGCAGAAGCTGATGCGTTGGCGCGTCGGTCTGCAATTGCTGGCGCTTCTCATCGTTCTCGGCGTGCTTTACGCGAGAGGGCGCTGGTAAGCGGCCGCTTCACTTGGCTACGCGCTTCTCCAGCCATTCGACGATCAGCGGGTCGTCGACCGCGCCCGTCACCGTCACGACGCCGCCGTCCGGGGCGACGAGCGCCGTAAAGGGCAATTCTCCGCGCCAGGCGCTGTCCGCTTCGAAATAAAGCTTTTCGACAAAGTCGTCGGCGAAGCCGTAGTGATCCGCGCGCGAAAGCCCCACCTTCTCGATGCGCGCCTGCGCGCGGGCGCGATCGTCGTCGCCGTCGGTGTTGACGAAGACGACATCGAATCCCTTTTTCTCCGCGGCGATCTTCGCCCACTGCGGCAATTCGACGAGGCAGGGCGGACAGGTCACCGACCAGAAATGCACGATGAGCGGCCTGCCGGCGTGCGCCTTGGTCAATTGCCCGAACGCGCCTCGGCCGTAGGGCTTGAAGTCCATGGCGAAGGCGCCGCCTCCTGCAAGGAGCGCGAATGCGAGGGCGAGAGACGTGAGGCGCATGCGGCGAAGTCCCACTGAACTATTATGGTTCTTGTCACTCCCGGTAGGCCGCAGGCCCGACCGGGAATTGAGAGTGATAAAGCTCGCGCCGTTGGTCGTTTCAGGATTGCCGGTCACGCGCAGAGCGCGTGTCGCGAAGGACAAGACCGCGCCCACACGAATTGGCGTCACCGCGCCGCCGCTGCGCTTTTTTCGTCTCGCGGCAGCGGCATAAGGCGATAGCCTTCCTTATGCGTTAACCAGGATAGATACGCCGCTCCGTTATGGGCGATGAGTTCCGGATGGTCGGAGGCGTCCAGCGTTTGCGCCACGACGCGCGGCGCGCTCCAGCTCTTGCCGTTGTCGCGCGACATTTGCATTTCAACCGTCGTCGTCGTTCCGTCGAACTCCTTCCAGACGCGATACAGGCGGCCCTTGGCCGCGACCAGCGTCGGATGTCCGGCGGCGCGCGCGTCGTCGCCGAATTTCTCCGGCTCCGAGAAGCTTTTGCCCGCGTCGAGGCTGCGCGCGTAATAGAGCCCCTGGCGCTTCTTGCCCTTGGTGAACCAGGCCACATGCCAATCGCCGGCGGCGTCGATCGCGATCGATGGTCCGTGATGCGGGCAGCTGTTGATCGCCCAGTCGTCGTCGGACACGCGCGTCGCCGTCGCTTGCGCAGCGTCGGCGGACAGCTTCGCGACCATATGGTCGCGAACATTGCCGTCCAGCACCTGTCGCCAGGCGAAAACCGGCGTTCCATCCTTGTCGAGCGCGCCTGACATGCGGCAGCATTCGCAAGCGTGATCGATCAGGATCGACTTGCCTTTGAAGGTCTTGCCGCCGTCGTCCGAATAGGCGAAGGCGACGCCGCTGCCGAGAAACTCCTTGCCTTCGGCCTTGGCTTTGAGCGCATGCGTCTTGTCGAGCCAGCCGGCGTAGATGCGGCCCTTGCGGTTGACGAGGATGCTGTCGAAGCGCTGGCCGCCTTCGTTCAGAAGCGGCTGCGGCGTCGAGAACGTCTTGCCGCCGTCGGTAGAGCGGGCGGTGAAGATCGTGCCGATCATCTGCTTGTCGGGCCGGGTCGTATAACTCGAGAGCAGCGTCCCGTCTTTGAGCGCGACGATTTTCGGACGCGCGTCGCCATGCGCGTCGATCACGCCGTCGCCGACCGTGGCGATCGCCGTCGGCGCGGAGAATGTCGCGCCATTATCCGAAGAGGCGGCGGCGTAAACGCTCTTGCCGACGGAAAAGGCGACCCACAGCCGTCCGTCCTTCGCAAAGGCGGGAACGGCGGTCGCCGCGCAATCCACCTTCGCCTCGGTGCAAGCGGCGGCGGGGTGGTGACTCATCGCGGCCGGCGGCGCTGATTGAGCCGGCGGCGCGGCCTTATCCGCGTCTGCCGGCGCTCGCGGCGCTTCTTGCGCGGTCAGCATGGCGGGGACGCAAACGGCGAGCAGGGCAAAGGCGATGCGCTTCATTCTTCTCTCCTGTTTGCGGCCCAAGGCGGACGCTTTTAGAGGCAGGCGTAAAGGCAACTGGGCGCTAGTGAAATCTGAAACTCTGCACGCCGTCGTAGGAGCCGCCGGGCGGCGGCGGCGCCCGCAGGCCCGAGACGATGGAGCGCGCCAATTGCCCGTGGCGGGGCGTCGAAGCGGAAACGAGAGTGACGTTGCTCGGCGCGCCCGAGGCGCCAAGACGAAAGCGAATGACGGCGCTCCCTTCGCCGAGATTTGTCACGCCCGGCGAGCGCGCCTGGATGAGTTGACCCAGCTTGCGCAGATAGGCGCTGGTGTCGGCATGTTTCTTTTTATCGGCCGACTTCTCGGTCGACTTCTCCTCCCGCGCGGCCTTCGGCTTCTGTTCGCGCCCGGCGTCGGTCTTCTCCTCGCGCTTTTCGGTCTTCTCTTCGGGCTTCGTAGCCTTGCTGTCTTCGCGCTTCGGTTCGGCGCTGTCTTCGGCCTTCGGCTTTTGCGCCTCGTCGAGCGCGCGCGCCGATCCGCTCGCGCCAAGCGCGCAGGCGAACGCCAATGCAGAAAGACTCAGTGTCAGTCGAGAAATGTGCCGCATTTCCTTCTCCTTCTCTAAAAATGCGCGGGCCTCGTGCGCATGGATCTTTCAGCCACGGACTGAAAGTTTTGAACGGCGCGACCGACTCATTTCGGCGTCCCGCGGAACTTGAAAGTTTGTCCCACGTCCATCGATCCGCCCGGCGGCGACGGCGCTTCGACGCTCGACAGGATCTTCTTCACCGTTTCTGAAAGCGCGGGACTTGTCGTTTTGTCGATCGTCACCTTGTCGATCTTGCCTTGCGCGTTGACGTGAAAGCTGGCCGTCACCTCGCCGTCGCCGGCAGGACTTTCCGAAGGGGTTTGCTTGGCGATCGCGGTGTAGAGCACGCCGAGGAACTTGCTCTCCGACATTACCGGAGCGGCGGCGGGCGCGGCTGCGCCTCCCGTCGCGGTGGGCGCGGCGGGCTTTGGCGCAGCAGCAGGCGCCGGCGGAGCGCTCTGCTTTGGCGCTGCGGGTCGCGCCGGCGTGGGCGTCGGCGCCAAGGCCGTGGGCGTCAAGCGCGTGGCCGCGGGCTTGGCGTCTTCGGCGTGCGCGGCGCAAGCGGCGAGCGCCGCGGCGATGGTAAGCAATCGCGCGAGCTTCATCAGACCCCCAATAGCCGGAACGATCTCAGGCGGCGGGCGCGAGCGTCCGCCGTTCACATCAACGGAAGTTGAACGCCTGGCTGAGGAATGTCGCGCCGCACAGACTCGGGCCGCGGGCGGCCGACACGATCCGTCGCGCCAGCGCCGCGTGCGCCGGAGTCGATCCCGAAGCCGAGACGCCCGACAGACCGCCGCCCGGATTGACGTGGAAGGTCACAAGCGCGTGTCCCGCGCCGAAGCTCGTTGTGGACGGCGTATGCCGACGTAAAGCCGCGGCGATATGGGCGAGACATATCGACTGGGACGCGCCGGAACCTGCGGCGTGTCCTTCGGGCGCGCCGGCGCGCCTTCGCGCCTGCGCCTCCTGACGTTGCTGTGCGTGCTGGACCTGTTGCTCCTCGACCTTCTTCTTGACCTTGTCGACGTCTTCCTTCTTGGCCGGCAAGGGCACGGCGTCGGGCGCCATCACCACTGGAGGCGGAAGCGCGATGTCAGGCTCCTCGACCGCTTCGGGCGGCGGCGTGTCGTCGGCCTCGGCGACTTCCTCCTGCTCGATGAAATCGCCTTCCGGCACGAGGTCCATGCTGACCGAGTCGAGCGAGATCGCCGTCGGCTTAGCCGAATAGGCGAGTATGCCGAAGACCATGACATGCGCCGCGATGACGAGGACGGTCGTCACCGAGCGCAGCCAGGAGGGCTTGACCGGCTCCGGACCCGAAGGCGGGTTGTCGCCCTCTCGCGCCATGCCTTGTGGACTTAGCGCGAGGTCGGTCATTTCAGCGCTCCCGCGGGCGCCGCCGGAGCTTGGGCCGGCGGAGCGCCAGCGGCTGCGGGCGCAGCGCGTCCGGGCGCGGCTTTCATGCCCGCGCCGGTCTTACTGCGCGAGTTGGTCATGATCGCGATATGGGTGATGCCGTTCGTCGCAAGCTTATCCATCACTGCGACGACCTCGCCATAGACCGCCTCCGTGTCGCCGCGAATATGGACGACGCGCGATTGGTCGTCGCCCATCATCACCTTGATGCCGTCGATGAGCGCCTCGGGGGAGAGCTCGTCCGCGCCAAGCGCGATCTTGCCCTCCTTGCCGACCGTCACGACGATCGGGTCTTTTTGGTTGATCGGCATCGCGGCGCTCGCCTGCGGCAGGTTCACCTTGACGCCCTTGGCGAGCAATGGCGCGGTCACCATGAAAATGATGAGCAGCACGAGCATGACGTCGACGAGCGGCGTCACGTTGATTTCGGCGAGCGGCTGATAAAGGCCTTCGGTTGCGCTTTGGCGCTGACGTGAGGGCATTCCCATTAGGCAGCCTCCCGCTCACGACGCGCGCGCGTCTGATGGCCGCTGCACATCAGCAGTGCCTCGTCTTCGATGTAGTGCGCGACCTGCTGGCCGACGCGCGCGAAGGCCGCGCCGATGCGGTTGTAGCCGACCGAGGCGGGGATGGCGGCGGCAAGTCCGTAGGCCGTGGCCGCAAGCGCTTCAGCGATGCCCGGCGCGACGACCGCGAGGCTCGTGTCCTGCGACTGGGCGATGCCGGCGAAGCTCGTCATAATGCCCCACACCGTGCCGAACAGGCCGACGAAAGGCGCGACCGACGAGATGACGGCCAGATTCGGCAGGCCGCCCTCCGCCTTGGTCAGGAACTCGCGCGCCGCGCGGCTCATATGGTCTGCGATGCGCGCGCGCTTGTCGCCGATCGTCTCGTCCGGGAGATCAAGCGCAAAAGCTTCGCGGCCGGCTTCGGCGACGGGCGCGAGAACGCCAACGTCTCCGCCCAGTCGCGCCGAGCGCGCCGATTTGGCGATGCGGGTGACGGCCACCACGCCTTCGACAATGAGCACCCACGTCCAGATCGACGCGAGCAGCAGCAGCGCCATGACGGCCTTTCCGACAGGACCGGCGTTGAGGAACATGGCGAGAGGGGAAAGCGTGTTGTAATCCATTTTCACTCACTCGTTTTTAGGACGCGCTTGCGGCGACCGCGCAGGCGAAGCGTCAGTTTTTGTTTTGTTATGTCTTCGCGAGACGAGAGGCCGCAAAGCGGCGAAAGCCCGCAATCAGACTCCGGCGCGGCGCGCCCTGGAGCCTAACGCAATTCAGGAAATATGAATTGAGGGTGGAGCGCGCGCGCCATTCGCGCCGTTCGCGGCGAAACTCTCGGGCGGCTGCGCGGCGACCGCGCTCGGTTGGATCGGAGCCGCTCGTTCGGCGTTGGGCCGTGCGACAGAAATCAGTCGCTCTGGAAGAACGGCGTGGCCTGCATGGGCGTTCAGGCAACAGTCCGGACAGCTGCGCGTAGAATGCGTTGGCGAGCCGTCGCGTTGCGTCGAACTTTCCTTCTGCGCGGCGGTTGCGTACAGGCCTGCGACATAAGCGGCATGATCGCAGGCGATTCCGCCTTGGTCCGCGAATGCGTGCGCGGGCCGCGTAGCGCCTGACAGAAGAAGCGAGAGCATCAGCGCGCAAACGGCCGCGACGGCGAGTGCCGCGCGGAATTCCCGACGCATGGCGCGCAACTGTGACATAAATGTCTCTTAGTTGATTTTTTAACCTTTGACAACGCGCGCCGGCTTGGAAAGTCTCGGTTTACCGGTTCATCTGCATGCGCCGCGCCGCTACAGTTAATGTGCGCCGGACTTGCAGAGATCCTATGCGCATCCGCCGACTCGCATCGCTCTTTATTTTCTTTGCGCTCATCGCGAGGCTCGCTTCGCCTTGCGAGGCGCTGGCGTCGAGATTCGTTGACGCGCCGAACGCGCCGATCGCCAAGTGCCATTTGCTGGCGAACGCATCGCCTGTGGCGCAGGGCGATTCGGATCAAGCGCCTCTGGACAATACGGATCGGGACGGGTGCTCTTGCGCGCTCTGCCAGATCGGCTGGAGCACGTTGCCGCCGGCGGAGCCCGTTTTTGCGATCCGCGGCGTTGAACACAGTCTCGCGCCGCGGGCGCCGCCGGCCCAGGCGCTGGTCCTGTCACGGCCAAACCGCGGCGCCCCGACGCGCGGACCTCCTTCCTTCACCTGATCTGCCGAACGCCACGGCGAAAGCCGTTCAGGTCAGTCGCGCCGCCTTGACCGGCGGCGCCAGAAGGAAGCTTCTCATGTCACGTCACTCGCTCTTGCGCGGCGTTTCGGTCGGCGCTCTCACCGTCCTCGCGCTTTCCGAATTTTGGGCCGCCCCTGCCGCCGCGCAGCAATCGCTGCCGACCATCGACGTCGGCGGTCAGCGCCGCGGCGTTCAGCGTGGAACTCAACGCGTTGCAGGCCCTGCGACCGGCACAAACGTGGCTCCGAGCCCGGCCCCAGCGCCATCGCCCCCATCGATCTGGGCCGCGACGCTTCCCGACGGCAAGCCCGCCTTCGTTCAAAAGTGGCAATTGCCCAATACGGTTGCGAGCGTGACGCGCCAGCAGATCCAGCGCCAGATCAACATCGTCGATACGGAAGACGCGGTCAGATACATGCCGAGCCTTTTCGTGCGCAAACGCAACAGCGGCGATACGCAGGCCGTGCTGCAGACTCGCACCTGGGGCGTCGGGTCTTCGGCGCGCAGTCTCGTCTATGCGGACGATCTGCTGCTGACCGCGCTGATCGGCAATGACAATACGATCGGCGCCCCGCGTTGGGGCCTGGTTGCCCCCGAGGAAATCGAGCGCGTCGATTTCCTTTACGGACCGTTCGCGGCGCAATATCCTGGCAACTCGATGGGCGGCGTGTTGAAAATCACGACGCGCATGCCCGAGAAGCTCGAAGTCTCGGTCAAGAACACCACGACGATCCAGGATTTCTCCCAGTGGGGAACATCGAGAGGCTTCGTCAATAACGTCTCGAGCTTCTTTATCGGCGATAAGGTCGGCGACTTTCTCTGGACGGTCTCCGGCAACTGGCAGCGCGGATCGCAGCAGCCGCTCACCTATGTCACGACGCCCAACTTCTATCCGGGCGGCTATCTGGCGACGAACATCTATGGCACCGCATTCGCCAATGTCATCGGCTCGACAGGCAATCTCGCCAACGATCAGGTCAATGCGAAACTGAAATTTGCCTACGATTTCACCAACACGATCCGCGGCACGTACACATTCGGCTTCTGGTCCAATGACGGCCAGTCATATCCCGAGAATTACCTTACTGCGGGCAACGGCCCCTTCTGGGGCGTGACCACGGCGCCATCCAGCGTCAGCAATGCGCCGTCGCCAGCCCTCAGCAACTCCATTCTGCAGAATTTCGCGACAAACGGTCGTTACCGGGTCCAGGAAAAGATCATGGTCAACGCCGCGGCGGTGCGCTCCAACAGCGGCGGACCCTTCGACTTTGAAGTTTCGGCCTCGAATTTTACATATTTGCAGTCCGATCAAATTTCGCCCTGGTCAGCCGCCGTGCCCTTTGGCGGCTACACGCAGACTGGCCGCGATACGGTCTTCACCGGCACTTATTGGACGCTCTTCGACGCCAAGGGCATCGTGCGGCCGCCAGAAGGACTCCTGCAGGGCCACGACATTTCCTTCGGCGTGCACGGCGATCAGTTTCACCTGAACAATCCCGTGTGGCTGACGACAAATTGGACCTCCGGCGCCGATGCAAGCACAGGGGCGGCGATCACGATCGCGCAGGGCACGACGCGCACGCAGGCGCTCTGGTTCCAGGACGCCTTCTTTATTACGCCGGACCTGAAGTTCACGGCCGGTCTTCGCGGCGAGCATTGGACAGCGTCGAACGGCTACAATCAGGCGGCGGGCGTCAACAATTTCGGGACCGCGCTGACGGGCTCGACATTCTCATGGCTGCCGATCTACCAGCCCAATCTCTACAGCACCCGCTTCTCGCCAAAAGGATCGCTCGAATACAAGTTCGACGACGATTGGCGCGCCGTCGGTTCGATCGGCATGGCGAACCGCTTCCCCACTGTGCGCGAGCTGTACAACCTCGCGACCGTTGGCGTGAACGGCGTCGCGACCAACCCAAATCCGAATCTGCGTCCTGAGTCGGCGCTCAGCAAAGAGCTAATGATCGAGCGAAAGCTTGGACCGGACGGAGCCGCGCGCATCTCCTTCTTCGATGAAGAAGTGCGCGACGCCATCATCAACCAGCTGGTTTCCGTGCCCACGGCGCCCACGCAGCTGGTGCAAACGCCGACAAACGTTCAGCGCATCCGCAACAGCGGCATCGAAGTGGCGTTTCAGAAGGACAACTTCTACTTCAAGGGGCTTGAGGTGCTTGGCAGCGCCACTTGGCTCAACGCACGGGTCATCTCCGACCCGACCTGGGCGCCGAGCACCGGGAATTTTGAGTTCCCCTGGGCGACGTCGGTGGCGGGCAAGAATGTGCCGAACGTTCCTGAATGGCGCGGAACGCTCGCTTTCACCTATCGGCCCGACGATCATTGGGCGTTCACGCTCGCCGGCCGCTATCAGAGCAAGCTGTGGCGCACCTTGGCGAACAATGATCGCGCCTATGGGATCTATACGGCCTTCGATTCGTTCTTCGTCGTCGACACCAAGATCCATTACAAATGGAACGATCGATTCTCCGCCGATTTCGGCGTCGATAATATCGGCAACTATCGATACTTCCTGTTCCACCCCTTCCCGCAAAGAACCTTCTATGTCGCCGGACGCTATCAGTTCGGCGAGACCAAGGGCGAGCCGGGCCTGTTCTACACGGGCAATGAAGGCGGCTGGCCGGACTTCGGCTCTTGGTTCCAGCCGGTCGCGTGGAATTTTGAATAGGGTGCGCGATAGAGCGGAATGATCCGCGCGCGCTTTCATGCGCGGCGACCATGCAAAAACGCCCGGGAGGAAACTCCCGGGCGTTTTGTTTTGTCGATGATGAAGAAGCTTAATGCGCCAGCGATTTGACGATCGATTCGACGGTCTTCTTCGCGTCGCCGAACAGCATCATCGTATTGGGCCGGAAGAACAGTTCGTTCTCGACGCCGGCGTAGCCCGATCCCATGCCGCGTTTCAGGAACAGAACCGTCTTCGCCTTTTCGACGTCGAGAATCGGCATGCCGTAGATCGCCGAGGTCTTGTCGGTTTTGGCGGCGGGGTTGGTCACGTCGTTGGCGCCGATGACGAAGGCGACGTCCGCCTGTCCGAATTCGGAGTTGATGTCTTCGAGTTCGAACACTTCGTCATAGGGCACATTGGCCTCGGCCAGCAGCACGTTCATATGGCCCGGCATGCGGCCGGCGACCGGATGGATGGCGTATTTGATGTCGACGCCTTCCTCCTTGAGCATATCCGCCATTTCACGCAGCGCGTGCTGCGCCTGCGCGACCGCCATGCCATAGCCCGGCACGATGATGATCTTGCCGGCGTTCTGCATGATGTAGGCGGCGTCTTCCGCCGAGCCCTGCTTGACGTTGCGCGTCTCCTTGCCGCCGGCAGGCCCCGCCACCTCGCCGCCGAAGCCGCCGAGAATGACGGAGATGAAGCTGCGGTTCATCCCCTTGCACATGATGTAGGAGAGGATCGCGCCCGACGAGCCGACAAGCGCTCCGGTGATAATCAGCGCGAGATTGCCCAGCGTGAAGCCGATGCCCGCCGCCGCCCAACCCGAATAGGAATTGAGCATGGAGACGACCACCGGCATGTCGGCGCCGCCGATCGGAATGATCAGCGTCACGCCCAGCGCGAAGGAGGCGAAAATAAGCAGAAACAGCCAGACGCCGCTCTGCGTGCCGACGAAGAGCGCCGTCAACGCCAGCAGGGCGACGCCAAGCATGATGTTGATGGTATGGCGTTCCGGCAGCAGGATCGGCTTGCCGGTCATGCGCTCGGAAAGCTTCAGGAAGGCGATGATCGATCCGGTGAAGGTGATCGCGCCGATCGCCGCGCCGAGCGACATTTCGACGAGGCTGCCGGCGTGAATCTCATTCGCGTCGCCGATGCCGAAAGCGCGCGGCGCGAAAAAAGCGCCGGCCGCGACAAGCACTGCCGCAAGGCCGACCAGCGCGTGGAAGCCCGCGACAAGTTCGGGCATCTTCGTCATCGGAACGCGCTGGGCGATGAAAGCGCCTGCGCCGCCGCCGATGGCGACGCCGATCACGATCATCAGCAGACCGCCGAATGAGGGGAAATGCGTCAGCAGCGTCGTCGCCACGGCGATCGCCATGCCGATCATGCCGTAGCGATTGCCCTCGCGAGAGGTGGCGGGCGAAGAGAGGCCGCGCAGCGCGAAGATGAACAGCACGCCGGCGACGAGATAGAGAAGGGCTGCGATATTGGCGCTCATGGCGTCAGCCCTTCTTCTTGTACATGGAGAGCATGCGTTCGGTGACGAGGAAGCCGCCGAAGATGTTCACGCTGGCGAGAATGACCGCGACGAAGCCGAATGCGTTCGCCCACCAGGAGCCCGAAGCCTCGGCGGCGGTCATGCCTTCGACGCCCGCCGCGAGCAGCGCGCCGACGATGATCACGGAGGAAATCGCGTTGGTCACCGACATCAGCGGCGTATGCAGCGCCGGCGTCACCGACCAGACGACGTAATAGCCGACGAAGACCGCCATGGCGAAGATCGCCACGCGGAAGACGAAAGGATCAATGGCGCCGCCGGCGAGTCCGTGCGCCGCCGCCGCGGCGGCCGTATGCGCGAGTTCGTCCGAATAGTGTTGCGCCTGTTCGGCCAGATGGCGGGCGGCCTCCGCCGCCGCCTGCGCCTTCTCGAGCAATTGTTGCGTAGAGTCGGTCATCGCTTAACGCCCCTTAGTTTGATACGCGCGCAGGCGGCTATTTAAAACGCTCGTCGACGACGGCGCCGTCGCGAGTCAGCGCGGTCGCCTTCACCAGTTCGTCTTCCCAGTTGATGGCGAGCTGCTTCGTGTCCTTCGAGACGAGCGTCTCGACGAAGGCCAGCAGATTTTTGGCGTAGAGGCTCGACGCCGTCGACGCCATGCGGCCGGCGAGGTTGAGCGCGCCAAGGATCTTCACGCCGTCGACGACCACGGTTTCGCCCGGCTTGGTCAATTCGCAGTTGCCGCCGCGCTCGGCCGCAAGATCGACGATGACCGAACCGGCCCGCATGGAGCGCACCATCTCCGCCGAGATGAGCTTGGGCGCCGGTCGGCCGGGAATCAGCGCCGTGGTGATGACGATGTCCTGCTTGGCGATGTGCGAAGCGACGAGTTCGGCCTGCGCCTTTTGATATTCAGGCGACATCTCCTTGGCGTAGCCGCCGGAGGTCTCGGCCTGTTTGAACTCTTCGTTCTCGACGGCGATGAATTTCGCGCCGAGCGATTCGACCTGTTCCTTCGTCGCCGGTCGCACGTCGGTGGCGGTGACGATCGCGCCCATGCGCCGCGCCGTGGCGATCGCCTGCAGACCGGCGACGCCGACGCCCATGATAAAAACTCTCGCCGCCGGAACGGTTCCGGCGGCGGTCATCATCATCGGAAACGAGCGGCCATATTCGGCCATCGCGTCAATGACGGCGCGATAGCCGGCGAGATTGGCCTGGGACGACAGCACGTCCATGGTTTGCGCCCGCGTGATGCGCGGCATGAGCTCCATGGCGAAGGCGATCGCGCCGCTCTTGGCGAGATCGGCAAGCTGAGCCCCCGCGCCAAATGGATCCATGATCGCGATCACCGCGAGATTGGATTTTGCGCCGGGAAGCTCCGCCGCCGAGGGACGGCGCACGCGCAGCGCGACGTCGGCTCCCGTCAGCGCGGCCGCCGCGTTATCGGCGATCGTCGCGCCGGCGGCGGCGTAGTCGCTGTCGGAGAAGCCGGCGGCGGCGCCCGCGCGGGCCTCGACCACGACGTCGGCGCCCAGCCCGATGAATTTCTTGACGGTCTCGGGTGTGGCCGCGACGCGCGGCTCGGATTTATCCGTTTCAGCCAATACGGCGATGCGCATAACGAACTCCGGTTGTGGAAAAACCGTCGCCGCCAGCGTCGCCGACAGCGGTAAAAGCGGAGGCTCTGAACCTAGCGCGCGACGAAGAAATACAGCAGGAGCAGCAGGACCGCCGTGCTTGCCGCGCCGATCTTCAGCAGCAACAAGAATGAGTTGTAGGTCCTTAGATGCTCGGCCCAGTCGCCGTTCGACTCCGCCGGCGTGCGCAAGCTCGCCATTTCGCTCCTCCCGATTCTTGCTGATGCGCGCGTGACTCCGCGTGCGAAGCTGATGCTAAACGAGCGGAAGCCATAGGGCAACGGCCTGAAGCTTCGGAAACCTGCGGCGCCCCGACGCGCAGGGCAAGCGAGGCCGAAACCGAACGTGGACCTTTCGGGAGCTCAGCGCGTCTCTCCGCCTGCAGGGGAACATTCGCGCATCGGCGGCGTTCCACTGCACGCCTGCGGCCCGCGGGCTTCCCCCACATCGCAAAACCGGAGCGGGACGATGGGTCTCTTTTCCAAAGACATCAAGACGATCGACGATCTGTTCGTGCACACGCTGCGCGACGTCTACTATGCTGAAAACCAGATCCTGAAAGCGCTGCCCGACATGGCCGAGAAGGCCTCCGATC
>Ga0209514_10001668_pt1 | contig 37108 bp, 32 predicted proteins | sample Subgrocontami58m_FD_187452 | JGI IMG/M metagenome (GOLD analysis project Ga0209514, IMG submission 187452) | Subsurface groundwater microbial communities from S. Glens Falls, New York, USA - GMW37 contaminated, 5.8 m (SPAdes) (version 3) | ecosystem: Environmental > Aquatic > Deep subsurface >...
ACCGGGCAGGAACCCGACCCCGCGCTGCTCGCCGAGAAAATGGAAATGCCCGAGGAGAAAATCCGCAAGATCCTCAAGATTTCCAAAGAGCCGATTTCGATGGAGACCCCGATCGGCGACGACGACGATTCGCATCTCGGTGACTTCATCGAGGATCAGGCGACCATGGCGCCGGCGGATTCCGCGGTCTACGCAAGCCTGCGCGATGCGACCAAGGACGTGCTCGATACGCTCACGCCGCGGGAGGCGAAAGTGCTGCGCATGCGCTTCGGCATCGAAATGAACACCGATCACACGCTCGAGGAAGTCGGCAAGCAGTTCGACGTCACGCGTGAACGCATCCGCCAGATCGAGGCGAAGGCGCTGCGCAAGCTCCGCCACCCGTCGCGCTCCGAGCGTCTGCGCAGTTTTCTCGACACCGAGAGCTAACGCCGCATCCCCGCGCGGGCCGCGGATTCAATCCCGCTATAATTCGTGCCGCGGGTCTGTAGCTCAGTTGGTTAGAGCAGGGGACTCATAATCCCTTGGTCGCTGGTTCGAGTCCAGCCAGACCCACCATTCATTTCAAGGCCAGACCTTCCCCGGTCAATGGCAAGACGATTAAATCTTGAGAGCCTGAACCTTCAGGTAACCGGCTGTGTGTAAGGAGAATCTGACAATTGGAGCAATCAGGCGGCCTTTGCGTCCATGAGTCCTGGTTTTTTGCTGACAACAGTCACTATTTATGATAAAGATAAATGCCAGAATGGCCGCGTTACCCGAGTCGCCCCTACAACCGTCGTAACGAAGAGCCGGGAGCCTGAAATGATGAGTAGGCTCATTGTCGCCATCGCCGCGATGACACTCGCCTGCCTGGTTGGTGCGTGCACGGAAGAGAGGGGTAACGTTGCCGCCAAAACTCCCCCGAACCTCGTGGGGGAATGGAAGAGCGAGTCGGTCACCCGGCAGGGGACAATCACCGCGAAATTTAGTGAGGATGGCACCTGCTACTTGCGCGAGAGCGGCGGTGCTCAGCAACCCTGCACGTGGACGGGCGGCGGGCAAACCAAAATAGCGATTAATTTTCCCGGCAAGAGCGAAGCGTCCCCCGCGAGTCTGGACGGCGATCGCCTGTCCATCCATGAACCTGGACGCGACACTTTATTCATCCGCAATGCTAGCTATAAGTTTCTGGAGTCCCTGCGTCCGTTGTTGTTCGGTGACGCTGCGAAATAAGTTGTAAGGTCCGGTTGGAACCCCGCCCGGGCCGCAGATTACATGGCCGTGGGCAGGAAATGAGAACCGCGCCCGTTTACCGGGCATTCTCACCCTTGAAGACTACCCATACCGTTTTGGCGATGATGTACAGATCAAGCCGCAGCGACCAGTTTCGCAGGTAGTCGAGATCGAGGTCAATTCGCCCCTTCATTTTCTCCAGCGTTTCGGTTTCACCGCGGTAGCCGTTAACCTGAGCCCATCCGCTGATCCCCGGACGAACCTTGTGCCGCAGCATGTATCCCTTGATCAGCTTGCGGTACATTTCGTTGTGGACGATCGCGTGCGGCCGGGGTCCGACGATGCTCATACGGCCTTGCAGCACGTTGAAGAACTGCGGCAGTTCATCCATTGATGTCCGCCTCAGCAAAGCCCCCAGGCGGGTCACGCGCGGGTCGTTCCTGCTGACCTGCGTGACGGTGGCGCCATCTTCCATGACCTTCATGGTGCGGAACTTGTAGACCATGATCTCCTGGCCGTCGAGACCGTAGCGGCGTTGCCTGAAAATCACCGGCCCCGGCGAACTCAGCTTGACGCTGAGTGCGATCAACAGCAGCAGCGGTAAAATCAGGGTGATGATCAGCAGTGAAAGCACAATATCGCTGCTGCGCTTGATCAGACCGCTCAGTCCGGTGAAAGGCGTTTCGCAGACGGCCACCACGGGCACGCCGCTGACGACGTCCATGCGTCCCTGAATCAAATCGGTGACAAAGGTGTCCGGGACGAAATAGATGGAGGCGGTGGTATCGCGCAAATCGTCGAGCAGGGTCAGGATGCGTTGCTGCGACGCCATTGGCAACGAGAGATAAATAGCCTCGACATGGTTCTGCTTGGTGAAAGCCGACAGATCCTGAATTTTACCCAGCACGGTGTACTCGTCGCGATGTTGGAGGCGCTCGGGGGTACGGTCGTCGAAGAAGCCGACGACGTGAACGTTCGAGTAGATGTCGCCGCTCAGGCGACGTGCCAGTTCGATGCCCTGCTCGTTCATGCCGGCCAGCACTGCGCGTTTGGGCTCGCCCTGGAACTCGCGGATCGCCGGCGCCGCCAGACGCAGCACAATATGCGCTCCGATCTGGCTCAGTGGCGCCACCCACGACCAGGTGATCAGAATGTCGCGTTCAAAATAGCCCACATAACCGCTCACATAGCCGAAGAAAAAAAGCAGGCCGGCAATCGAAAGCCATCCGGCAATGATGTACCTGATCACGCGCACCAGCGGCAGGTTCAGCTGCGCGGAACCCGGGAAAGTCAACGAAAACACGATCAGGGCCAGGATCACATCGTGCGGGGCGAGAGTCCTCTGGATCGACAACGCCACGGCCCACAGCGACAGCACCAGCACCAGCGGGCCCAGCGTGATTTCGAACAGGTTGAGCAACTGATCGCGCCCCACCGACAGGCGGGAGGTCTTGCGGAACGTGACTGAAGTCGGGTGCTCGGGCACGGTTAGGGTTAGGCTAGCCTGAGGAGTGGACTGGGGATCACACGCGGCGCTGTGGCGCAATCTTATCACTGCTGGCGGGCAGTCGCGTGTCTTCGAAACACGCGGCAGCGCGCCCGCAGCTTATATTAGAATAGCCTCATGGCCGAACCCGTGCTGCGACCGCGTTTGTGCCGGGAATCCGTGCGGATAATCCGGCGCCGTGGGATCGCCTCGGCATTCGGGTGTGCGTTGGTGGCTGCGTTGCTTGCCGGTCCGGCCGTCGCGCAGTATGACAGCACGCTGCCTCTAAAGCTTGCATTGGTGCTGGGGGGGTCGGTTACCTGGGATGCCAACGTGTTTCGGCTTCCGGATTCCGCTCCTCCTCCCACGGGCACGGCCAACAAGAACGACCGCATCAACACCACCTATGTGGGATTGCGCATCGACAAATCATTCGCGCAGCAGCGCGTCCAACTCGACGTTACCAAGACGGCTTACCGTTACAATAGTTTCACGTTTCTTGATTTCGATGCATTCGATTATCGGGGCGCATGGCTCTTCCACCTTACTCCACGCCTGAGTGGCGCGCTCAGCCTCGATCACAAACAGGCGCTAGTCCCGTTTGTGGATTACACGGGCTTCCTGCGCAACATCAGCAATACCGATAGACGCAGCTTTGCCCTCGACGGCTGGCTGGCCGGCGGCTGGCACGTGCTGTTGGGTGTTTCTGAAAGCGAAACGAAATATACCCAGGTTTTTCTGCCCCAAACCAGCTCCCGCCTGGATGGCGCCGATGCAGGTATCAGGTATGTAGTCCCGTCCGGGAGTTCGATCACGGCCACGCAACGATGGAGCAAGGGCACTACGCTCAACCAGCCGCTTGATCCCGTCAACTTTATTGACGATGGGTTCCGCCTGCAAGAGAGCGAACTGCAAGCGGCCTGGCTGGCGAGCGGGAAGTCCGCCGTGAACGGTCGCGTGGCCTGGGTCGAACGCCGTCACGAGCACTTCCCCCAGCGCGATTTTTCCCGCCTGGTCGGCAATCTCGACTATACCTGGACGCCCACCGGCAAGCTGCGCCTCGCGGTTGCCGCGCGGCGGGACGTCGCTGCCTGGTGGGATTTGATCTCCAGCTATACCGTGAGCGACATCCTGTCTTTCACGCCGACCTGGCAGGCCAACGCCAAGACCGCGGTGCGCATGCGCGTCGATTGCGCTCAGCGTGATTATATCGGGCCAGTCATTGCAAATCCCAGCCCGTTGCGCGGCGACACCGTATGCAGCGCGGGACTCGGCGCAGACTGGACGCCGATTCGCTACGTTACTCTCAGCGCCAACCTGCAGCGCGACCGGCGCGCGTCCAATTACGCCGCGTTCCAGTTCGACGATACCATCGTGGTCGTGAGCGCGTCGCTGGCTTTCTGATCAATATTCAATCCGCTTGGTATGTGCCCGGGGATGGTTTAGACTATGTCGCGCCTATCAGTATCTGGCTGAATTCTCGACGCCTTTTGGGAGATTGGTAAAACTCATGAAACCCCATTCCTGCCGCTGTCTCGCCCCGCTCCTGCTGGCGGTCGCGCTCGCCGCTGGTTGCGGAAAGAGCGAAGACAGTAAGGTCGCCACGCAAGTTGCTGCCAAGGTGAATTCCGACGAGATAACGGTACACCAGATCAACGGCATACTCGCCCGTGAAAACGTACCCCCGGAAGCCGCCGCTCAGGCAAAACGCCAGATCCTCGAAAGGCTGATCGACCAGCAACTCGCCAAACAGCAGGCGATCGAGAAGAAACTCGACCGCTCGCCCAACACCCTGCAGGCGCTGGAAGCCGCCAAGAACGATATCCTTGCCCGTTCTTATCTGGAGCAAATCGCGTCGTCGCAGCCGAAGCCGACCACCGATGAAGCCAAAAAATACTATGCGGAGCATCCGGAACTTTTCACCCAGCGGCGCCTGTTCAACCTCGAGGAGCTTGCGGTTCAGCCGACGGCGGGTCTGGGCGCACAATTGAAGGAGCAGGCGGCCAAAGCCCGTTCCTTGCAGGAAATCGCTGAATGGCTGAAATCCAGGCAGGTCAGGTTCGCCGAGAACCGCGGCGTGCGCGCGGCAGAGCAGATTCCGCTCGACTTGCTGCCGAAATTGCAGGCCATGAAGAGCGGCGAAATCCAGGCTATCGAGGGTGCGGGCGGGCTGTACGTAGTGCGCATAGTGGCCACGGTCGCCTCCCCGGTGGATGAGGCGACCGCCGTTCCGCGCATCCAGCAGTTCCTGTTCAACCAGCGTTCGGGCGCGGCCATCGCGAGCGAGATCAAGCAGGTCAGGGGAAAGGCCAAAATTGAGTACTTGGGCGAATTCAGTGGTGGTGCAACGGCCGCTCCCCCGGCCGCAGCCGCACCCGCTGCCAAAGCGGAGCCTCCCAAACCGGAGCAAGCGCCGGCACCGAACCTTGAGAAAGGCATCCGCGGGCTCAGATGAGCGCGCCTCCCACGATGCTGCCAGGAGCAGCCCCGTGAGTTTGCCGCGACTGTTCGGTATCCTGATACTCGCGGTGGTTGCGTTAGCGGGTAACCAGCGCGCATCGTGGGGTGCCCAGCTGGTGGTGGGGCAGGATTACCATTCCGTCCAGTTGCTGTCAGGGACGTCGGCTGCTGCTATGCAGGAATCGCTGGCGCTGGTTGCGGGCGAACCGTATGCACGAATCGACAAGCGCGGTGCGGGATATGCGCTGCGGGTCGGATATTGGGGCAGCCGGGAGGAGGCGCTGCAGGCTGCCAAGGCATTGTTGCCAAAGTTTCGTGGGGCACACGCCCGAATCGCAACCTATCGGCCGGACGCAATTGTTGCCAGTGCGGGAGAACCAACGAGCGGAGCGTCCGCGCCGCGTCCGGCAACGACTGGTGTTTCACCAGCAAGCGCGGCCGGCGCGGTAGAACCGCGGCCCAAGGCTGTGGCGCAACGTCCATCAACCCCGGAAGTCCTGCCGCCAAGCGTTGTCAGTACCACAGAGCCGCCGAGCCGGGCTGCGGCGCCGGCACCGTTCACTCCTGAAGTTGCGCCGCAGCGGACCGAACCGGCGCAAACACAGGCCCAGGGGCGGGATATGCGTCGTGGCGCGCAACTCGTGACGGGGCAGGATTATTATTCCGTCCAATTGCTGTCGGCAACATCGGCTGCCATGTTGCAGAAATCGCTCGCGCTGGTAGCGGACCAGCCCTATGCGAGAATCGAAAAACGTGGCGCCGAATACGTGCTGCGGGTCGGCTATTGGGAAAGTCGCGACGAAGCGGCGCAGGCTGCCAAGGCATTGTTGCCGACGTTTCGCGGTGCGCACACCCGGATCGGTCCTTATCAGCCAGAGGCGGCGGCTGCCAGCGCCGGGGGGCCGCGACCGACAGTATCATCGCCGCCGACAGTAGCACAGGCGCCGCGCGCGGCCGTGCCGGAGACCGCGGTGCAGGCGGGCGCGCAATCGCAGCGTGAGACGGCAAAGCTTGCCGCAGAGCGTGCCGAGGTGGAGCGGCAGGTCGAGGCGGCGAGAAAAGAGCGCAGCGCGGCAGAAGAACGGGCGCGCAGGGAAACGCTGGTACGGCAGCAGGCTGAGGCGCAAGCCGAAGCTGCGGCGCGGGAGCGCGCGGCCGCGGAACGTGAAGCTTTGGCACAAGCTGCTCTCAGGGAAAAGGCAGAGGCGGAGGCGCTGCGGCTGGCCGAATCCCGTCGCGACGCTGAGCGCCGCGCAGCGGCGGCGGCGCTCGCGCGCAGTGCCGCCGACGAACGAATCGCGCAGGAAGCCGCAGCCAAAGCACAAGCCCAGCGCGAGGCAGAACGGGTTGCGCAGGAAAAATCCGCGGAACAACAACGGCTGATCGAACAGGCGCAGGCGCGCGAGCGAGCAGAAACCGAGGCGTTAAGGTTGGCGGAGTCCCGCCGCGAGGCCGAACGCCGCGCCGTTCCGGAGGTCTCGCCGCTACGCACAGAGCCGGTGCAAGCACCGACGCCCGTTATGCAACAAGGATTGCAGCTTGTGGTGGGACAGGATTACCACTCGGTCCAGCTGCTGTCAGCAACATCGGTTGCCGTTTTGCAGAAATCGCTCCCGCTGGTAGCGGACCAGCCGTATGCGAGGATAGATAAGCGCGGTGCGGCGTATCTGCTGCGGGTCGGCTATTGGGACAGCCGCGTACAGGCCGTGCAGGCTGCCAAGTCATTGTTGCGGAAGTTCCGAGGCGCACATGCCCGGATTGCCACCTATCGGCCCGATGCGATTGTGGTATGGAACGGAGATCAGGCCGCCACAGATTCAACGCCAGTGGCATCAACGCCAGAGGTTCGACCGCCAGGCGTTGCGAGTACCGCAGAACCACCGTCCAAAGCTGCAGCGCCAAGTCCATCAGCTCCGGAGGCCTCGCCGCCAAGCATTGCAAGCGCCGCAGAACAGCCGTCCAAAGCTGCAGCGCCAGTTCCAGCGACGCCAGCGATATCGCCGCCAAAGACAGAACCGGCGCAATTGCAACCATCCAAACCCGATCCATCCAGACCGGTTGAATATCAGCTGGGAGCGGGCGACACGATCAAGGTTGTGGTATTTCAGAATCCCGATCTCACGATCGAAGCGCGGGTGACCGAAAGCGGCACGATCAGTTATCCCCTGATAGGGGAAGTCAAGATCGGCGGCATGACGATTTCCGCTGCCGAGCAGACCATTGCCAAGGCGCTCAAAGACGGCGGTTTCATCCAGCAGCCGCAGGTCAACATCGTGCTGGGGCAGATCCGCGGCTACCAGGTTGCCGTGCTCGGCCAGGTAAACCGGCCCGGACGCTTCCCGCTGGAGACCACGAACATCCGGGTTTCGGAGATGATCGCGATTGCCGGCGGTATCACCCCTGCCACGGGTGCCGATGTCGCCGTTCTGACCGGCACCCGCGACGGCAGGCCGTTCCGCAAGGAAATCGACATTACCAGCATGTTCGTCGATAACAAGCTGCAGGACGACCTCGTGGTCGCGGGCGGCGATGTGATCTTCGTGCAGCGCGCGCCGATGTATTACATCTACGGGGAGGTGCAGCGCCCCGGCTCATACCGTGTCGAACGTAACATGACTGTCCGGCAGGCTCTGGCCCAAGGCGGCGGCCCGACCATCCGCGGCACCGAGCGCTGGCTGCGTCTGCACCGCCGCGGCGCCGACGGCAAGGTCGAAATCCTGAAACCCGGCTTCGACGACCTGGTGCAGCCCGAAGACGTGGTATACGTGCGCGAAAGTATTTTCTAGAGAGGTGTCCCCATCATGAGCCCGCAACAATTTTTTCTGATCCTCCGGGCCCGCTACAAGCTGGTGTTGTTCGTGCTGCTCGTCACCGTGGCAGCGACGCTCGTGGTGAGCCTGCTGCTGCCAAAGCAATATACCGCTACGGCCTCGGCGGTGGTCGACGTCAAGTCGCCCGACCCCATCATCGGCATGATGCTTCCGGGGATGGCCGCGCCAGGTTACATGGCCACCCAAATAGACATCATCATCAGCGACCGCGTCGCGCAGAAAGTCGTCAAGCTGCTCCGCCTCGACGCGAATCCGACGGTGAAAGCGCAGTGGATGGAAGCGACCGGGGGCAAGGGCAGGCTTGAGGTATGGCTCGCCGATGCCCTGCAAAAAAAACTCGAGGTCAAACCCGCGCGCGAAAGCAACGTCATCAGCATCGGTTACAAGGCCGTCGATCCAGGCTTTGCCGCAGCCGTCGCCAATGCCTTCACGCAGGCCTATATCGAAACCAATATCGAATTGAAAGTCGAGCCGGCGCGGCAGTATGCCAAGTGGTTCGGAGAACAGGGCAAGTCGCTGCGGGACAGCCTGGAAAAGGCCCAGGCGAAACTTTCGGAATATCAGCAGACGCATGGTATCGTCGCCATTGACGAACGGCTGGACAACGAAACCGCCAAGCTTAACGAACTCTCCACGCAGCTGACCGTGGTCCAGGGGCAGACCTCCGACGCCCAGAGTAAACAGCGCTCGGGCAGCGCCTCGAACACACTGCCCGAGGTCGTGGGGAACCCGACCATTGGAGCGCTCAAAGTCGATATCGCCCGCCAGGAAGCAAAGTTGCAGGAACTCGCCGGCAACCTCGGCAAGAACCACCCCCAGTACCAGCGCGCGGAATCCGAGATCGCCACGCTGAAGCAGAAACTGGAAGCGGAGACGCGGCATATCACCAGCGGATTTTCGACCTCGCGGGCGGTCGGCAGGGACAAGGAGACGGAACTCAGGACCGCAATCGAAGCGCAAAAGAAAAAGCTCCTCGAGCTCAAGCATCAGCGCGACGAACTTGCCGTCCTGATGCGCGACGTGGATGCGGCCAACAAAGCTTACGAAGCCGTGTCGCAACGATTCAACCAGACCAGTCTCGAGAGCCAATCGACCCAGACCAATGTGTCGGTGCTCACGCCGGCAGCCGAACCGAACGAACCTTCCTCCCCGAAGGTGATGCTTAATATGATGCTATCGGTTTTCATTGGCACCTTGCTGGGTGTCGGCGCGGCCTTGGTGCTCGAGTTACTCGATCAGCGCATACGCTCGGCTGACGATCTCGGCGAGATGCTGCAGCTGCCCATACTCGGTGTAATCAAAAAGCAGCCGCGCCGCGCGCCCCGGAGGCTCGCGTTCTGGCGCCGTAGGGCGGCCTTGACGGCACCGTAGATAGAATCGATGGCACAGAGTAATTTCATTCCTGCCGCCACCGGCGGCGTCGTATCCGGGCACGGCCAGCGTTCGATCGGCGCCATACTGATCGACGCGGGCAAGCTCACGCTGGAAGAGGCAGAGCGCATCCTGCGCCTGCAGCGCGAGCAAGGCCTGCGCTTCGGCGAAGCCGCCACGCAGCTTGGCCTGGTCACCCAGGCCGACATCGATTTTGCAATTTCACGCCAGTTCGATTATCCCTACCTGCTGCACGGGCAAAGTGCGGTCAGCGAAGACCTGGTGGCCGCCTACACACCCTTCAGCCCGCAGGTGGAGACGCTGCGTGCCCTTCGCAGCCAGCTCATGGTGCGCTGGTTCGACACCGACCCCGCGCGCAAAGCGCTTGCCGTCATCAGTGCTGAACGCAATGAGGGCCGCAGTTTCATCGCGGCTAATCTCGCCGTAGTGTTCTCGCAGCTCGGCGAGCATACGCTGCTGATCGACACCGACATGCGCAACCCCTGCCAGCACAAACTCTTCGGCCTCGACAACCGCGGTGGCCTCTCGGCAGTACTCTCCGGCCGCGGCGGGCCGGACACGATCCAGCGCATCCCCTCGCTGCTCGATCTTTCCGTGCTGCCCGCCGGCGCGCTGCCCCCGAACCCGCTGGAACTCCTCGCGCGGCCGCTGTATTCGAAACTGATGGGGGAACTCGCCATGGAATTCGACGTGATTCTCCTCGACACGCCGGCCGCGGCCGTATACTCCGACGCGCAAGCCACCGCCGCGTGCGCCGGAGCTGCCTTGATCGTGATACGCAAGAACACCACGCGCATTTCGCAGGTACGCCGTGTCACCGATGCTCTGCAGGGCCGCGCCACTGTCGTCGGCGCCGTGCTCAACGAGTTCTGAACACATGTCCATTGCGCTCGACGTGAAACCGGCTTCTGGCGCCACTGCCTGGCTCGTCTGGCTGCCCGTGGCCGCTGGACTGCTGGTGCTATACGCTCCGACCTTCTACGACCTTGGCAACACGCTCTGGCAGTCCGACGATCATGCACACGGTCCGATTTTTCTCGCCATCATCGGCTGGCTGATCTGGCAAAAGCGCGAAGCGCTGTTGGCTCCGCCGGCGAACGTTGCGCCGGTAGCCGGCTTCGGGTTGCTGGTATTCGGCCTGTTGCTTTATGCCTTGGGTCGTTCACAGGATATCATCATATTCGAGGTCGGCGCGTTGGCGCCCATACTCGCCGGCGTGCTGCTTGCCACCTGCGGCTGGGCGGGTTTACGCGCCCTGTGGTTTCCGCTATTGTTCATCGCCTTTTTGGTGCCGCTGCCGGGTTTTTTTGTCGACGCGCTGACGACGCCGCTCAAGCAATACGTCTCGGTAATCGCCGAGCAGTTGCTTTACGTGACGGGTTTTCCGATCGCCCGCAATGGCGTAGTGCTGACCATCGGTCAGTACCAGCTCCTCGTGGCGGACGCCTGCTCCGGGCTCAACTCGATGTACAGCCTTTCCGCGCTCGGGCTGCTTTATCTCTACCTGATGGGTTATCAGAGCCGGCTGCACAACGCCTTGCTCTTGGCCAGCATTTTGCCGATTGCCTTTTGTGCCAACATCGTGCGCGTGGTTATCCTGGTTCTGGTTACGTACTATTTCGGCGATGCCGCAGGGCAAGGCTTTCTGCACGGCTTTGCCGGCATGGTGCTGTTCATCATTGCGCTGACGATCCTGTTTGGCTTCGACTCGCTGCTGCTCTTTGTCGGTCGCTTTTTCAGGGGAGGCCGAAAGGCATGAGTTTCATCAATCGGCGCATGCTGATTATCGCGTTGCTGATGTTTGCGGGCGCCGGGCTGGCGTTCGCGATGAAGCCAACGAAGAGGATCGCCGATGCCAGCGAGAGGCCGGAACTGAATACCATGATTCCGAGCCGGATCGGCGACTGGAAGATCGATACTTCGATTGTACCGATAGAACCCAGTCCCGACGTTCAGGCGGCGCTGAACAAGATTTACAACCAGACCCTTTCCCGAACCTATGTGAACGCGACCGGGCGGCGCATCATGCTTTCGATCGCCTATGGGGGCGACCAAAGCGACAGTATGCAGGTGCATAAACCGGAGGTCTGCTACGTTGCGCAAGGATTTGAGGTATTCGGCGCGGTTGCCGGAATGCTGCTCACGCAGTATGGCGAGCTGCCGGTGAAGCGGCTGATCGCGCGTCAGGGCAGCCGCAACGAACCGATTACCTACTGGGTCGTGGTGGGCGACAAGGCCACGTTGTCCGGCTTGAAGCAGAAGCTTGCGCAGCTCAGCTATGGTCTGACGGGAAAAGTCCCGGACGGATTTCTGGTGCGGATTTCGTCGATTGATACCAACCGCCAGAGCGCCTACCAGTTGCAGGAGGAATTTGTCAAGTCCATGCTTGAGGCGATGCAGGAAAAAGACCGCGCCCGTATCGCCGGCCGATTTGGCGCCTGAAAACGACGTTTACACAAGGATAGACCCACGGTGACTGCCATGCCCAAGATCGCACTTATTACCGGTGTTACCGGCCAGGATGGTTCCTATCTCGCCGAATTCCTGCTCGAGAAGGGCTACACCGTCCACGGCATCAAGCGGCGCTCCTCGAGCTTCAACACCGATCGCATCGATCATATCTACGAAGATCCGCATGTTGATAATCGCCGATTCGTCTTGCACTACGGGGACCTGACGGACGCCACCAACCTGATTCGCATCATCCAGGAAGTCCAGCCCGACGAGATTTATAACCTCGCCGCCCAGAGCCACGTCGCGGTCAGCTTCGAAGAACCCGAATACACCGCCAATGCCGACGCATTAGGCACGTTGCGTATCCTCGAGGCCATCCGCATCCTCGGCCTCGAGAAAAAGACCCGCTTCTACCAGGCATCTTCCTCCGAACTCTATGGCCTCGTGCAGGAAATCCCGCAGAAGGAAACTACGCCCTTCTATCCGCGCAGCCCCTATGCCGTCGCCAAGCTCTACGCCTACTGGATCGCCGTTAATTACCGCGAAGCCTACGGCCTCTATGCGTGCAACGGCATTCTTTTCAATCACGAATCACCGCGCCGCGGCGAGACCTTCGTCACGCGCAAGATTACCCGTGCGCTCGCGCGCATCAAGCTCGGCCTGCAGGAGTGCCTCTATCTCGGCAACCTGAATGCCCTGCGCGACTGGGGCCATGCCAAAGACTACGTCGAAATGCAGTGGCTCATGCTCCAGCAAGACGCGCCGGAAGACTTCGTGATCGCCACCGGCCGCCAATACAGCGTGCGGGACTTTGTCAATGCGGCAGCCCGCGAACTCAGCATGGAAATCCGCTGGGAAGGCGGGGGGGTAGTCGAAAAAGGCATCCTGCTTCCCTCGCCCGCGAGCGGGAGAGGGGCTGGGGGAGAGCGCGAACGCGTAATCGTGCGCGTTGATCCCCGTTATTTCCGCCCCACCGAAGTCGAAACGCTGCTCGGCGACCCCACCAAGGCCAAGCAAAAACTCGGCTGGGAGCCGCGGATCAGCTTCGACGAGCTCGTAGCCGAGATGGTGCGCACAGACCTTCAGGCGGCTGAGCGCGACAGCCTAATTAAGAGTCACGGCTATCGACCAATGACTTATCACGAGTGACGAGCACCCCGTTCGTTTGGCAGTGATACGCTCGGTCTGTCATTCGTTTGCGTCAGCATCGTTTTGCGCAAGGCGCTGGATCTCTGGGCGTATCGAAGGAGAGCGTATTGACCTGTCCGCTTTGTCAGGCAAGTGGGAACAGCCTGCGGGAAGAAATTCAGACTGCCCATATTTGCGAACTGTACCGCGAATCGTTTGGTATCGACGCGCGCCGCCTATTCCTGGATACCAAATCCGTTGGATTTATCGAATGTACTGCCTGTGGACTCCGGTATTTTTCCCCATTGGTTACGGGTGACGGCGGGTTTTACGACGAATTGCAGAAGCAGCCTTGGTATTATCTGGAAACGAAATACGAATATGATTTTGTGGCAGATATGATCGCCCCGGGAGCCAGGGTTTTGGACATTGGCGCCGGGAAAGGGGCGTTTGCCGATCGTTTGGTGTCGGGGGTGGAATATACCGGGCTTGATTCGAGTCCTGAGGCTCGCAGGAAGGCGCAGAGCAAAGGCGTGGATGTCCTGAACGAATCAATCGAAACCCATGCGGTCTCGCATCGTGAGGGTTATGATTTTGTGGTCTCGTTTCAGTCGCTTGAGCACGTTGCCGATCCGGGTGCTTTCCTGACGGCGGCCACAGCGTGCATACGCCCGTCCGGGGAACTTGTAATCGTGGTGCCCAGCGAAGATTCATTTCTGAAGTTCGCCTCGAACTCCCCTTTGAATATGCCGCCACATCACGTTACGCGGTGGCCTGACCGAACGCTGCGCGAGATCGCAAAGCGGTATGGCCTGAAACTGAGTTTCCTGCATCACGAGCCATTGCAGGATATTCACAGCGAGTGGGGGTTTGCCGTTATGGCGGGCGCAATGCTGGGTCGCGGCAGGCATCTGATCGAGAGACGCGGTTCGGTTTTTGCAAAGGTGACTTCAAGAATGGCCGGGATGCTAGGGGGGGTGCTGAGCAAACACCTTGCCAGGGAGTTCTGGCCCTGCGGCCATTCTGTTATCGTGGTTTACACAAAATAGCACGCGTGCATTTTACCGTTTGGAAGGTTTCGCCATGCCATCGAAAATCTTCGTCGCCGGCCATCGCGGGATGGCCGGCTCCGCCATCGTCCGCCGCCTTCAGGCGGGCGGCTATGACAACATTTTGACCCGCACCCGCGGTGAGCTGGATTTGCTCGATCAGTGCGCAGTCTGCGACTTTCTCGAATGCGAAAAGCCGGACTACATTTTCCTCGCGGCCGGCAAGGTCGGCGGCATCCAGGCCAATAACACGTATCGTGCCGAATTCATCTACCAGAACCTGATGATGGAGGCCAACATTATCCACGGCGCCCATCAAGCCGGTGTGAGCCGCCTGTTGTTCCTGGGTTCCAGCTGCATCTACCCAAGAGACTGCCCTCAGCCGATCAAGGAGGAATATCTCCTCACCGGCCCGCTTGAGCCGACCAACGAGCCCTACGCGATCGCGAAGATCGCGGGCATCAAGCTCTGCGAGTCCTATAACCGGCAGTACGGCAGACAGTACGTCAGCGTGATGCCGACCAATCTCTACGGGCCGAACGATCACTACGACCTTGCCAACAGTCACGTTCTGCCGGCCTTGCTGCGCAAGGCACACGAAGCGAAGCTGCGCGGTGACGCCGGCCTGGAGATTTGGGGATCCGGGAAACCCAGGCGTGAGTTTCTGTACGTGGACGACATGGCGGACGCCTGCGTGTTCGTCATGGAGCGCGGCATTGCCGAAGGCGTGTACAACATCGGCATGGGCTCGGACGTGTCCATCCGCGAACTGGCTGAAACCATCCTGGAGGTGGTCGGCTTCGAAGGCGAACTGGCGTTCGACGCAAGCAAACCGGACGGGACACCCAGGAAATTGCTGGATGTTTCACGTCTGCGCGAATTCGGCTGGCAGGCAAAGATCGGGCTCAGGGCAGGAATAGCACTGACCTATTCCGCCTACGTCGACTCAATAGCAATTCTCCCCCGCGAACGGTAGATGGTGATTCACTTGAGTGTATGAACATCGGGTTGATTGTTGCCTATGGCGAAATAATTGGCATCCTGGTGGCGGTCACGCTGGCAGCGGTCGTCGGTATCGGCGTTACCGTAAGCCGCCCGAAGTACCCCATTTACCTGCTGCTTGGCGTCCTGATTTTCTTTTCCGCGGCGACCTGGGGACGGCTGGAGGTGACGAGCACGATCTACGATCGTGGCACCGGGCAATTCAATTTCTCGTTCGTAAACCTTTACCTCTGGGGCACCGCCCTGGCCATGGCGCTGGCCAGTCCATTTCGGCGAACTCCCGCAGCCCCCTGCGATCTGACCAAATATTTCTGGCTGTTCAACCTGTTTTTCTCGGCCCACGTCATCGTGGGTTTGGCGACGGACGTCCGGTTTGCCGACATCATGTCCTACAACGGCGTATTGAACATCCTGAACATGAGCGTTCTGATGTTTATCCTGCTGCAGGCTTTCGACAACCCGCGCGACCTCGATGAGCTGACCAAGCTGTTCATGATCAGCGTGTTTGCGCGCGGGATTTTCGGCCTGGTGCGTTTTGCGTTCTTCGGCGGAGATCCGACGAACGTCTACGCCAGTTACGAAAAAATCGCGATCAAGCTGACATTTTTCGATATCAACGACGGCCTGTTAGCGACCATCGCCGCGTTCTACGCCGCCTGGCGATTGGCATGGGATGGCAAGACGCTGACGCGTTCCGGAAAGTGGTTCTATGGCGCGCTGCTGGTGGTCGAGACCCTGGTCATCGTTCTCTCGTACCGGCGTACTGCAATTGGCGGCTTCGCCCTTGCGGCATTGCTGTTCGTCATCCTGCAGCCGAAATCGAGGCGACTGCTGTTCATGCTGATTGGATCGGTTGTTTTCGCGCTGGGCCTGGGGGTGATCGTGACGGGCAGGTTGCAGCAGGTCCGGGGCGCGCAGGGCGGCTTCCTGGAAGCCTTGCTGCCTGATCTGTTCGCCGGAAGAAGCAGTGACGTGTCGACCGGGCGTTTCGGCGAATTGTTCATGGCGTTTGATACGATACGCGATCATTGGCTGCTCGGTGCCGGCACCTGGGCCGAGTTCCGCGGTAGCGTGATTTGGTATCACTTCGGAGTCTACGACTTCGTGCACAGCGGAATCGTGCATATCTGGCTCAAGACCGGGCTGGTCGGCGTCGTGTTATTTATGGGGGGGCTGCTGAGCTACATCGTCTTCGTTCAAGCAAAAAGACGCATGATCGAGCCCGCGCAACGCGCTTTTTTCGAAGCATCTTTTGCCGGATTTCTGTTCTCGATACCGAATGTGTTGGTCGGTACCCCGATCATCGAATTCCGGACGATGTTGTTGTTCGGCCTGTTACTGGCAATTCCGTATCTGGTGTATCACAGTCGCACGCAAACGGCGGGCGCCGAGCCATGAGCTGGCAACTGGTTCGCAATTCCTTCGCTAATCTGTCGGGTGCCGCGTTGCCCGCGCTCGTCGCGCTCGCCACGATTCCGTTCATCGTGTCCCGGCTGGGCGAGGTGAATTACGGTATTCTGACCATGGTCACTGCCATCGTCGGCTACTTCGCCCTGATCGATATCAACGTGACCTCCGCGTCGGTCAAGTATGTGGCGCAGTACCGGGCCACGTCGCGATTGCCCGAGTTGTATCAGGTGGTCACTTTTGGCGCATTGGTCTATCTGGCAATCGGCGTGGTCGGCGGCGTATGTATTTTCTTCGGGGCAGAGTGGCTGAGCAGGCAGTTGTTCAACGTGCCCCAAAGCCTGGCACCCCTGACGCAACGCACACTGGAACTTGCGGCCATTGGATTCCTGTTCGGGCAAATGCAGGTCTACCTGGGCAGCATCCCGCAGTCTCTGCAGCGTTTTGACATCTCGGCGAAAATCGAGGCGGCATTCGGAGCGCTCGTTCCTCTGCTGACCGTGTTGATCCTCTGGCTCGGCTACGGGCTCTACGAAGTTGTCCTGCTGAGAGTCGTGCTGAGCGCATTGAATGCGGCCGTAGCCGCCGTTGCCAGTTGGCGGCTGATCCCGGGTTTCCGGCTGTCATGGCCATCGCGAACGATCGCCCGGCAGCTGGCTTCATTCAGTGCCTTCTCCTACCTCAGCGGTATTGCCGCGGCGTGTTATGCGCACGCCGACAAGCTCATCATCGGCGCTCTGGTCGGCATGGCGTCGCTGACGTACTACGTGATTCCGTCAACGCTGATCAACCGCGTGCTTGGGCTTACGTTTCGCCTGTCCAGCGTCGTCTATCCGGCTGCGAGCGAACTCGAATCCCTGCGTCAATTCGACAGGTTGAAAGCGATTTATTTTTCCGCGACGCGCTATGTTTTTTATCTGAACGCGTGCATCGTCGTCTTTGCGTGCCTGTTTGCCGAAGAGATTCTGCATTACTGGATGGGCGAAGAATTTGCGCGCCAGGGAGCGCTGATCATGGTCTTGACGGCGCTGGCCATGCTCGTCGATTCCATGACCAATCTGCCATCGATGCTGGCGGACGGCATGGGGCATCCCCGCGTGACGGGCCTGTTTTCCGTTTTTCGCGCCGCGGTGGGTTTGGTTGCAACGTTCGTTTTCGCGACGCAATACGGAATTGTTGGCGTCGCAACGGGGCATTTGCTCGTCTCCGTGGTGATGGCGATGTCGTTTCTTGTCTATGTGCATCGTGAAACCATTCCCTACCGCCTGGGGGAACTGCTGCGCGAATGTTATCTGATGCCATTCGCGGCTCTCGGCGCCTCTTTCGTGTTATTAACCGCAATCAAGCCGAACCATGAGTTGGGGCTCACGGCGACGCTCGTTTTTGGCGCGTCGATCGCCATTGGCTATGTCTTGTTCGGCTTTTATTTCGTTCTCGATACCGTGCACCGGCATGCCCTGCTTGCCGCTGCACTCGGTAAGTTGCGGTCAAAATTCCCCAAGGCACGAAGTTGAAGATTCTGTTCGTCAGCGAGGATGTTCCCTATCCCAGCATGGGCGGCCTCGCCAAACATGCACTGAATCTGGCCCGAGCGCTGGTGAAGGCAGGGCACGAGGTCGATTTTCTTGGCGGCAACCAGCATCCGATCGAAGTCACAGGGGCCGAGGGGCGTTTCGGCGGGCGGTTTTTTGGCGAACTGAGCGGCCACCTGGCCGGCTGGAAGGAGCAAAGCCTCGGCGTGTTCCTGCCGCCGAAGCGGGGCTGGATTGCCCGGGGTCTTGCCCGCTGCATCCTGCGGCGCGCCCGCGATTACGACGTGATCCATTACCACGGCCATTTTCCCAACGTTGCCAGCTATATTCCGAAGCACGTGAATTTCGTCCAGACCCGTCACGACCAGGGCAGCGATTGCCTCATACATACCCGTTTCCGCGATGGCGATGTCTGTGCACGCCTGGATCCCGCAGACTGCGCCGCGTGCATCGCCAAGCGACCGAACGCATTGCAGCGGGCGGTATCGTCAGCCGCGGTGAGCCGCTACCGGCGCGATGTTGTCCGCGCGTTCCGGCGGCACAAGACGGTGTTCGTATCCGACCTGCTCAGGCGCAACTTCGCCAGGACGGCCGGGCCGGGGGACTGGGGCGCGGTGGTGCATAATTTCGTCGATCTGGAACGTTTGCGCGCGGCGTTGGCCGCGACGCGAGCCCGGAGCCGTGAGGAAAATAGCGGGATCGAGGTTTTTGTCGCCGCCAAACTTTATCCGCCCAAAGGGGTCGCCCCTTTCTTGCGGACGCTGTTGCCGCGCTTGCCCCGCGGCATGCATGTTACCATCGCTGGCGATGGTCCGGACGAGCCGCGGCTGCGCAGCGATTACGAAGGCGAACACGTGAAGTTCCTTGGTTGGTGTGCGCCCGACGAGACACTACGGCTTGCTGCGAATGCTGACAGGGTCGTCGTGCCCTCGGTCTGGGAGGAGCCCTGTGCGACCACGGTATTCGAGGGCCTGTTGCTGGACAAACCCACGTTCGCTCTCGCCAGGGGAGGGACTCCCGAACTCGCGATCTATGCGAGGAAGGCCGATCAGTTGCGCCTGCATGCCGACATGGAGTCCCTCGTCGAGGATCTCGTGAATTTCCGGCCGGCGGATGCCGCTCGCGCGGAACTCAATGGCCCGGGCGGCGTCGAATATACGATGCAGCGCCTGCTCGAAATTTACCGCGCACCTCCGGGTGCGATCGGATCATGACGCTGCCAACGACCCCAAAGTTTTCCATCGTTACCTGCACCTGGAACAGCGAGCCTTACCTGGAGCACTCGATCGCTTCGGTATTGTCCCAGGACTACCCCGAGATCGAATACATCTTCGTTGACGGCGGGTCGACTGACGGCACCATCGAGCGTATTCAACGCATTCCGCGAGAGGTCAAGTTCGTCACCGGTGTCCGCGGCGGCATCAGCCTTGCCATGAACGAGGGTCTTCGTCTGGCGACCGGCGATATCGTTGCGCATCTGCACTCGGACGATTACTACCTGCACGGGGGTGTCCTGCGCACGGTGGCGGACAGAATGCGGGCGAGTGGCGCGCAATGGCTGTTCGGCCGGTGGATGGAGGACCGCGACGGACAAGTCCGTCCCGAGAGCTATATCGTGCCGCATTACAGCTATAAGCGCCTGCTGAAGAGCAACTTCATCCCGCACGTGGCGACCTTTGTCAGCAAGGCGCTGTTCGACCGCGTCGGTGGTTTTGACCCGCAATACAAATACGCGATGGACTACGACATGTGGTTGAGAATGGGCGCAGTGGCGGAGCCGGTTCAGATCGACGATCACCTGACCGTGTTTCGCGCCCACGCCGGCAGCGTGTCGACGGCCAATGAGATGGCGACGCTGGCCGAGGACTTCAAGGTGCGGATGAAACACGCGGGTTGGGCGCCGCGTTCGGCTCTCTATCATGGCGCGCATTACATCGTAAGACGGCTGCGTCTGGCGTGGCATATCAGGGCTACTGCGAAAAAGGAAGCACGTTGAACTTGTCGCTTGTCATGGCAACCGTAGGCCGGCATGAAGAAGTCGCACGCATGATCCGCTCCCTCTCGTCCCAGGATACGCGCGCATTCGAACTTATTGTCATCGACCAGAACGCGGACGACCGGCTTGAGCCGGAGGTTTCGGGCGGGCGGGCGGCGGGGCTGGATATCCGGCATGAGCGCCTGCTTCCGCCGGATCAGGGCGCGGCGAGGAACCGCGGGATCGCTTTGGCCCGCTACGAAGCCATCGGCTTTCCCGATGACGACTGTTGGTATGAATCGTCCGTGGTGAGCGGTATCCTGAAAAGATTTTCCGCAGAGCGGTGCGACGGGGTCGTGGTGCGCTGGCATGAAGAGGATCCACGGGGCGAGCCAGCGCACCGGCTTTCGGAGGAAAAGTGGCGGCGCTTTCGCGAAGTCAAAGCGAGCATGATCGCGCAGTTCTTCACGAAGGATTTGCTCGTCAGTTTGTCCGGATTCGATCCGCGTCTCGGTCTGTCGAGCTGGTACGGCGGCGCCGAAGAAACCGATTTGATTTTCCGCGCGCTGAGCCGCGGCGCGAGGTTCCAATACTGCCCCGACATCGTGGTTCACCACCCGATTTCGACGACGGTGCCCTCCGATGAGCTGAGGCGGGAGTGCCGGCGGGCGCGCAGCCGGGCGCGCGGAACCGGCGCGATCTATGCCAAGCATCGTCTGTCGCCTTATGTCATCTGCCGCGGGTTCCTGGCGCCGTTGCTCAAGCCCTGGTTGCCGCCGAGGAGTTTCGCGGCCGTCGCGGTCGGTATTTTCGAGTCCCTCGGCCGCATCGAGGGATTTCTCAGGTGGCGGTTTTGCGAACGCTGATTCGGAGCCGAGCATGACACCTTTCATCAGAATGGCCGGCCCCGTCGCGGTCGTGGCCGGTATCTTTCTTGCTCTGAGCGGTGGCGCCGCTTCCAGGGCCGCGGATATGCCGCCGGCGGAACCGATTCCACGCGCGTTCTTCGGCATGCATTTCCACCGCGCCGATACCACGACACCGTGGCCTGCGGTTCCCATCGGTTCCTGGAGGTTGTGGGATGCGATGGTCGCATGGCCGCAATTGCAGCCCGGGCCGGGAAAATGGGACTTTCAGCGCCTCGACCGCTACGTCGCCATGGCCAGGCTCACCGGCGCCTCCATCCTGTTGCCTCTCGGCCTGACGCCGAACTGGGCTTCGGCCCGGCCGGGAGAAAAATCAAGCTACTCGCCCGGCAATGCCGCCGAGCCGCGCGATATCGAGGACTGGAAACGCTACGTACAAAGGGTGGCGGAACGCTACAAGGGGAAAATTCACGACTACGAGATCTGGAATGAGGTCAACGTTCGAGATTTTTACTCGGGCAGCGTCGAGGCCATGGTGACGCTTACGCGCGAGGCGTACCGCATACTCAAGGAAGTCGACCCGAACAACCGGCTGGTTTCGCCGTCGGTGGTGGGCGGGGGCCGCGATCCACTATGGCTCGACGAATTCCTGCAAAAGGGCGGCGGACGATATATCGACATCGTCGGTTACCATTTCTATGTGCCCAAGGGAGCACCGGAAACGATGATCCCGCTGATCAGGCAGGTGCAGGGCATCATGGCCAAACACGGGATCGGCGCGAAGCCTCTGTGGAACACCGAAACCGGTTGGTTGATTCAAAACAACGAGCAGCGGATCGAACCTGGATCGTACGACGCGACCATCTGGAAGGTTCTCGACCATAACGAGGCGGCTGCCTATCTCGCGCGCGCGTTGATCATCTCCTGGGCGGCCGGGGTGCGGCGTTTTTACTGGTACGCCTGGGACAGTGGCAACATGGGGTTTATAGAGCCGAATTCGAAAAGCCTGAAGGCGCCAGGCAGGGCCTTCGGTACCGTCGTGCGTTGGCTCGAAGGCGGTCGAATGGGGGATTGCGGAAGGCAGGGCCCGGTTTGGGTTTGCGCGATGACGGGGCGGGACCGGACTCCCGCGCGCGTCGTCTGGACGGAGGCCGAACCAGCGGTGTCGTTCACGGTGCCGAGCGGGTGGGGCGTCGCTGAAATCGAGTCGCTGGATGGCACGAAGCGGCGTCTTGAACCGGGCAAATCCGATACCATCTCCATATCGCCCGTGCCGCTGCGCCTGACGCCCTAGCTCGATATCACAAGCTCCCGCCTCCATTCTCAATGACCGAGCAAGGGCTCATGGTCACTTTCCCGTTGGCCACGTCAGCAGGGAGAAACGCTCAAAACACCACACCTTTTTCCATTAGAATGCTTTTAACGATCCCGACATTATCAAACGCCACAATTTCAAGTATATCGAACTGCACTCCAAAGGCTTGTTCCAGCTCCGCAACCAGGTTAACCGTGGCAAGCGAATCCCAATTTGGAAAGGTCTCGGGAGACAAGGCTTCCGTAACGCTTGCGATCTCCACATTCAGGACATCGGCGAACACCCGGAATAATTGTTCTTCGCTACGCACCACTCGTACCGACCCCCTCACCTATTGAATCTATCCATGCCGGTTGGGGGTGGTGCGACGGCAATTCGAGTGTGTACTGGCGATGCTCCCCGGTGCTACTCTCCCGCCTTGCCATACCAAGGCGCTCGAACAAATTTTCAACCTGCTGGTTCTTCGATGTACGCAGATATTCTGCGTGCAGCTCTGTATAGCCCATGGCCGATGCGCGTGCCAGCAGACTTGACCACAGCGCCTGCTCGGCACCGCGCCCAATGGCACGGCAACTCAGCAGGAAACTGTCGAGCGTCAGTTTTCCCGATGCGGAATCGCCCAGCGCGATCGCCAAACCGACGATGCCCTGGTCACCAAATCGATCGCTCAGCGAAAGCAGCAGCAGGATATTGGCGCGGATGGCCCGCATGCGCCGCACGTCGGCCTCGGTATGCCGACGCGTGGTGACGTTGAACTGATTGGTTTTGCCGAGCATCTGTACTGCGCGCGGTATGGTCGCATCCTCGACTTCAGCAATCCGCGCCTGCAGTTGAAGAGTAAACAGAAAGGCCTGCGGATCCTGGCTGTTCGATTCGAGCTTGCGACGCGCCGCCTGCGCCGCATAATCGCTGCTTCTGCGCTTGTCTTCGCTGCTGGTGCGGTAGGTGTCAAATGCGCGGCATTGCGTCAAAACATGCAATGTTTGCAGCGGATCCTCGCTTGCCTCCAGGACGCGCACTTCAGGCAGGCGGAAACGCATCCGTTCGCGTTCAAAGCTCTGATCATCCACGAATACGAAGCTGTCCGGCCCAAGATCAAGTTCCTGCGCGATGTCCAATAGATTTTCATCTTTTTCGCGCCAGTTCACCCGCAGAGCAGCGAAATCGCCCAACTTGAGCGGCATGTCAGGCAGCGTCGAGAAAGCCTGTTCCACGTCCGCAAAATTGTTCTTGCTCAACAGCGCCAACAACACCCCGCGACGCTTCAGCGCCAAAGCATGCAACTGGATGCGGCGGTAGACGTTGCCGGGAAAATCATGACCGATCTTGAGGCCGGCTACGCCGTCTTCACCCAGCACCCCCCCCCACAACACATTGTCCAGATCGAGAACCAGTACTTTGGCGGGGGACACCAAGAGCGGCCTGAGGCTGTCCGCCAGCGCGGTGGCGAACGACATCAGCAGACGGCTCGAAATCGGTTGGCGCGCGTACAAATCCATCTTCAGATCAAACGCCAAAGCACCTGCGTTCTCCGCCCAGCCCGAAAAGTCGAATACATGTATCTGCGAATTGCGCGCGGCCAACTCCAGCAGAGTCTGATTGATTCGCAGAATGGCATGCCTCGGCGCATGAGGTGAATAGACATCGTTCATCCCTGCGCTGGACGCGCTTTGCCGTGGCAGGGTGCTCAGAAACAATGGCGCGGCAGCGACTTTTACGTATTGCGTGCACAAGCTCTCTATCCGGTTGATTACCTCCGTTGCCGCGCGTTCGCGTTCCTCGGCGTTCATCGCGTCATGTTCGAAAGCCAGACGGGAATGTAATTCCTCCAAGCGCCACAACACCAGCAGCGCATCCGGTGCGGCCTGCAGCATCGCCGACCTGTCATCGAGCAGCAATTGTTCGATGGATTCCAGATCCCCCACGATGATCTCGGGGCGGCACGGCAGCGTTGCCAGTCCCAGGGTCAGCGCATCGAGCCGGGTCTCCACGGTAAAGGTCCGGCAGATACCAAGCCGGAATAGTCGCCCCTGCTGCGCCTGCGGCAGAGCGCGAATGGCCTTCAGCGCGTCCCGAATTGCGGCAATGCGGCCGCTCTCAGTTGCCGCGGCGACCAGTCCGGCAACGGACTCGGGCCATCCTCTTGGGGTCTGCATAAATCACTGTCCCCGGAAATTACGGCATTCGCGCCCCGCCTGTCACGGGCAGGTTGACGCCATTGATGTAAGCGGACCGCGGCCCTGCCAGAAATTGCACGGCGTTCGCGACGTCCTCAACGTGGCAAAGGCGGCGCATTGGATTGCCGGCTGCTTCAGCCTGTTTCACGCGCATCGATATGTCCTTGACGTAGGGCGTCTCAATCAAACCAGGCGAGACTGCATTGCAGCGTATCCCCTTGGGGCCGAGCTCCGCCGCCATCGCGCGCACCAGACCCCACGCCCCCATTTTTGCCGCAACATAGGACGACATCTTCGGCGGCGGCGCATCCAGGACTGCCTGCGGCAGAACGGTGATGATGAATCCTCCCGGCTGCATACCGGCCACCAGCTTCTGCACGATGCGCTGGAACGCGGCCACTTCAACCTGCCAGTGGGCCTGCAAGTACCCTTGATTCAGGGGATCGCCGACTTCAACAAAATTTAACGGGGCTGCAGCTGCATGCACAAATCCATCGATACCGCCCTCGTTCATCGATTGCGCCAATCCCGCGTCAATCTGCTGATCGTCTTGCAGGTCCACCGCATGAAATGATGCCGCATGCTCGCCCAGCGACTGGGCCAGCTGTTGCAGGCGCTCCGGATTTCTCCCCCACATCACCAGCCGGCAACCGACTGCAGCCAGCGCCCGGCAAATCGCACCACCGATTTCTCCGCTCGCCCCAGTCACCAGCACACGTTTGCCCGTCAAATCCGACGGCCGAATTTCCTGAGGCTCCCCGATCATCATTACCCTTGCTTTGCCATCAAGATACACTTCCCCGGATGCATCATTCACGCCTGATATTACCAGATCCAATGTGTGTGTCGCCGCCTGCACCGCGCTTACCCGCGCCTCGAAGCGCAACGTATCGCCGATGCGTATCATCTTGCGCCAATTGATCTGAAACGAAGTCCAGAGCGCGCCGTGACCCGGGATATGAACCCCAATCAGGGTGGACACAAAGGACGCCGCCAGCATGCCATGCACGACTTGACCGCCTGCCGGGCCACGTCTACCAAAGCCGGCATCGACATGAAGCGGATTGGTATCACCCGTTAATTTCGCAAATGTCTCCAGTTCCTGATGCGTAAATTCATGAGTCATTACCCGACTATCGCCGACCTGCCAATGGATGGGTTCAGGCATCGCTATCTACCGTTTCCTATAAACTGGCATCACCATCGTACAAACTGCCATACCAGACATTTTCGTCTCGGCATCTTTCACGCAGACTTGGGGCCGCCTTGTACCAGAACATCCAGGATTGAAGTTGCCGCGTGTAGGCATGCCCCGCAGCCAGGCGATCCCTGATTCTCCTTGGAAAACCGATCAGCTCCAGAATATGACAACCCTCCGCGTGCGCCTGTCGAAAAGCCGCATTCAGGAGTGTATCAATCACGCCGGGGTCGTCATTCTCTGCGATCAGATCGGCTATATGACTACGCCTGAGCCCACCGCCTCGGGAATCTTCGCGTATAAGCACGGCATACCCGAGCAGTTTGCTCGAGCGCCAGGCGCAGACAAACTTTGCTTGCCGTGTGCCCGCCCCGAGATTGCCGAAATGCCAGCGCAACGCGCGCAGCGAGCGGTCTGCCAGCAAGCATTGTTGCCGCTGCGTCAGGGTGCGTTGCCAGAACTCGTCGAATTCGTCACTGATGCCGTGCGGTTCCAGCACATTCGTTTCCAGGGTTGCAGAACTTGCCAACGGACCGCGCCGGCGCAATAGACCTTCAATTTTCAAGGCGGGTGTAAGGGCTGCACCACCGGCAGCGGCAAACACTGAGCCATACCCGCGGTTGCGCAAGACGGACTCAACAAGTCCGCGCGTATTGACTACCCAAAAAAGCGCCTGGTCGTAATCAGGCTGAGGAATCTGCTCTGACTTGCACATCTGGAACACAGACGCGGAAGCCGCGTTAGCACTGGTATTAAGAAAAAGATCGACATTCTTCTGGGCAAAAAAAGCGGCCACAAGTCGAAGAGTTTTGGTCCGGTACTCAACATTGACCGCAAGCTTGTGTGCCGCTGCCGCCAGCAAACGTTTACCCTGAAACTGATAGTGCATGGGAATATTGCCAAGATAGCCGCCAATCTTGCCCGCTTGCTCCAGCACCCAGCCGATCGGCATAGGCTGGTTCTGCGGCATAGCCGGATTTTCCTGCCATAACCCCACCCAGCAATCCATCGGCCATTCAGTGGCCAGTCCGTTTCTGGTCACCACATCGCATACCGCTGCATAATCCGAAAATTGTACTTCCCGCACAATGAATTCATCGATTGTCATATGCTGAGCTCAATGGCACTATTTCCAGGAAGACGAAACGAGAAAAGGCTGACAGGTGAAAGGGTTACGATGGAGGTATCGAGACTTCATGGCCACCACTGGCGGATCAGCATTTGAAGAATGCTAACAGGATTGAGCGAGTACAGGAATCGGTCAAATCTAGTACTATCACGCCGATCGTCTGAATTACGCGGTCGTCGGCACGCCGACCCGGCTGGAATACGATCGGATCCGGTGCCACTGAGAACCGCATGGAAAACCCGGCCCTCTTCACGACCTCCTGGGACGACGGCCATCCGCTCGACGCGCGAATGGCCGAGTTGTTGTCCCGGCACGGGTTTCAGGGCACGTTTCATGTGCCGTTGTCGAACCGCGAGGGATTTCCGGTGATGCCTGCGGCAGAAATGCGGCGCTTGGGGCAGGGGTTCGAGATCGGCTCGCACACGCTCGATCACTGCCCCCTGAACACCGTTGGCGCAGCAGAGGCACGCAGGCAGATCGTGGAAGGAAAAAACCAGCTCGAGCAGATCCTGGGGTATCGCGTGAGCGGTTTCTGTTATCCTTGGGGGCAATACACCGGGAAGATCCGGCAAATGGTGGTCGATGCCGGATTTGACTATGCCCGAACGGTTGTAAACTTTCACCGGACCCTGCCGGCTGACCCCTTTCGCATGCCGACGACGATCCAGTATTATCCCGTGGATCACGCGCCTCCTCGTTCTGTATTGGGAAGGGTTCTCAGAGTGCTCGTCAGAAATTCCATCCGGCGTGGCGAATGGGGACGGCGGAAGGAGCTGTTTGCCGTTTTTCAGGGGACGCGGGGCGATTTCACGTCCCGCCTGCAAGCGATGCTAGATTACGTGTGTCTTCACGGCGGAGTGTTCCATCTGTGCGGGCATTCGAGGGAGGTGCAGGCATTCGACGGCTGGCGGCAACTGGACAACTTTCTGCGCTATGCCGCCGAGCGCATTCCGGCAGAACGGCGGCTGAGCAATCGCGAAGTGCTGCAGCATCGCACCGCGAATGGCGACCGATCTGCCTGGCTTCGTTTCCGGCGGATCCTGAAAAAACCCTTTGATTGAGGATGTGGTGATTCATTCCAGCAACGGAATTCAGCAGGCGCCGGGCAACCCGGCGCGCCAACCTTCCCATTCCGTGCCCAAGGTTGCGCTCGTTGCGAACATTCCCGCGCCTTACCGCGTGCCGGTACTCAATCGCATTGCCCGCGACGGCCGGATCGACTTCACCGCGATTTTCTGTGCCGAGCGGGAGCCGGACCGCCATTGGGATCTGGAACAATTTCAATTCAAATCCGTGGTATTGCATCAGTTTTTTTTCAGCAGAAAGGGCCGGCATATTCACAATAATTTCGACGTGCTGAGGCAACTGAAGGCCATAGACCCCGACGTTGTTATTACCGGTGGCTTCAATCCGACGCATCTTTATGCTTTTCTCTATACGTGGCGGCATGGACGCAAACACATTTGCTGGACCGATGGCACGCTCGCGTCGGAGCGCATGTTGCGTGTTGTTCACAAATGGATGCGTCGTTTCGTTTTCAAGCGCAGCGCCGCTTTTATCGGCGCCAGTGAAGGTTCGCTTGATCTGTATCGTTCGTATGGCCAGGCGGACACCCGGCTGTTCAAATCGCATTTGTGTATCGATAACGAGCGCTTTCGGGATGCCCGAGGCCAACCCAAGAACTTCGACCTGCTGTTTTGTGGCCGGTTGACCCAGAAGAAGCAGCCGCTGTTCGCGATCGACGTGGCCGCAAGGGCCGCGGCGTTGCTGGGACGCCGCATCTCCTTGTTGTTCGTGGGCAGCGGTGAGTTGGAACTACAGTTGCGTGAAAGAGCGGCGAGCGCGGCGGGAGTCGATGTTTCCTTCCACGGCTTTGCGACCCAGGCCGAGCTTCCCGGCTTGTACGGAGCGGCACGGATATTTCTGTTTCCCACGTTGGGGGATACTTGGGGCGTGGTCGCCAACGAAGCCTGTGCCGCGGGGTTGGCGGTTATTGTGACGCCGTTCGCGGGCGCGGTTGGAGAAATCCTCCAGGATGGCGTGAACGCTTTTGTACTCAACCCGGACATCGACGCGTGGGCGGTCGCGGTGCAGCGGTTGCTGACCGACGGGCGCCTGTACGAGGAGTTTTCACGCAATTCGCTGCGGTTGGTGGCGGGCCACAATTACGACGCGGCTGCGGCCGGGGTGATCGACGCCTCGCTCGCAGCGCTGGCTTAGGCGCCAGGATGCCAACCGCGGCCGCCCGACGGCGTGCGCGTGGGCGCTCATTGGAATGACAAACACATCCGTCTTTACCACCTCCTGGGACGACGGCCATCCGCTCGACGCGCGGGTGGCCGAGTTGTTGTCCCGGCACGGATTCCGGGGCACGTTTTATATGCCCTTGTCCAATCGCGAGGGCTTGCCGGTGATGCCTCCCGGGGAAATGCGGCGCCTCGGGCAGGAGTTCGAGATCGGCTCGCACACGATCGATCACTGTTACCTGACGACTGTTGACGCAGCGGAGGCGCGCCGGCAGATCGTGGAGGGAAAAACCGGGCTCGAGCAGATCCTGGGGCATCGCGTGAGCGGTTTTTGCTATCCCGGCGGGCACCGCACTCTGGAACACCGGCAAATGGTGGCCGATGCCGGATTTGACTATGCCCGAACGGTTGTAAACTTTTACCGGACGCTGCCGGCCGATCCTTTCCGAATGCCGACGACGCTCCAGTTTTATCCCCATGGACGTGTCGTGCTGGCGAGGAATTTCATCATGTGTGAAGAATGGGGGCGAAACCGGGACTTGTTTTTCGTTTCCATTGGGAGGGGCAATTTCATATCCCGCCTGCAAGCGATGCTGGACCATGTGTGTCTTCATGGCGGGGTGTTCCATCTGTGGGGGCACTCGTGGGAGTTGGAGGCATTCGACGGCTGGCGGCAACTGGACAGCTTTCTGCGCTATGCCGCCGGGCACATCGCCGTGGAACGGCGGCTGAACAATCACGAAGTGCTGCAGCATCGCGTCGCGAATGGCTGCTGATCAACCCGGCTTCGTTGCCAATTCCCGTGCGGTGCCCAGGGTTGCGCTGGTTACGAACATTCCCGCGCCCTACCGCGTGCCGGTATTCAACCGCATTGCCCGCGACGGCCGGATCGACTTCACCGCGATTTTCTGTGCCGAGCGGGAGCCGGACCGCCATTGGGACCTGGAACAATTTCAATTCAAGTCCGTGGTATTGCGCGAACATTTCCTTACCAGAAATGGCCGGTATATTCACAATAATTTCGACGTGTTGGGGCGACTGAAGGCCATAGACCCCGACGTTGTTATTATCGATGGCCTTAATCCGACTCATCTGTTCGCTTTTCTCTATGCGTGGTGGCATGGACGCAAACACATTTACGCAACGGATGGCACTCACGCGTCGGAGCGCGATTTGAGCGTAATTCACAGGTGGATACGCCGTTTCATTTTCAAGCGCAGCGCCGCTTTCATTGGCGCCAGTGAAGGTTCGCTTGATCTGTATCGTTCGTATGGCCAGGCGGACACCCGGCTGTTCAAATCGCATTTGTGTATCGATAACGAGCGTTTTCGGGATGCCCGAGGCCAACCCAAGAACTTCGACCTGCTGTTTTGTGGCCGGTTGACCCAGAAGAAGCAGCCGCTGTTCGCGATCGACGTGGCCGAGAGGGCTGCGGCATTGCTGGGACGCCGCGTCTCGTTGTTGTTCGTGGGCGCCGGAGATCTGGAACAGCAGTTGCGTGAACGGGCGGCGAGCGCGGCGGGAGTCGATGTTTCCTTCCACGGCTTTGCGGCCCAGGCCGAGCTTCCCGGCCTGTACGGAGCGGCGCGGATATTTCTGTTTCCCACGGCATGGGATCCCTGGGGCGTCGTCGCCAACGAAGCCTGCGCCGCGGGGTTGCCGGTTATTGTGACGCCGTTCGCCGGCGCGGTTGGAGAAATCCTCCAGGATGGCGTGAACGCTTTTGTACTCAAACCGGACATCGACGCGTGGGCGGTCGCGGTGCAGCGGCTGCTGACCGACGGGCGCCTGTATGAGGAGTTTTCACGCAATTCGCTGCGGTTGGTGGCGGGCCACAATTACGACGCGGCTGCGGCCGGGGTGATCGACGCCTCGCTCGCAGCGCTGGCTTAGGCGCCAGGATGCCAACGGTTGCCACCGAGCGGAATTTGCGGGTGCTGGTTGCACACAATTTCTACCAGCAGCGCGGCGGCGAAGATTCGGTAGTCGATGCCGAGATCGGGCTGCTGCAGGCGCGCGGTCATGATGTCGAGCGGTTTTCCCGCCACAACGACGAGCTCGCTCAGACTGGGCGGATTGCGGCGGCGGTTCAGACGCTTTGGTCCGGACGCACGGTTGCTGATCTGGCGCGCAGGATCGCGGCCTTCAGGCCGGATGTGATACACGCTCACAATACTTTCCCGCTCATTTCTCCTGCCCTGTATTCGGTTGCTGCCAGCGCCGGCATTCCGGTCGTGCAAACGCTGCACAACTTCCGCCTGTTGTGTCCGCAGGCGATGTTCCTGCGCGAGGGCCGAGTGTGCGAGGATTGCCTCGGCCGGTTTCCGTGGCCGGCTGTCCGCCATCGCTGTTATCGCGGTTCCGTGCCGCAGACCGCCGTTTTGGTGTCGATGCTCGGTGTGCACAGAATGATCGGCACCTACCGCAACAAGGTGAGCCGTTACATTGCGCTGACTGAGTTCAGCCGCGCCAAGTTTATTGCGGGCGGGTTAGCGGGCGAGCAGATTTCCGTCAAGCCCAATTTTGTTGATGCGCTGGTGCCTGAAAATGAGCGGCAGCGCTCGGGTGCGTTGTTCGTCGGCCGGTTATCGCCGGAGAAAGGGACGCGTGTTCTTGCGCGTGCCGCTGCGACACGCGGGCATGCAATCATCGATGTCATCGGCACCGGTCCGGAACGTTCGTCGTTGGAGGCTTCGCCGGGAATTCTCCTGCGTGGCTGGCAGGCCCCGGATGCGGTTTATGCCCGAATGCGCGAGGCTGCCTGTCTTGTTGTGCCGAGTATTTGTTTCGAAAATTTCCCCGTCGCTATCGTGGAAGCCTTTGCATGCGGTCTTCCGGTGATTGCCAGCCGGCTGGGCGCCATGGCTGAAATCGTTCGCGATGGCGAAACCGGTCTGCTGTTCGAGGCAGGCAACGCCGACGATCTCGCGCGGAAGATGGCCTGGGCCGAGTCAAATCCCGAAGCGCTGCGCGAGATGGGCGCGAACGCGCGGCGCGAGTACGAGATAAGATATACGCCGGAGGTGAATTATCGCCAGCTCATGGCAATCTATTCTGATGCCATCGCGGCCGCGCGATCCAAGGCTGAGGGTGGCGTATGACCGGCGGGAATGGCCGAAAAGGCGCGTATGTACTCGGCGCTTTCGTCGATGCGCTGACCTGGGATGAAGCGCTGGCTCGCATTTCTGCGTGGGCTGCGGCGCGCGAATCGCGCTATGTGTGTCTTTGCAACGCGCATATGGTGGTCACCACCTCGCAGGACCGGGATTTTCTGCGGGTCGTGAATGACGCTGATATGGCGACGCCCGATGGCATGCCGGTAGCCTGGATGCTGCGGCGGCTGGGGTTCCATGAGCAGCAGCGGATCAGTGGCGCCAACCTCATGTGGCGGTATTTTGCACTGGCCGAGTCGCGCGGCCACGCGGTTTACTTCTACGGCAGTACCGACGCGACGCTGACCCTGCTATCCGCAAGGCTGCGGGCGGTGTTTCCGCGATTGCGGATTGCGGGTACCTATTCGCCACCGTTCCGCGTGCTGACGCCGGAGGAAGACGCCGAAGACGTGGCGCGCATCAATGATTCGGGGGCTGGAGCGGTATTCGTCAGCCTCGGGTGTCCGAAGCAGGAAACATGGATGGCGGCGCATCGTGGCCGGATTCGCGCGGTGATGTTTGGCGTCGGCGCAGCCTTCGAGTTTCACGCCGGCGTCATTAGCCGCGCACCATTGTGGATGCAGCGCTTTGGCCTGGAGTGGCTGCACCGCCTGTGCTCAGAGCCGCGGCGATTGTGGAAGCGCTACCTGGTGACCAATACCCTGTTTATTCTGGGTGCGTGTCGCCAACTGCTGTTCGGCGCCGGGAATCCCGACTCATGAGCCAGGCCAACCTGTTTGCCTATCTGGTCGGGCTACTGGCGTTCGAGGCGCAGCAGCGTGGTTCGCTGCCCGGACAGGTCAATCGGCTGGCGCGCGAAATGTGGCATGCGGCTGCCGGAACCGTTTGGTCGCCACAACCGAAAGTCAATTTGCCATTGCCTGAACTCGGAGCCCTCGGTGTCGAGCACCTGTGTGCCTTGGTCGGAAAGCAGGTTTCGGCCACTGCCGCCGCAATGCTTACCGCATATTGTCGAGACTATCCGGTGACCATCGGCGCACCCAGCGTTCCGGTTTCTGCCGGGCATGGCCCGCCCGCAACACAGGAACCGCTGTACCGCGAGTTGCTGATCGAGACCACGACCAGACTGCAGGTCCTCAAGGACAAACCCGAGGAGACGGTTGAGAGCACGCTGCGCGCGCTTTGGCAGGCCGCCGCCGGCGTTCCGATGTCGGCGGAACGCGCGTCCACAATCGCGTTGCCGGCACTCGACGCGGCAGCAGTCGCGGGTTTGCGCGAACTCCTGGCGCAGCGATTCACTGGTGTTCCCCTGGCGCATCTGACAGGGCGGCAGCGGTTCATGGACATGGAGCTGGAGGTTGGCAGGGCAGCATTGGTACCGCGTAAGGAAACCGAGTTGCTGGGGTCGGCGGCGCTGGCGGTGTTGCGACAGATGGCCGATACCCAGGCTACGCTTCGCGTGATCGATGTCGGCACCGGTGCCGGCAATCTGGCGTTTGCGCTGGCCACCCATGAACCGAAGGCGCGGGTCTACGCATCGGACCTGTCAACCGAGGCAGTGGAACTGGCACGGCGCAACGGCGCCCAGCTCGGTCTCGGCCAGCGCGTGGAATTCAGGCAGGGTGATTTTCTGGCGCCGTTCGCCGGCGGCGATTTCGACCAGAACGTGGACCTGCTGGTCTGTAATCCTCCGTATATTTCGAGCGGCAAAGTGGGGGCGCTCCCGGCGGAGATTATTGGCCACGAGCCGTCGCTTGCATTTGACGGAGGTCCATTCGGTGTGAGGCTCCTGCAACGCCTGCTCGCGGAGGCCCCGCAGTATCTGCGTAGCGGCGGATGGCTGGCCTTCGAGGTCGGACTCGGCCAGGGACCTGCGATCATGGGCCGGCTGGGGCGCAACCCGGCGTACGCGGATCTGTCCGCGGTCGAGGATGCCACCGGAGCAATCCGGGTTGTGCTGGCTCGCGTTTAGCCTCTTATCAACCGGATTTCGACAGATTATGAACAGAAATTGTCTCAGCGTAGAGCCGGGACGATGACGAATTCCGTCAGCGCCTGAAGAACTTCCGCAGGAAATTCTGCGTTCGCAGAGAAACCAACGCCCATCCCAGCGCCACGCCAGCCGCATTTATCGCCATATCCGAGAATCTAAAGTGCCGATAGCCGAGCAAGCCCTGAACAGATTCCAGGACGATACCCGATGCCACCAATCCAAGGGCGATCATCCTGCGCGTGGTGAATGCCTCATAGCGGCTCCCGAACCAGAACATGAGTGCAGCGTAGGCGATCACGTGCCCGGCCTTGCGCACAAAGTACCCCTGCCTGGGCGTGAGGGTGAATACCGGCGCGGCCATCAGTTCTATCGAGACCGGCGTCAGCGAAAAGTAAACGATGAAAAGCACCAGCAGCCCCCCTGGGACGAGCCAACGCAGTGGAATAGGGAATTTCGATTTGGGAGCTTGCAGGGGGTCCATGGTTGAAATCCATTGTACCGCGCGTAAGTCGAACCAACAATCGGTATACTGATCAACGACGCTCATACATGGAACACTCACCGGCATGGCACGTCTCATCATCAGCCCGACAAAATCATGGACTACAAGCAATTTGCCGATACGGACGTGATGCTTCCGGAAATTGGTCTCGGAACCTGGTGCTACGAAGGGGGTGTAGAGCCCTTACTGGCAGGCGTAGCTCTGGGTGCAGCCTTTCTCGATACCGCGGAGATCTACGGCTCGGAAGAAGTCGTCGGACAGGCGATCAAAGGCATACGCCCCGGGATCTTCCTCGCAACCAAGGTTGCACCGAAGCATTTCAGACGCGCCGAAGTAATCAAGGCCGCTGACGACAGTCTCAGCCGGCTAGGCACGGATCACATCGATTTATACCAGCTCCACTGGCCGAACTATACGGTCGCGATTGATGAAACGATGGGAGCGATGGAAGAGCTGGTCGAGCAGGGAAAAGTCCGATTCATCGGCGTGAGTAATTTTGCTTTGGATGAACTCAAGCGCGCGCAGCAGGCGATGACCAGGCACCGCATCGTGGCGAACCAAGTCAGCTACAGTCTTGCAGACCGGACGATTGAAGCGAGTCTTTTGCCGTATTGCCAGCGTGAGAAGATCGCGATAATCGCGTACAGCCCCTTAGGCCATCGCTTGTCAAGTCTGGCCGAACGGGATCCCGGGAAAGTCCTTCAAATCGTCGCGGCAAGAAATGGCAAGACAGTCCCGCAGGTGGCGCTCAACTGGTGTATTTCCAAACCGGGTGTGGTCGCCATTCCCAAAAGTGATTCGGCCGCGCACGTCAGGGACAACTGTGGCGCATCGGGTTGGCGCCTGCCCGCAGAGGATATGGAGCTGCTAAATAGCAAGGTTGGTTTCCGCAGCCGCAGCAGTGCCTTGAACCCTTTACGACGAGTCGCCAAGTACTGCCTGCAGAGGATGGGGCGCCGCTTGGGGTGAAAAGTGGCACTGTCACACCGGACAGGACGATAAGTGTTCGAGCCGTTCAACGACGAGGGCATTTGCCAAAACGCCGTTTTGGCTTTCACGTGGGCCTTGGGCCGCTGGGTTATAATCAACCGGCGCGCCAGGCTGCGACTAATTCAGCCGGGTTTTTGTTACCGGAAACGTGAGCCTCTCAGCCGAATGTGGAGTTATGGGCGTCACCCTCGCGAGTAACGCACGGATACGGGAATGCAGACCTGACGATCTTGCGATCGTCGCCGCGTTGTTCCAGCGCATACTTAGGAACGGCGAGAAGTGCAATCTGGCCGCGCTCGAATCCTACCTGAGGAATCTCTTTTTCGAACATCCGTGGCAAGACCCGGAGTTCACCTCGCGAGTCAGTGTGTCTGCCGATGGGGTGGTTAATGGTTTCGTCGGCGTGTTGCCGCTCCGAATGGCTCATCGGGGAACGCAGGTGCGCGCCGCGCTGGTGGGCACACTGATGGTCGACAACCCGCAACAAGACCCCTTGGCGGGAGCGCGTCTGCTGCGTTCCTTTCTCACCGGTCCGCAGGATTTGTCGCTGAGCGAATCAGCGAATTCACTGGCGCAGCGCATGTGGCAGCGCCTCGGGGGCGGCACCGCTCCGGCCTACAGCATGGATTGGGCGCGCGTTTTGCGCCCGGCCCAGTTCGGCGTCGCGATGCTCAAGGCGCCGGACTGGATAGAGGGCCTGCTGCGGCCGGTCGGATTTGTGGTTGATACCCTGTTGGGCTCAGCCAAATCGCGCCGCTTTCGGATCGAGCCGATCGACCCCAGGGTCGAGAGGGCCGATATCGGCACGAATGAACTGGTGGCGCTGATCCGGCAGTTTGCGGCACGCTATGAACTCGCTCCGGCGTGGGACGACGCCAGCCTGCGCTGGTTCCTCACGCACGCGGCGCGCAAGGACCCTTTTGGCGAACTGATCAGCCGGGTTGTCCGCGCGAAGAACGGGACGCCGCTGGGCTGCTACCTCTATTACGGTCAGCCGGGCGGCATGGCGATTGTGCTGCAGATATTCAGCAGTCCGGAAAACGCCGATACCGTGGTCAAATGCCTGCTGGCCGATGCGAATGACCGCGGTTGCGCGGCGGTGCGGGGGCGCGTTCAACCGGATTTGCTGGACGCGCTGCAGCAGAACGGCTGCATCTTCAAACACGTGGGGTCGCTGACGATACACGCCAGGAACGCGGAACTGCTCGCCGCAATCCGCGCCGGCAACGCTTTGGTGACCGGCCTGGCCGGGGAGACGTGGACGCGGTTGATTCACGGGAAATTCGTCTGAAATCCTAGGTCGGGAAGGGCTCTGCCGATGTGCGGCATCGCAGGTTATTACGGACGCTCCAATACGCCGGTTCCTGCGCTTGAGATTCTCGATCGCATGATCGGCACGCTTGCGCATCGCGGTCCGGATGCAAAGGGTGTCCATGCCGACAGCGACGCGGGGCTCGCGCATGCGCGGCTCTCGATCATCGACATCGCCACCGGCCAGCAGCCGATGGCGAATGCAGACGGGACGATCTGGATCACATTCAACGGCGAAGTCTTCAATTACGTCGAGCTGCGCCGCGACATGATTGCGCGCGGCCGGCGCTTTCGGACCGATTCCGATACCGAGGTGATTCTCCAGCTCTACGAGGAA
>Ga0209514_10001670_pt1 | contig 37104 bp, 29 predicted proteins | sample Subgrocontami58m_FD_187452 | JGI IMG/M metagenome (GOLD analysis project Ga0209514, IMG submission 187452) | Subsurface groundwater microbial communities from S. Glens Falls, New York, USA - GMW37 contaminated, 5.8 m (SPAdes) (version 3) | ecosystem: Environmental > Aquatic > Deep subsurface >...
GCCCTCCGGCGTCAGCATCCCGCGCAGCACGCTGTTCAAGGCGGTCAGCGAGATCAACGTCCGTGACAAGCACACGATCGAGTTCAAGCTGGAAGCGCCGCGTCCGGCCAATTTCATCATGTCGGCCTTCGCCAGCGGCTGGAACATCATCCTGCGCAAGAAAACGCTGGAGGATAACGCCGGGAATCTGCGCCGCGTCGTGGTCTATCCCGGCACCGGCCCGTTCAAGCATGTCCGCCGGGTTGAGAACGAAGTCTGGGTTTTCGAGAAGAACAAGGAATACTGGAACCCGGGCCTGCCCTATCTGGACGGGATCGAGGTTTACCATCTGTTGCAGTTCTCGCCGGAACTGGGCGCCGCGTTGCTCGCCAACCGCGTCGATTACGGCCGCATCGTCGATCCCGTCACCGGCCGCAAGGCCAAGGCGACACCGGGCATGTCGTCGACCGACTATTACCAGAGCGTGATCCAGGGCACCTGGATGAACAACAAGAAGAAGCCGTTGGACGACCCTCGGGTTCGCCGCGCCTTCCATCTGGTGTTGGACAAGGCGGTCCTGGTGGACGTGGTGAAGGATGTCGCGCCGATGATGGTCGGCGGGTTCATCTATCCGTTCTCGGAATTCGCGACACCCAAGGATCAACTGACAAAGCGGATCGGTTATCAGGACGATCCGACCGCGGCGGTGAAGGAAGCCAAGGCGCTGATGGCGGCGGCGGGTTATGCCAACGGTATCAAGGGGCTGGATTATCTGGTCCGCGAGGTTTCCACCTTCAAGCTGTGGTCGCAGGCCATCCAGGCGATGCTGCAACAGACCCTGAATGTCGAGACCAAGCTGCGTACGGTCGTGGAATCGGTCTGGTTCGACGATACCAAGTCCGGCAACTACGACCTCGCGATCGGTGCGATCGTTTCGACTCTGCTGGATCCCTCGGATTACTTCAATGCGTGGTATGGCAAGGACGGCCCGCAGAACTATTCGTTCTGGGACAACAAGCCGTTCCAGGACCTGCTGGCGCAGATCGACGTGGAGGTTGATCCGGCCAAGCGTCTGGCGCTGATCCGTCAGTGCGAGATGATCATGGAGAGCGATCCGCCGGTGCTGCCCATCTCCTGGGAGAAGATCGTCGACGTTTGGTACAATTACGTGAAGGGCCTGAACCCGTACGAGTTCTTCGGCGTCTACGATGTGGGCCGCCAGGATACGGTGTGGCTGGATAAGGCCTAGGCAACCCTGCGCGCGTCGGTCCTTCCGGGCCGGCGCGCGTGCTCTCGACAGGTGCCCGGGTACGCCCGGAGCTGACGGTTTCCGTGACGGCCGGAATCGCCGGCGAGCCAGGAGACAGCAGACATGGCCTTCAAGGTTCAGGTCGGTCCGCCGCAGATCGCCATTCATCAGGCCATGACCGTTCTGGTGACCGAGCCGGACGGAGAGGTTATCTGGCCGTCCGACAAGGGCCTTTATTTCTTTGACACACGGGTCATCAGTGCATGGCAGGTCTATGCCAACGGCACCGAGTGGGACCTGCTGAACGGTGGCGCGGTGACCTACGACTCCGCTCGCATCTTCCTCACCAACCGGGCGTTCCTGACCGAGGACGGCGCGGTCGACGTGCACACGATCAATTTCGAATTGTCCCGGCTGATTGATGGCGGCCTGCGCGAAGAGATGGTCGTCACCAACCACAGTCGCAAGCCTGTGCGCTTCAACCTGGAATTCGCCATCCGCTCGGATTTCGCCGATGTGTTCGACGTGAAGTCGAACCGCGCGGTGCGGCGGGGACGCATTGCCACGGACTGGTCGGAGCCCGATCAGGTGTTGACAACGACCTATCGGAACAAGGATTTCCACCGCGCCGTCGCGGTCTCGGTCGGGGCGGCGGACTGCCGAGCGGTGCATGCGAATGGGAGACTGAGTTTCGAGGTGGCGTTGGAGGCGGGGGCGGCCTGGCGCGGTTGCCTGTTGTATGACCTCTCGGCGGGCGATCGGGTCTATCCGGCGCCTGGCCCCCGGCCTGTGAGCAATGGCGGGGCAGGGGAGTCGGAAGGCGGCAAGGAATGGCGGGAGACGGTGCTGAAGATCCGCACCAGCAACGAGGAGTTCTACCGCTATTACCACCAGGCGATCGACGACATGGCCGCCTTGCGACTGCCGATCGCGGGCACCGACAGCCTGGTTTTCGTCCCCGCCGCCGGCCTGCCCTGGTTCATGGCGCCGTTCGGGCGGGACAGCCTGATCGTCTCGTTACAGAACATCCTCGTTTATCCGGAGTTCGCGCGTGGCTCTCTGGACGTGCTGGGCCGCTGGCAGGCAACCGAGCACGACACCTATCGGGACGCGGAACCCGGCAAGATCATGCATGAATTGCGCTACGGGGAGCTGGCGCATTTCAAGCTCATCCCGCACACGCCGTATTACGGGACGGCGGACGCGACACCGCTATATCTGGTGACCTTGCACGCGGCGTGGCGTGCGACCGGCGATATCACGTTGCTGCACCGGCATCTGCCGAACGCGGAAGCGGCTTTGGCCTGGATCGACAATGACGGCGACCGCGACGGGGATCTGTTCCAGGAGTACCAGACCCGCTCCCCGGTCGGGTATGAGAACATGGCCTGGAAGGATTCCGGCGACTCGATGTCCTATCCGGACGGCACCCTGGTGCGCGGGCCGAAGGCGCTTTGTGAGTTGCAAGGCTATGTCTACGACGCCTGGGTGCGCATGGCCGAGGTATTCGACGCTCTCGGCAAGCCCGACCGATCCGCGACGTTGCGGGCCAAGGCGCGCGCGCTGTTCGACAAGTTCAATGACGTGTTCTGGGATGAGGCGAGCGGATTCTACGCCTACATGCTCGACGGGGACAAGAAGCCGGTGCTGACGGTTGCGTCCAATCCGGGCCATTTGCTGTGGTCGGGGATCGTGCCGGCCGAGAGGGCGGCGCGGGTTGTCGCGCGATTGATGGCGCCGGACATGAACTCGGGCTGGGGGATCCGCACCTTGTCCAGCGCGCACCCGGCCTACAACCCGTATTCCTACCAGAATGGTTCGGTCTGGCCGCATGACAACAGCCTGATCGCGCTGGGGTTCAAGCGCTATGGGTTCACGGGGGAGGTGGCGCGGATTGCCCGCGATATCAGCGGCGCGGCCAGCCACTTTCAGCTTTATCAGTTGCCGGAGTTGTATGCCGGGGTATCGCGCCACGACGCCAGTTTCCCGGTGCAGTATCTGGGCGCCAATGTGCCTCAGGCCTGGGCGGCCGGGTCGTGTTTCGCATTCTTGCAGGCGATCCTGGGGATCCAGCCGGACGCCCCGAACAACCGGCTGTACGTCGATCCATCGTTGCCGACCTGGCTGCCGGATATTTCCCTGCACGATCTGCGGCTGGGCCCGCATCACCTGGATATCGCGTTCCGCCGCAAGGGGGAGGAGACGGTCGTCGAAGTGTTGCGGGGCGATCCCTCGATCGTGGAACGGCGAGCCGCGCCGCTACCCGGTATCACCGGGCCGACCAGGTTCACCTGAAACGACGGTGGCGAGCGGCCGATCCGCCCGAAACCGTGTTTGCCAGGCGGTACGTATTGCGCGTTGAACCGGTCGTTCGATCACCCCATTGATCAGGGCGGATATCACCAGCACGGCCAGCAGAGCGATCAGGAATCCTGGCCATGCGCCAAGACCGATGTCGACTATGCCACGTTGGATACGGAATCCGACCGATTGGTGCACGAGGTAGACCGGGTACGATATCGCACCGAGGTAGACCAGCAACGGGCTGCCAAGCCACCGGATGTTACCCCACATCGCGATGGCAAACAGAACAAATATCAGCCCGATAAGGCCTACGAACATCCAACGCTGATTCGCGACCGCGGTCAGATAGCAGGCGACAATCAGCAGCATGCGGGAGGGCGTCGCTCCCAACCGGTAAATGCGAAAGAACAGGATCCCGGCGAAGAAAAATGGCGCGTATTGCAGACCGGTCACCAAGAGCACGCGCCACGGGATCATCTGAGCCAGCGACGGAAACAGGTGAAAGACGATGACGGACAGGGCCAGCCAGATACTTCCGAGTATTTCGATCCGATCCAGCCACCCAAGTGCGAAGATCGTTCCCATCATCGCGTAGAAGGCCAATTCGACGGAGAGCGACCAGTAGACGGACTCGATATGCTGGATCGCCAAAAAATCCTGGAGCATGGTGATGTTGCCCAACACCACAACCGGGGAGATCGGTTGGACAGGCATAGGCCATGCGATGGCCGCGGCGATCGTGATGGCAAGGCAGGTCCAATAGGCCGGAAAAAGCCGTGCGAAGCGTGAAACCACGAAATCGGTAAGGTTCCGACGCTGTTCAAGTGTCATCAGGATAACGAACCCGCTGATGATAAAGAACAGATAGACCGGTATCAATCCCTCCAGGTTGGTCAGAAAGGGTGCAATGGCGGCGCCTTTCGTCTGCTCGTCTGCTTCGAACCAACGCTTGGTGCCGAAGGAAAAATGAAATATGACCACCCACAGCGCCGCGAACCCGCGCAGACTGTCAAGTTGCTTCAGGCGCGTCCGCGACGCAGACCCATCTGCCATAACCGGTTGTCCTTCAATCTGAAATCAAGCGACGTCTTGGATGCCTATCCGGATCATTAGAGCGGTTTCAGTCGGATTGGAAATGGCGATCGGTTCCTGGGTTTGGCGGGCGTCGCGGACAAACCCAAGTCCGCAAGAGGTGTCCAACGATGCCGCCCGCTTTGCTTCCGTCTGATCATGGAGGCGACCGGCCCTTGCTCGCCGTCACCGATCCAACCGCCCCGCGATCCACTCGGCGTTCCGAACCTTCCCTTCGGCAATTGATCGGTGGCCGGGAATATGGCGATGGACCGTCCGCTCCGGCCTCTGGCATCGGTGCGGATGTCTCCGACCACGACGGCGCCCCGCGCGGCCGGGACCGGGGCGAAGCGGCGCGAGGAGTCCCTTCAGCCGAGAACCGAGCGATGTCGCTACCCGTCAGGGCGGGGCGGAAAAGCACAGGCCCCGACCGTCGCCACCGGCGATTGGGGCGCGCTACTGTGTCGCCATCAACACGAGCACGCCCCGGACGCGCCGCACAGGGGTTTCCAGCTCATGGCTCGCGCCGCGCGGTGACACTCGCACTTGATGGGATCGTACAGGTGGCCAGGCGGTGCCGGAGGGGTTTTCCGTTCGGCGCAGGACGAATGGTGGCGCCCGGCAGGGGGCGATCCAGCAGGGGGCGATCCAGCAGGGGACGATCCAGCATGGGGCGATCCGGCAGGCCAGCCGCGGTCACTTGGGCGTGCTTCCGGCCGGCGGGGCCTCCTTGGCCGGTTCGGTCTTCGTTGCGGTTTCCGGCGCGGTGGGGGCGGTCTTCTCAGCGGTGTCCGGGGCCGTCGCCACGGTATCGAAGGGGCTGCGCAGGACCGGTTCCCCTTTTTCCCATGACAGGGTGAAGTAGAGCGCCGCGACTTCCGCGTAATCCTCGTGGGTATTTTCGGCCGTACGCGCCTTCTCGATCAATTGCGCCGCCGCCTCCTTGTCGCCCACTTGCTGTTTCACTTCCGCCCATGCAGCCAGCACCGTGGGGTTCGTTGGATTGAGCTCGGCAGCCTTAGCGATCGCCGTGTCCGCCGGGCCCGGCTGACGCAGGCCGAGATAGGCCGCGGACAAGGTCAGGTAAGCCGTTGCCTGGATCACCGGGTCTGTCGGCGGGTATTGTTTCATCATGTTGGACACCAGGACCTCGACCTCCGCGTCCTTGTCCAATTCCAGCAGGGTCAAGGCGAGATTCAGCACCGCGACATGGTTGACAGGGTTTGACTCTATCGCGCTCTGGAATCGCTCCCGCGCCCGGTCCACGTCAAGGTTCAACAGGGCGATCATCCCTTCCAGGTTTTCCAACAGCGATCGGTCGGCATTGATCCGGGCCGTCCCGAGGCGCGCCTTCGCGAAGGCGATGACATCCTCGCTGCGCTTGAAATCCTTGTCCTTGATGTGGCGTCGCATCAGGTTCAGCGCCGTCATGTAGGGATCGATCGTCGCCATCGCGGCTATGGTGGCCCGCTTGACCAGACTGACGACGCGCTCGTCTTTCACCTGCACGACCTCCTGCTCGAAGGTGCCCCAGCGGCGGGCTTCGAACCCGGTCACGAGGACCTTGACCGTGCTGTTCTCGTTGAACAGATGGAGCGCGATGCGGTCCGGGCGATACCCCGTCTGCTCCTGCAGCGAGTTTCCGAGGGCGGACATGCCCAGCGCGTCGATCACGCTGAGGCCGATGCCTTTCTGATTGCTCATGCGGATTGCCGGCTTGGATACGACGGAGGGCGTGAGGAAAATCTCCTCCGTCTGCGCCTTCATCACCGCGCTGAGCATCGTGTCGGTCACATAGACCTCGCCGAGATTTGCCGCCCGGTCGGCCTCCAACACGATGTCGCGTGGATGCAAGGCGGTGTCGAGGCTGAGGGCAGAAAACAGGATGAACGCGCCGGCCAGCAGGGTCGTCAGGTCCATCGCGGGATCCTCCTTGTGAGCAGACCCCGACGATAACCTATTGGCGACGCCGTTGCATCAACATCGGGGGTGACGGCCAGGACGATCGGGTAACGGAAGCAAAGCCCCAGGGTTCCGCCCCGGATTGCATCATCGTGCCCCAGGGTGCTCGGCGCATTGGAGGCGGGCGACGCTCTTCAGACCCACCCCGGCCGGAACCTCTATCCGTTGGGGCGTCCTGTTGGGTGCGCAGATATAGTCGACGGTGAAGGTCTTGGCGCAGCCCTCCACCGGGTCGCTCAGTTGCGCGACGTCGACGACGTAGGTGCAGTCGGTCTGCCCGTGACAGGCGGCTTGTATCATACCGGTTGCGTTGCCAGGCCGCACGCCGCAGCCTTCACCATAGGTCGCGCTGGTGACCAAGATCCCGCTGGAGGCCTCGATGCGGCGATCTTCCAGGACCTTGGCCAAGTGGCCGACTCCCACAAGGCCGATGGCACAGAGCACGGGGGCGAGCGCGATGGTGCTGGGCCGTATCAGCCCGCGTGGTTGGGTCCACAGGCGACGCAGCACCCGGCGCGCCGGGTCTTCTACATAGGCGAACAGGGCAAGCGACAGCAGCAACAGCAGCGCCAGCATGACGACAAGGCGAGGGAACAGAAACAGCGGGCCGGCCATCCCACCCGGCACAAGCGACCCCACGCCTTTCATGACAACGGCAAAAATGATGACGTGGACGAGATAAACCGAATAGCTGGCGTCGCCGAGGCGTTGCAGCGCTGGCGTTTCAAACAGGCACAGCGCACGCGGGCGATAGCGCGCCGCGCAGAACAACAGCAGGGCGATGCTGGGAGCCAGGCCAAAGTTGTAGTTGAGGCGTCGAAGCCAATGGGTCCCCCCCGGCTCATACATCAGGAAAAGGATGGCGGGGATGCTGACAACAGCGAGGCAGAGCGCACCCTGAGCGAACATTGTCTCCCAAGGACGGATCTTCGTGTCCCGGAGGGTCATGTGGATCTGGGCGACGATGCACCCCAGGACGAACTCGCCGATCCGAAGATAGGGCGAAAAATACATGATCCAGCGGACGAATGAGTCCTGATTGCTCCCGCCCTGGGCTGTGGTCATGGCGGCGATGGCGCCAAACTCGCGGACCGCCCAGTCATCAATGCCGACCGCATGGCCCGCCAGGCCATATGCGAAGCTGCCCCAGGCCACCGACCAGGCGACCGCGCCGCCGATCGCGTATCCCGGTCGGGCGGCGCGGACAGTTGCCAGCAGGATGACGGGGTAGCAGAGGTAGAAGAACCACTCCGTGCTGATGGACCACATGACCGGCGCGGTAATGCCGATCTGATAGACCAGAGAACTGTTCCCAATGGTCGTATAGAGCCAGCTTTGCGTGAACGTCAGATAATAGGGCAGCGCGAGGATGGTCTGCATCAGGCTGACGGTTGGCTCGAGTCCCACGGCACCGAACAGCCGGCTGCTGAACGTGATGTCGGTAACCAGGACCACAAGAAACAGCGGATACAGCCGCGAGAACCGCGCCCACATGAACTGGGCAAATCCTCGGGTACCTTGCGACGCAATGATACCGCTGTAGTTGTAATGGATCACGAAGCCGCTCAGGACGAAAAACAGCGACATCCCGAAGCCCGCGCCATTCTCCAACCAGAATTTGACTGCTTCGGTCGCGGGCGATGGGTCCTGGACCTGCACCGTGATGGCGGTCCCGTGGGCGACGGCCACGGACAACGCCGCGAGGAAACGCAATCCGGTTAGGGATGGGATCTCCGCCTGATGTTCGGCGACCTTGGTGGCCGCGGTTGCGGCGCTCATGTCCCGACGGGTCGTCATGCCAGATTGCCCCGCATCCTATATCCCAACCGCGTCCCTGATGCGCCCGCCAATCATGAGCGAGGCAGGCTAGAGCACTTGCACCCTGACTGGAAATGACGTGCGTGGCGGATGAGATTTCTGGGGCTCCGCACCATTTCGTGCGGATTGCCAGGACCGTTCGGCGTTTCCCTAGACGCTCGGATGCCCTTGAAGGCAGCCGCGCCGGGCATGCCGGCACCTGACCAACGGGTGATATCGAGGCCGGGGGCGGAAAGCAGGATGAGCGCGCCGGCCGGCAGGGTGGTCCGGTCCATCGCGGGATCCTCTTATGGGCAGACCCCGACGATAGCGCATCGCCGGCTCCGTCGCACCAACGGGGGGACACGACAGCGGGACATAGACATTGACATGGGGATGGGCATGGCGGGCGGGGACCCGGGCCATCGGCCGGTGTTCCGGCATCGGCCCATCCACGTCGCATGTGACATTCGGGCCAATCTTCCCTAGAACCCACCCGCATTCAGTCGCGCAGGAAACCCATGGCCAGCTATCAGTACGTCTATGTGATGAAAGACCTGACCAAGGCCTTCCCTGGTGGTCGGGAAGTCTTCAAGGGCATCACATTGTCCTTCCTGCCGGGGGTCAAGATCGGCGTGCTCGGTGTGAACGGCGCCGGCAAGTCCACCCTGATGAAGATCATGGCCGGCATCGAGACCGAATACGGTGGCGAGGCCTGGGCCGCCCCGGGGGTGCGCGTCGGGTATCTGTCGCAGGAACCGCACCTCGATCCCGACAAGACCGTGGGCGAGAACGTGGAAGAGGCGTTCGCCGACGTCAAAGCGGCGCTGAACCGCTTCAACGAGATCTCCATGCTGTTCGCCGAACCTATGGACGACGACGCGATGAACAAGCTGCTCGTCGAGCAGGGCGATTTGCAGGAGAAGATCGACGCCGCGGATGGGTGGGAACTGGATCGGCGGGTCGATATCGCGCTGGACGCGCTGCGCTGCCCGCCAGCCGAGGCGCCCGTGACCACGCTGTCCGGCGGGGAGCGGCGGCGCATCGCGTTGTGCAAGCTGCTGCTGGAAAAACCGGACCTGCTGCTGCTGGATGAACCGACCAACCATCTGGACGCCGAGAGTGTCGCCTGGCTGGAGCGGACCCTGCGCGAATACACCGGCACGGTGATGATCGTCACCCATGACCGCTACTTCCTGGACAACGTGACCACATGGATCCTGGAGATCGAGCGTGGGCGCGGCTACCCGTTCGAGGGCAACTACTCGTCCTGGCTGCAACAGAAGCGCAAGCGCCTGCAGCAGGAGGAAAAGGAGGAAAGCGCCCGCCAGCGTGCCTTGGCGGCGGAATCCGAATGGATCGCGGCCTCGCCCCGGGCGCGCCAGACAAAAAGCCGAGCGCGGATCGCGAAATATGAGGAGATGCTGCAGAAGTCGCAGGAATTGGTAAGTGGCGTGGCGGAAATCGTCATTCCGCCGGGCCCGCGGCTGGGCAATGTCGTTATCGAGGCCGAGGCGCTGCGCAAGGGCTACGGCAACAATGTGCTGATCGACGACCTGAACTTCAAGCTGCCGCCGGGCGGCATCGTCGGCGTGATCGGCCCGAACGGCGCCGGCAAGACGACGTTGTTCCGCATGATCACCGGGCAGGAGGCGCCCGATGCCGGCACTCTGCGCGTCGGCGAGACGGTGAAGCTGGGCTATGTCGACCAGTCGCGCGACAGCCTCGACCCGGACAAGACCGTCTGGCAGGAGGTCAGCAACGACGAGGAGATCATCTATCTCGGCAAGCGCGCGGTGCAGTCACGCGCGTATGTCAGCGCGTTCAACTTCAAAGGCTCCGACCAGCAGAAGAAGGTCGGCATCCTGTCGGGCGGGGAACGCAATCGTGTCCATCTCGCGAAGATGCTGAAAACCGAACACAACGTGCTGCTGCTGGATGAGCCGACCAACGATCTGGACGTCGACACCTTGCGGGCGCTGGAAGACGCGCTGATGGAGTTCGCTGGGTGCGCAGTGATCATCAGCCATGATCGCTGGTTCCTCGATCGGTTGGCCACGCATATCCTGGCCTTCGAGGGCGATAGCCATGTCGAATGGTTCGAAGGCAATTTCCAGGCCTATGAGGAAGATAAGCGGCGCCGCCTGGGTGCCGATGCCACCGAGCCGCACCGGATCAAGTACCGCCCGCTCGCACGATAAAGGGCGCGCGATAAAGGGCGCGCGGTAAAGGGCGCGCAATAGGGGGATGCTCGGTCGCGCGAGGCACCGAGCTGGCCGTAGAGGACCGACCATGGCGTATCCGCCCCGCAAGCTTGCGTTTGTGCTGGCGCCCACCGACCAGGGCACGCTGATCGTCAACCGGTTCGACTACAAGATGGTCGATGCCGAACGCGGTTTCGGGGTCGGGTATATGCTGTTGAACCACGCCTCCTACGACGCGGCCGAAGTGGCGACCGTGCAGCAACTGCTGGTGTTGCGGCGCAACTACCACGGCTATGGCGTGGTCGCCGTGGATTGCGGCGCCAATATCGGCGTCTTTACCGTCGAATGGGCGAAGGCGATGACGGGCTGGGGCTCGGTGCTGGCGATCGAGGCGCAGGAGCGGATTTTCTATGCGCTCGCCGGGAACATCGCGATCAACAACTGCTTCAACGCCCGGGCCGTGCATGCGGCGGTCACCACGCAACCGGGTGTGTTGCGCATTCCGGTGCCCGACTATCTGTCGCCGGCGACGTTCGGCAGCCTGGAACTGCGCCCCTCCGCGGCCAATGAGCCGATCGGGCAGGTGATCGACTACCGCGACGACCGGCTGGTCCCGGTGCCGGCGATCTCGATCGATGGGCTGGCCCTGGCTCGTCTGGACCTGTTGAAGATCGATGTGGAAGGGATGGAGCTGGAAGTCCTGGAAGGCGCCCGTGCCACCATCGGCCGCAGCCTCCCTATTATCGTCGTCGAGCACCTCAAATCCCCGCTCGGTGCTCTCCGGGAGGCGCTGGTGTCGCATGGCTATCGCTGCTTTGACACTGCCATGAACATCATCGCAATCCACACCAGCGATCCGACCCTGGCGCATATGTCGATCCCGGCATCGCCCGCACCGGCTTGAGCCGGATTTGTAACCATCCCGCAATCCGACCGGGGATAGTGCGTGACCCGCTGAACGGGACGTCACCGCGGGTGACCCGTGCGGCGAATCAGGGGGGCAGGACGGGATAACGCTGATCGGAACGTCGCGGCGTGCCTCACTCGCCGAAACCGGGGGCAGGGGGGTGATCAGGCCGAGCGGGATGGAATGGGGGGTGAATCGGGTGAGGGGATGGCGTGCTGACATGGGCTTCCGGTCCGGTCAGATCGAACCCGATCCCGCGCCGGTAGCCTCCGCGCCAAGGGATTGCCGCGCCGTGGCAGGCTCGCCTCTTGGCCCGGACCGAAGCCATGTCCTGACCGCGGTCGAGGCGATAGCATTGGCCGCGGTTCTGCTGGTCGGGTTTGCGATCAGGGCGGGCGCGATCCTGACCCAGACCTATGTCGTGTTCGCCGATGAGACCTTCCAGTATCTGGAACAGGCGCATCGGTTGGCGTTCGGCGCCGGCGTGGTGCCGTGGGAGTATCACGACGGCGTCCGGTCCTGGCTGGTCCCGGGTGTCGGGGCGGCGCTGATGCGGCTGGCGGCCGTGTTCGGCGACGACCCGCTGATCTATCTCCGGCTGATCCGGCTGTGCTGCGCCGGCCTGTCGCTGGCGGTGGTGTATGTCGGTTTCCGCCAGGGGTTGCGGATCGGCGGCCTGGCGGCGGCGATCCTGACCGGTGGGTTCTGTGCGATCTGGTTCGACCTGATCTGGTTTGCGCCCGCGGTGCTGACCGAGGTGCTGGCGGCGCATTGCGCGTTGCTGGGGCTGTGGCTGGCGGATGACCGTGATGACAGCGACCGTCGGAGGCTGCTGATGGCCGGGCTGTGCCTCGGTCTGGCGGTGTGCCTGCGGTATCAATACGGGCCGGCCTTGGCCGCGGCGTCTCTGTGGCAGCATCGGCTTTGCTGGGCACGGTGGCGCTGGCTGGTCACGGGTGGGTTGGCCGTGGTGGTGCCGCTGGCCGGGTTGCTCGACTGGGTGACCTGGGGCGCGCCGTTCCAGTCGATCTGGCTGAATTTCATCTGCAATTCCCTGGATGGGGTGAGCTCCGCGATGGGCACGGAACCGCTGTCCTTCTTCCCGGCCTATCTGACGACGACGTTCCGACCGGCCCCGGTGTTCGTGTTCCTGGCGGTGTTCGGCGCCACCCGGGCTCCCGCGCTGGCCATTGCCGCTTTGGGTGTGGTGGCCGTGCACATGGCGGTGCCGCACAAGGAGGTGCGGTTCATCTACCTGGCCCTGGCGATCCTGCCCGTGCTGATCGGTCTGGGCGCAGCGTGTGTGGTCCAGGTGGTTGTCGACCGGGTGAGGGCGGAATCGATGGCCTGGCTGGGGGCGCCCTTGCTGCTGCTGGGCGGCTGGGCATCGTGGTTCGGTGCAACCGGACAGCCTCTGGTCGAGCGCTGGGACTTCAATCGAGGCCCCGTCCAGGCCTTCCTGCTGGCGCATCGCCAACCCGATTTATGCGGCCTGGGTGTGCAGGACATGCGGGTGATCGACAGCGGCGGCTATGCCTATCTGCATCGTGACGTGCCGATCTATTTTTCCGAATTTTCGCCGTCTGTTGCACTGCATGGGGTGCGCTCGAACTTGCGGTTTTCCGTCGAACGCGATGGACGAGAGGTGCCACAGGTGGAGGGGGGGCGGTTTGCCGGGGCGAGCGACCGATACAATTACCTGATCGCGTCGGATGTGGTGGGGCAACCGGGATTCGTCAGGGTGTCCTGCTTCGATGGGGTGTCATATCCGGGTCGGTCATCGACTTGCCTGTACCGGCGGGCAGGGACCTGTGGGCCGGACGCGACCGGCCGCTGATCCGTGGACGGTCGGTATGCGCGTTGGGGTCGGTTTCTGTCATTGGCGCAACAGGCGGCGGTCCGACTGAAGCAACCAACGAGTCAGGCTGACCGGGAACCCAGCCGCAACGCCTCACGAACCGTGCAAACCTGGGGATTATATACAGACAGAGGCCGCTCCCCGGCCGATTCCGCCAGGATCGCCCGCGTCGCCGCGAACCCGATCGCGCGCACCGCGCCCGCCGTTTGGGCTGCCACATTCGGCGACAGCACGACGGTCTCCATCGTCCGCAGCGGGGATTCGGCGGGCACGGAGGCCGGAACATGCGCATCCAAGACCGCCCCGGCCGGATGCCCGGACCGCAGTTCGGCCAGCAAAGCCGGCTGGTCCACCAGGTCCCCGCGCGCGGTGTTCACCAGAAACCCGCCGGGTCACATCATCGAAAGCGCACATGCATCGACGATTCCGCGGGTCGCGCCGCTCGACCGAGCATGCAGGGTCACGACATCTGCCTCCGAAAGCAGCACCGGCAGGGGAACCAGTCGCACGGCCAGCCCGTCGGGCACCAAGGGCCTCGGGTCGCGAGCCAGGACGGTCATGCCGAACCCCAAACCGATCCGGGCCACGGGGCCGTCCGATCTGGCCCAACAAACGAACCCGTGCTGTGTTCGCATGCTCACTATGGAGAGTGTGCAGGCCGGCCAGCATCTGGGCCTCCGCCTCTGGTCCCACCTAGCGGAACCGCCAGAGAACGGCCCGGGACGTGGACCCAGCTTCTCCCATCAGCGCCGTCCCAGGATGGACCTGGCGGCGTCACCGAGGCCGCGTGGTCGGATGCTACTTCGGGACGGAACGGCGGCGAACCAGACCCAGGACCACGGCGCCCACACCCAGCAGCGTGAGCGAGGCGGGTTCGGGCGCGGCATTCATCCCATAGATGAACTGCGCACCGGCGATGTCATCGGCCTGCACGCCGCTGAACGCCTGGCTGTAGAAGGGGTTCATCAACGAATTGGCAACGCCTGTGTGGCCCAGACCGATCGCATGGCCTATTTCATGCGCTGTAACCTGGAAGACATCGAAGCCGGCGCCGGCGAAACCCAGCTTCCATGTGTCGGCGATATCGAAATGGATGTCGCCGGCGGCGGTGTTGCCGTTGACCGGAGGGAAGAAGCCGTGCGCCAAGGTTCCACCCGCGCCGTCAAACACATGCCCGCCGAGGCGGATGTCTCCCCCGGTCGTCGGAGCGTCCAAGGGTGCGCCGTCATCGAGAACCTGCATGAACGTTATGTTGGCGACGGCGGACCAGGCAGAAAAAGCGGCTTGGATCGATGTCAGAAAGCCCACGGGCATGAAACTGGACAGTCCGGTGATGGAGCAGCCGGCGAATTCCGCCGCACAACTGGTGCCGGTGGGCATCAGGCTCCACGTCACCGTGCCGCCTGGGGTTCCCATGACCGGCCCGCCCCACTTGCCGGGAGAGGTGGAACCCAAGACAAAGGGTTCGGATAGCAGGAATGAGCCGGGTGCCCAAATCGTGGCCGAGACTGCCGTCGGAAAGGCCCACGCGCTGCCAAGAACCGCTCCGGCGAGGACAGCTCTGCGTATCAGCGGCGTGAGATCGAGTCCCATGGCAAACCCCGTGTCTTGCCGATATCGCGGGCGATGTTCGGACGGGATCAGGTTAACATGGTTTCGGCGGGTTGTGACAATGCGGATCGTCGCCTCATGGAGACGCGCAAGGTCAAGACCATCACAACGCGATCTGGCCCTCCTAAACCCTGAGCTGGCTACGCGGAATTTTCGCCATTCCGTTTGATCAGCACGCGGACGGGATCCGGAAAGGCGCGCGCGAGAATTCGTTCGATCGCCGCCGCGCCCGGCTGTGGCGACCCGGACATGACACCAAGAAGATCCAGCCAGATATCTTCGCCGCCGTGCTCCATCAGATGGCGCACGCGGGATGCGACCAGAACACCGATCGTTGCGGACTCCGCCCCCGCGACAGCCTCGATCCGTTGCAGCATGTCGGGGGAGGCGATGGCGGCGATGGTCTCTTCCGCGGTCGCGGTACTGGTCAGCGCGCCTACAATCCGGCCCAGCATCATTGCACCAAAGGAGAAGATGCGCGGCGCATGTCGAACCCCGCGATCCGCGCGGTGCCCGCAAGCAGCGAGATGTACTGCGCGACCGCCCGCCGCCAGGTTCGGTCTTCCAGGTAACGCGCGATTTGTGCTCGAACTTGCTCGAACGGGAGCGTTTCGCCTGTCGTTTTCCGATCCAAGCGCAGGACATGAACACCGTACCGGGTCTGGACCGGCGTGGGATGGATTTCCCCGGTCCCCATCGTGAGCAGAGCCGCTTCAAATTCGGGTGTCGTATCGCCGCGGACAACCTGCCCCAGACGACCACCCTCGGACGCGGAAGGACAGTCCGACACGGCCTGGGCCAGACGTTCGAAGTCGTCAGGCTTGGTCCTCAGGTTTGCCAAAACTGCTTCCGCGCGTTCGACGGCGGTCGCATAAGCGGCGTCATTGTCGCGTGCCGCCTGAAACAGAATATGCAACGGTTCGAACAGGTCGGGTCCATGGAACCTTGCAAGGTTGGCCTGGTAATACCGGCGGCAGGTGGCTTCGTCGGCGGTAGGCGTGTGCACCTCGGTTTCCAGCAGCACGCGGATCAGCGCTTCTTCCTCGGTTTCACGGAGACCGTCGACCGAACGGGGTTCTGCGACCAGGTTCAGATCGCGAGCGCGTTGCGACAGCAAGGTCCGAACGACCAGTGCCCGGGTCGCTTCCTCCCAGGCCTGCTGTGGCGATCCGCCGGCGTGGTTCTGAACCTCCCGGGCGATGTCGGTAGCGGCGATCACCGTGTCGTTGACGGATACGGTTTGCGGCGTCGACCCGCGGATGGTGCTGATACGCATCGCTCAGTCCCTCCCCATAACCGGCCGGGTCGTCCGCACCACTTGATAACCGGTGCGGCCGAGATACCAGACCGGCGCACTCCAAACATGTACCAAGCGGCTGAACGGAAAGACCAGGAAGATGGTCATGCCCAGGAAAAGATGGAGTTTGAAAATCGGATGAACATCGGCGATCAACGCGGCGGCGCCGGGGTTTAGCGTCACGATTCCCTGAGCCCAGTCCATGAATTTCACCATTTCATGACCGTCCAGGTGCTGAGCCGAAACGAAAATTGTCGCCAGACCCACCGTCAGTTGCGCCCACAGCAACAACAGGATCGCGGTATCGCCGAAACTTGAGGTCGCCCGAACCCGGGCATCGAACAGGCGCCGATGCGCGAGCAGCGCAATGCCGATCCAACAGGCAATCCCAGCGATACCGCCGGCCGCCATAGCCAGAACCTGCTTGAACCCGTGACTGACCCCGAGCGCGTCGAAGACCGCGATCGGGGTCAGCAAGCCAACCCCATGTCCGACGAAGATAACAAGAATGCCAACATGGAAGAGGTTCGATCCCCACATCAGTTGCTTGCGGCGCAGTAACTGACTGGACCCGGTCCGCCATGTATATTGCGAATGATCGAAGCGGAGCAAACTTCCAAGCAGGAATACGATTAGCGCCACATAGGGGTACCAACCGTAAAGCGCATTGTTGAGCCAGGATTGCATGTCCATTCTCCTCAGGCCAGCGCGGCGTCGCGCGCACCCGCACGCAGACGCGTCCGTAACCGGTCGGTCCCGCATCCGTCCATCGCCTCTCCTTGGCCGAAACGAACGGCTGCTTCTTCCCAGGCGGCGTCCATGGCTTCGAGATCGTCTGGGTCTTCTTCCGGGATCGCCGAGACACCCACCGGATGGGCCTGAGCGAGGTCGGCCAGCACCGCCATGACTGCGGCATATGCGGTATTCCGTTTCTCAAGGCGTTCGGTCAACGCGCGCAAAATGCCGGCCGATTCCCCTAGCATCTCCCGCGCCTCCGCGTCCGGCAGCAGCGACAGGAATTCCAGAAACAGCGGCAGGAAATCCGGCAGTTCACCTGCGGTCATTTCCAGACCGTGGGCGCCATAGAGCGCGATCAGATCGGCCATCGCCTGTCCGCGATCGCGGCTTTCGCTGTGGATATGTTCGAACAGGTGAAGCGAAAGCGTGCGACTGCGATCGAACAACGCGAAATACCGTTCCTGCAGATCGTAGATATCGGCGTTGGCGAATTCGGTCAGCAGCACCTGGATCGCGGCACGTCCCGTGGCGGGCACAATATCCTCCTCGACCAGAACCGCGGCGATTTCATCCGTCGCGGCGCACACCGCGTCCGTCGGGTAGGACAACAGCGCGGCGAGCGCCCGGTAGGTGCGGGCCATTATTGAACCTCCATCGGCGTTTTGTTTCTAGGTTTCACGCCAAAGAGATTGAACCCCGTCTTGCCGGAACAGCCATCGCCGAAGGAGAAACCGCAGGAGCCGCGAAGCTGGTAGGTATCCTCGCCGGTTTCGCGATGTGCCGTGGGAATGACGAAACGATCCTCATAATTGGCGATGGCCATCAACTGGTACATGTCCTCGATATCGCCACCGGTCAGGCCGACGCGTTTCGCGAGGCCTTCGTCGATGACGCCATCGACGGTTTTCGAACGCATGTAGGATCGCATGGCCAGCATCCGTTGCAGCGCCAGCTCGACCGGCTCCGTGCGCCCGGCGGTCAGCAGATTCGCGAGATATCTGACCGGGATACGCAGCGATTTCACGTCCGGCATGCCGCCGATTTCACCCAGGTCGCCATTCGCGGCCGCGGCCTGGATCGGCGACAGCGGCGGGACGTACCAGACCATCGGCAGGGTCCGGTATTCTGGATGCAGGGGAAAGGCGATCTTCCAGTCCATCGCCATCTTCCAGACCGGCGAACGTTTCGCCGATTCCAGCCATGCATCGGAAATTCCGTCCGCGCGCGCCTGCTTCTGCACGGCGGGGTCGAAGGGATCGAGGAAGACCTTCAACTGAGCGTCATAGAGGTCGGCCTCGTCCGGTACCGACGCTGCTTCGGCGATTCGGTCGGCATTGTAAAGAACGACGCCCAGATAGCGGATGCGCCCGACGCAGGTTTCCGAACAAACCGTCGGTTGACCGGCCTCGATCCGCGGGAAGCAGAACGTGCACTTCTCCGATTTGCCAGAGGACCAGTTATAATAAACCTTCTTGTAAGGGCAGCCGGATACGCACATGCGCCACCCCCGGCACTTGTCCTGATCCACCAGAACGATGCCGTCTTCCTCGCGTTTATAAATCGCGCCGGAAGGACAGGCGGCGGCGCAGGTCGGATTCAGACAATGTTCGCACAGCCGCGGCAGATACATCATGAAGCTGTTTTCGAACGCGCCATAAATTTCCTTCTGCACGCCTTCGAAGTTGCTGTCCTTGGAGCGCTTGGAGAACTCGCCGCCCAGAATTTCCTCCCAGTTGGGACCCCAGTTGATTTTCTCCATGCGCTGGCCAGAGATCAGCGACCGGGGGCGAGCCGTCGGCATGGCCTTGCCCTCGGGCGCGCTTTGCAAATGCGCGTAATCGAAGGTGAAGGGTTCGTAGTAATCGTCGATCTCCGGCAGATCAGGGTTGGCGAAGATCTTGGACAGCACACGCCATTTCGCCCCGATGCGCGGCTCGATGGATCCCCCCGGTTTGCGCGTCCAACCACCGTTCCATCTCTTCTGATTTTCCCAGTCCTTGGGATAACCGACGCCGGGTTTGGTCTCGACATTGTTGAACCACGCGTACTCGACGCCCTCCCGGCTGGTCCAGACATTCTTGCACGTCACGGAACAAGTGTGGCACCCGATGCACTTATCGAGGTTCAGCACCATCGCCACCTGCGCGCGGATTCTCATGACAAGGCCGCCTTCTGCTGGATTGTGGGCTTCGTGTCGTCCAGCCAGTCGATCTTGTTCATGCGCCTTATGACGATGAACTCATCACGGTTGGACCCAACGGTGCCGTAATAATTGAAGCCATAGGATTGCTGCGCGTAGCCGCCGATCATATGGGTGGGCTTCATCACCGCGCGGGTCACCGAATTATGGATGCCGCCGCGTTGTCCGGTTACTTCGCTGCCCGGCATGTTTACGATCTTCTCCTGTGCGTGATACATCATCGCCAGTCCTGGATTAACCCTTTGCGAGACCACCGCGCGGGCCACCAGGGCGCCGTTGGTGTTGTAGGCCTCGACCCAGTCATTGTCGGCGATGCCGGCCTGTTTCGCGTCGGCTTCGCTGATCCAGATCACTGGACCGCCGCGATTCAATGTCAGCATCAGAAGATTATCGGAGTAGGTGCTGTGGATGCCCCATTTCTGGTGCGGCGTGACGAAATTCAGCACAATTTCCGTGCTGCCATTGCCGTGTTTTCCCCGTACCGGCGCGATGCCCTTGGTATCCACCGGCGGCCGCCAGGTGACAAAAGCTTCCCCGAAGGCGCGCATCCATAGATGGTCCTGATACAACTGCTGACGCCCGGTCAGGGTGCGCCAGGGGATCAATTCGTGGACATTCGTATATCCGGCGTTATAGCAAACCTTCTCGCTCTCGATCCCCGACCAGGTCGGCGAGGAGATGATTTTCCGGGGCTGCGCTTGCACGTCACGGAAGCGGATTTTCTCGTCTTCCTTGGGCAGCGCCAGATGCGCGTGGTCGCGGCCGGTGAATTTCTCCAACGCATGCCAGGCCTTGACCGCGACCTCGCCATTGGTTTCGGGCGCGAGGCTCAGGATCGCTTCAATCGCGTCGATATCGGTGTCCAGCTTCGCGCCGCCGTTCTTCGCGGCGCCGTTCAAAGCCCGGAGGAATTCGATCTCGTGCTGGGTGTTCCACGCAATGCCCTTACCGCCGTTGCCGATTTTCTCCATCAGTGGTCCGATGGAGGTGAACCGCTCGTAAAGACCCGGATAGTCCCGCTCCACGACGGTGACGGCCGGCATGGTGCGACCGGGTACCGGATCGGTGGCGCCGGTCTTCCAGTCCTTCACATCGAAGGGTTGCGCGAGTTCGCCGGCCGTGTCGTGCATGATCGGAGTCAGAACGACGTCTGTTTCGCGGCCCAGCACCTCCGGCGCGATGTCTGAGAAGGCTTTGGCGATACCTTTGTAGATGTCCCAATCGGTGCGCGACTCCCAGGCCGGATCCACCGCCGCCGACAGCGGATGGATGAAGGGATGCATGTCGGAGGTATTGAGGTCATTCTTCTCATACCAGGTTGCCGTCGGCAGGACGATATCGGAGTAAACGCAGGTCGTGGACATGCGGAAATCCAACGTTACCAGCAGGTCGAGCTTCCCCTCCGGCGCCTGATCGTGCCACTTCACGTCCTGGGGCTTTTCGCCCCCCTCGGCCCCAAGATCCTTGCCCAGGACACCATTCTTCGTGCCAAGCAGATGCTTAAGGAAATATTCATGGCCCTTGCCGGACGAGCCCAGAAGATTGGACCGCCAGACAAACATGTTGCGCGGCCAGTTCGCGGGGTCGTCGGGATCGCCACATGACAGTTCCAGTTCGCCGGATTTGAGCGCGCCGGCGACGTAATCCTTGGGTTCCTGCCCGGCGGCCTTCGCGCGCGCCGCGATGATCAGCGGATTCTGTTTCAGTTGCGGCGCCGATGGCAACCACCCCATGCGCTCGGCGCGCACATTGTAGTCGATGAGTGAACCGCTCCAATCTCCCGGCGGCGCGGTGGGCGACAGAACCTCGGACACTTTCAAGGTTTCGTAGCGCCACTGATCCGTGTGGGCATAGAAGAACGATGTGCTGTTCTGCTGCCTGGGCGGGCGTGCCCAGTCCAGTCCGAAAGCGATCGGCGCCCAGCCGGTTTGTGGGCGTAATTTTTCCTGCCCGACATAATGCGACCAGCCGCCGCCTGACTTGCCGACACAACCACACAGCACCAGCAGATTGATGATGCCGCGGTAGGCCATGTCCATGTGGTACCAATGGTTCAGGCCGGCGCCGAGGATGACCATCGACCGGCCATTGGTTTTCTCGGCGTTAGTGGCGAATTCCCGCGCGGTCTGAATAATATGATGACGCGGAACGCCCGTGACCTGCTCGGCCCAGGCGGGGGTGAAGGGCTGGCTGTCGTCGTAGGAGGACGCTACATTGGCGCCGCCCAATGCCCGATCGACCCCGTAGTTGGCGCATAGCAGGTCAAACACGGTCGCGACCAGGGTTTCGCCGTCTCTCAACGCCACGCTCCGGACCGGGACGTTACGCGGCAGAACGTCGGCATGATCGGTGGCGGTGAACCCGTTGGTCGTCGTACCGCCGAAATAGGGAAATGCGACGGAGGCCGTTTTTCCACCAACGAGGGTCAAGGCCAGCGTGACCTCGGCGCCTTTGCTTTCCTTCGGCTCCAGGTTCCACTTACCCTGTTCGCCCCATCGAAAGCCGACGGAGCCCAGGGGTGCCACCGGCCGCCCGTCGGCATCGAAGGCGACGGTCTTCCATTCCGGGTTGTTGGCTTCGGCTAGTCCGTCCACGAAGTCGTCAGCGCGCAACAGGCGTTCGGGCACCAGGTGCTCGCCTTGCCGCACCAGACGGACCAGCATCGGCAGGTCGGAATAGCGTCGGACGTAATCGGCGAAATAGGGAACGGTGCGGTCGACGTGGTATTCCTTCAGAATGACGTGACCCATGGCCATCGCCAGTGCCGCGTCGGTGCCTTGTTTCGGATGCAACCACAGATCGGCGAATTTGGTCGCCTCTGCGTAATCCGGCGACACGACGACGCTTTTGGTGCCTCTGTAGCGGACTTCGGTATAAAAATGGGCGTCCGGGGTCCGTGTTTGCGGAACGTTCGAACCCCACAGCATCAGAAATCCCGCGTTGTACCAATCGGCACTTTCGGGAACGTCGGTCTGTTCGCCCCAGGTCATCGGGCTCGCGGGCGGCAGATCGCAGTACCAGTCGTAGAAGCTCATGCAAACGCCGCCGAGCAGGGAGAGATAGCGCGAGCCGGCGGCGTAGCTGACCATGGACATTGCGGGGATCGGGGAAAATCCAATAACCCGGTCGGGACCGTGCGTCTTTACAGTGTAGGCGTTTGCCGCGGCGATGATCTCATTGATCTCGTCCCATGGCGCACGAACGAAGCCGCCCAGACCACGCTTGGTGGTGTAGCTGGCGCGTTTGTCCGGGTTTTCGACAATGGAAGCCCAGGCAGCGACGGGGGCAAGGGTGGCGCGGGCATCTCGCCAGAGTTTCAGCAGACGGCCGCGGACCAGCGGGTGCTTCACACGGTTCGCCGAATACAGATACCATGAATAACTCGCCCCCCGCGCGCAGCCCCTGGGTTCGTGATTGGGCAAATCCGGCCGGGTGCGTGGGTAATCGGTCTGCTGGGTTTCCCAGGTCACGATCCCACCTTTGACATAGATCTTCCAGGAGCAGGACCCGGTGCAGTTCACCCCATGGGTGGAACGAACGATTTTATCGTGCTGCCAGCGCTTCCGGTACCCGTCTTCCCACTGTCTGGGTTCGTTTGTGACGATCCCATGACCGTCGGAGAAGGTGTCGGTCTGCTTCCTGAAGAAAGTCAGCCGATCGAGAAAGTGACTCATCCCATGATCCCCGCGCGTTAGCTTGATCCCGGCAATGCATGTCGGAGATCTTCGCGGCTGGTATCCCGCGCATCGTCAATTCAGACATTGATCTGGATCAAAGCCATTCGTGACCTAACGCGTCTAATTCAGTGATCTCTGTTTCCGATGACGCGGACGGGCCGCGCTGCAAAGTCGGTGAACGGGGTTCGACGTCGCAGGAGGCTGACATATTGCTTGCTCAAGCCGATCATTCCGTTCCCCTCACCCCGCGAGAGGCATTGGCCCGGACGCCTTGGTTGCGGGCTGTTCCGGATGCGGTGCTCGACCAGCTTGCGTCTCAGGCGGTGTTACATTGGGTGCCGGCGGGAAGTCAGGTCTTTGAGCAGGCGGAAACCCCCGCCTTCGCGCTACTTCTGATCGCCGGTAACGTCGAACTTCTGGGCGTGCGTGACCGGGAGGAGACGTTGGTCGAATTGGTGCGCGCACCGGATCTATTGCTTCCGGCCGCCGTGCTGAACCGGCAAGCTTACCTATTGCGGGCGCGTGTGTTGGACGAAGCGGGGCTTGTCATGATTCATGCCGAGGGGTTTCGCCGCGCCGTCGCCCAGGATCATGCGCTGTGTCTGGCGGTGCTCGCATGTCAGGCGGCTCAGTTCCGGCGCCAGGTCCGGCATGCGAAGAATGTGCGGCAACGATCCGCCGAGGAACGGGTGGGGTGTTACCTGCTCGGCTTGGTAAACGCCGCGGCGCCAGACGGCGTGATCAGGCTTCCTTTGGAAAAGCGCCTCATCGCCTCCCATCTCGGCATGACACGCGAAACCTTTTCACGAACTCTCGCGGCGGTCGCTCGGCATGGTCTTCGTGTCGATGGGGATTTGGTCACCGTTATGGATCCTGAGGCCGCGGCTTCGCATTTCCGTCTCGACCCCTTGATCGATGGTCTGGAGGCGATCGAACCGCTGCCGCGGGAGGGGGTCTCTGCCCAATCAAGCAGCCGCGAACTACCCATTTCAAATCAATGAGGTACATGGATGTCGACCCCAGCGATCAGTCCCAGTGACCAAAGCCGAGCCTTGTGGTTGTCCACCTTCGCCTTCACGGTGTGTTTCGCCGTGTGGACGATTTTCGCGATCATCGGCATCCAGATTAAAAAGGATCTGGGGCTCACCGATACGCAATTCGGTCTGTTGGTCGGCACGCCGATTCTGACGGGGTCGCTGATTCGGCTCATTCTCGGCATCTGGTCCGACCAATATGGCGGTCGGGTTGTTTTCGTCCTTACCATGCTGTCCGCGGCTGTCATGACGGGATTGATGACCTACGCGTACGATTATCCGACATTCCTGCTTGCGGCTTTGGGGGTCGGGATATCGGGCGGGTCATTCTCGGTCGGCGTCGCGTATGTCGCGAAATGGTATCCAAAAGAAAAGCAGGGCACGGCTCTTGGCATTTTCGGCGCGGGCAACGTTGGCGCGGCGGTCACCAAGTTCGCGGCGCCCGCCATCATGGTTTCGCATGGTTGGCAATCGGTGGCACTGATCTGGGCCGCCGTGCTGGCGCTGACGGGCGTGGTGTTCTTTCTGCTCACGAAGGACGATCCCGACCTGGCGCGCAGGCGGGCCGCGGGACAGAAGGCGGAATCCATTGCGGCGATGATGGAGCCGTTGAAGAACATCCAGGTCTGGCGCTTCTCCCTGTATTATTTCTTTGTATTCGGCGGGTTCGTCGCGCTGGCATTGTGGCTGCCTCGGTATCTGATGGGGGTGTATCACCTCGACATCGCGACCGCTGGGATGATCGGTGCGGCCTATTCCATTCCAGCTTCGGTCTTCCGTGCTTATGGCGGGCATTTGTCCGATAAATTCGGCGCGCGGCGGATCATGTACTGGACGTTCATGGTCGCCACGGTTTGCACCTTCATTCTGTCGTATCCGCCAACCCAGTATGTGATGGAAGGTATACGTGGCCCGGTCGCGTTCTCCACCAGCATGGGCGTAGTCGGGTTCATGGTTGTCGCTTTCGTCCTGGGCTTCTTCATGAGCCTCGGGAAGGCGGCGGTTTATAAACACATTCCGGTTTACTACCCCGACCGGGTGGGCGCCGTCGGTGGCGTTGTCGGCCTGGTCGGCGGTCTGGGAGGTTTCGTTCTTCCGATCGCTTTTGGCGCGCTGAACGATTTGACTGGCATTTGGCAGAGCTGTTTCTGGTTGCTGTTCCTGATCGTTTCCGTTGCGTTGGTGTGGATGCACTTGGCGATCAGGCAGATGGAACGTACTGCGCAGGAAGAAGGCATCTCCTCGCGGTCATTGCCGGAGCTACCCGAAATGCAGCCGCTGCACGGGGCTGCGCAACAGGGCGCATTGGCGGCCACCGGAGCGATCCAGGACTGGCGGCCGGAGGATAAAACGTTCTGGGATAGCACTGGACGAGCGATAGCGCGAAGGAATCTGTGGATTTCGGTGCCCTGTCTGTTGCTGTCCTTCGCGGTTTGGATGGTCTGGTCAGTCGTGGTCGCGAAGCTTCCTTCTGTCGGCTTCGCGTTCACGAATGAGCAGTTGTTCTGGCTGGCTGCGATGCCCGGCCTGTCGGGCGCAACTTTGCGGGTGTTTTACTCCTTCATGCCCGCGATTTTCGGGGGGCGGTTTTGGACAACGGTGACCACCTGGTCGCTGGCAATCCCGGCCGTAGGCATGGGGTTTGCCGTGCAGAACCCAGAAACGCCCTACTGGATCTTCCTGGCTCTTTCGTTACTTTGTGGGCTCGGCGGCGGGAACTTCGCGTCGTCGATGGCCAACATCTCGTTCTTCTTTCCGAAGGCTGAGAAGGGCAGTGCGCTGGCAATCAACGCGGGACTTGGCAACCTTGGCGTGAGCGTCGTGCAGTTCGTCGTGCCGCTGGCGATCACTGCGGGCGTGTTCGGTGCTCTGGGCGGCGCACCGCAAACTGGGGTAACGGCCGGGGTCACGACCACCCTGTGGCTGCAGAACGCCGGCTTCGTGTTCGTGCCGTTCATCATCGTCAGCGCCTTCGCGGCCTGGTTCGGGATGAATGACATTGCGACAATGAAAGCGTCATTCGCCGATCAGTCGGTCATTTTTCGTCGGATGCATAACTGGATCATGTGCTGGCTTTATACCGGCACGTTCGGTTCGTTCATCGGCTTCTCGGCAGCGTTCCCCTTGCTGTCAAAAATTCTGTTCCCTGACGTGAACGCGCTGCAATACGCTTTCCTCGGGCCGTTGGTTGGCGCGCTGGCAAGGGCGGCGGCAGGCAAGCCTTGCGATCGATGGGGTGGGGGGCGGATCACTGTCTGGGTCTTCGTCGCCATGAGCCTCGGCACGATCGGTGTCCTCTATGCGATCGGGATGAAGGGCGATCCCACAGCGTTCCCGGTCTTCTTCACCAGCTTCCTGTTCCTGTTCGCTGCGACAGGTGTCGGCAACGCGTCCACGTTCCAGATGATCCCGGCGATCATGCGGAGGGAAGTGGCACGCCTTGAACCCGAAATGAGCGCAGCCGATTTAGTCCGACAGTCCGATAAAGAATCCGCTGCCATTATCGGTTTCACGTCGGCGGTCGCGGCCTATGGCGCGTTTTTCATTCCGAAAAGTTTCGGAACATCGATCGCCATGACCGGCGGAGCGGCCTTCGCACTCTACGGCTTCCTCGGCTTCTATGTCAGCTGCATCGGACTAACCTGGTGGTTTTACACTCGGCGCGGCGGGTTGCTGTTCGACATCGAACATGGCGGCCCGACGGGAGGATCTCCCGTGACCGCGACGGGTAAGTGAGACGAACCGTCCTACCTCATCCTGACCTGGGCCTTAGTGCTCCGCCTGACAGGGTTGGATCAGGAGGTCATCTGAATTGGCTGCCCTGGTCAGTGTTGAAAATCTCCGGCCGGCCGTGACGGGCCAGTGCGTCCTCCAACGCCTCAATGCAGAACCCCACGTCCATCGTGTTCGATATCCGCCAGGACAGCACCTTGCGCGTCCACCAGTCCATGACAGCGACGAGATACAGAAATCCGCGCCGCATCGGGATGTAGGTGATATCCGTGCACCAGACCTGGTTCGGCCGATCGATCGTCAGATCCCGCAGCAGATAGGGGTAGATCCGATGCTCCGGATGCGGGATCGTCTTACGTGGCCGTTGGTAGATAGGCACAAGGCCGATCACCGCCATCAGTCGTCGTATGCGCTTGCGGCCGACCCCGTGACCTTCACGGCGCAGATGCCGTGTCATTTGCCGTGATCCATACCCAGGGGGTCTCCATGAACTGTGCATCGATCAACTGCATCAATGCCAGGTTCAACGCGGTCTCGCCGGTAGGCTCATGATAAAGCCCGGATCGGTTGACCGACACCAGCTCACACTGGCGGATAGTCGAGAGCACGGGATGGTCCCGGTCAACCATCTGCCGTCTCCGGTCGAGGCTCATCGACCGGAGGCTTTCGCCAAAAAATCCCGTTCCACCAGAAGTTGGCCGATTTTGGCGTGCAATTTCTCCACCTCGCCTTCCCGAGCAACTTCCTTTTCCACCCCCTTGCCGTCGAAGATCGACGCCAGGCCCGCAATGGCCATGCGCTTCCAATCGTGGATCATCGTCTGGTGCACACCATGCTTGGTGGCCAGTTGCGAGGTCGTCAGTTCGCCGCGGATTGCCTCAAGAGCAACCTTCGCCTTGAAGTCCGCGCCATAACGCGTCCGTTTGCCCGCCATCGGGTCCGTCCTTTTTACGACGAACTAAGCTTATGCATCTGTCCGATTTTCGGGGGCCACCTCAGTTGCAGTACCGACCGAGGGAGAGATTTCGAGCCGAAAATCCAAAGCGGTTAATGTCCCTCAAGCCATTGATAGACTTCATATTTACCTGTGAACGGCAGGTTAATGTGGAAAGAGACGGAGACCGGAAACGTCGGATTTTGGCGGCTCTGGCCAGTCTCCGAGGTAAACCAGAAACCTGCAAACCCCTTCGAAATCAAGGGAAGTTCGGCCAATCGCTTGGCCCCTTTGGCGGTTCGCAGTGGGGTATTGGCGGAGGGAGAGCGACTGGGCTCGAACTCTCTCCGTTTTTGGTACGTTAACTAGTCGCACCGAAATGGCCGGATAGAACCGTAATAACAATCAGATACGGTCGCAGCGATTTAGGCTGACCGCAGTCACGTCATGGACGGATACCCCCAGCAGCGCATTATAGATCAATTGGATCAGGCGGCGCCGCGGGCGTATGGTCATCCGCGACCCCCTCCATGGGCGATCACGGCGGAGACGTCCTTTTTCAATTGCGCAAAGTTCACCGGCTTGGCCATGAACTTGCCTGCCCCGCACTGCAGGGCTGTCGCCACCGTTTTCTCGTCGCCATAGGCCGAGATCATGAAAACCGGACAGATCACGAGCTAGCCACACGTGTTACCCTGGGGTGGCGGTCCTTGGACGGGGACGGAAGGCTAGTCTTGGCACCATCGGGGTAACATTCGCCGCCGCAGCTCGCGCGCTACCCATATCCGACGCACCCCCTCCCACGGTGTCGATTGCGCGCGAGACATGGGCGCAATCAGCATGCGGATTCCTCGTCAACGGACAAAACTCTCGCGGGGTTGCGGTCTCAATGCGATAGAGGCAGCGCGTCGCGTCCGAGGTACCGAACGGCGAGCAAGGTTATGTCGTCGCTTTGCTGGGCTTCTCCGACAAACAGGCGCAAATCCTCAAGCAAACGTCGCACGATACTCTCCGACCCAGATTCCGCTTCGAGTGTGGCCAGGGCGTTCTCAATCGCATCCGCGCCGAAAAACTGATCGCGCGCATCCATCGCCTCCGTAACACCGTCAGTGTGCAGCAAGAGGGTATCTCCAATATGGAGTTGCAATGTTCCGCTGCAATAGCGCAGGTCCGGGAGAAAGCCCAAAGCGATGCCGCCAACCTTATCCACCCGTCGCATCGCGCCGGACGCGCTCCGCACGAACGGAGGATCGTGCCCGGCATCAGCGTATTCGATCTGTCCCGTTCGCAGATCGAGAACGCCCGCGAAGGCCGTGATGAACATTTGAGACGGATTGTTTTCGAACAACGCGCGATTGACCAGTTCCATGGTATGCGCGATCGATCCCTGCGATGCCATCGCGGAAATCCTGAAGGCGGTGCATGCCATGGCCATCACCAGCGCCGCGGGAATGCCCTTGCCAGACACGTCACCGATGACAAAGCAGATTCTGTCCTTGTCCAGCGCGAAGAAGTCGTAAAGATCGCCGCCGACTTCCAGTGCCGGGATCATTGTTGCGAACATATCGACCCTGGTCGCGTCAGAAAAATCGGAGAAATTCTTGGGCACGAGGCCCATCTGAATATCCTGAGCAAGATCCAGAGATTTCTGCACTATCTGCGACCGCAAATACGCCTCGACCATTTCGGCACGCTGGAGGGAAATACAAAGGATCCCGCAAATGATCTCCAGAAATGCCTCATCCTCCGCGGTAAATACGCCGCCATCGTTCTTGTTCAGCACCTGGACCACGCCGATCAGTCGATCATCGTCAGCGATAATCGGCGCCGTCAGCATCGCCCGCGTACGAAAACCTGTGGTCTTGTCGATGGCGGGATTGAAGCGGTCGTCCTGGTACGCATCGGCGATGTTGAGTGTCTGCCTACCCTTAGCGGCCGCTCCTGCTATCCCTACCCCGATGGGAACCCGGATTTCACGTACGCCGACCCCCTCGGCGACCCGCGTCACGAGGTGACCAGGTTCGTCGGGACACACCAGGAACAGCGTGCTGCGTTCAGCCGCGAGCGCCGCGGTGACTTCCGCAACGATCGCTTCCAGCATCGGCGCCAGTTCGATCTGCTTGCCAAGCGACCGGGAAATTCTGAGCAGAATCACTAGTTGGGTCCGCGCGGCATCGCGGTCCGCGAGAGACGCCGCGAGGTCACGTCTGATCGAGGCGTTAGCTTCCCTCAGCCCTGCCATCGTCGCGATGGGTGTCTCGACCATCATTCGCCTCCGTCGCCGTTCAGTACCCGCCGCGAGAGGGTAACCATGAACCCGAAGGTTTCGCCACCCCCGCGAATAACCGGCCGCGGCAATTGTGCGATAATTCGGTCGATGGCTAAATGGCGCCTTAAACGTTGGATGTTCGGCCATCTCGAGCACTGTGGGGGAGCGCAGCACGATGGATCAAGACCTCGAGAACGACGGCGGTCGAAATCTGCCAACCCCGGACGCAGAACTGTCATCATTACTCAGGCTGCGTGAACGAAGCCCGCTCTTCGAGGGTATGACGGATGCCCAGATGGTCGCGCTCCGTTCGATCAGCAAGGAACGCCGATATCAGCCCGACGAACCGATCATCCGAGAGGGAGGCCAGACCCCCTTTGTCTATGTTCTGATCGATGGCGTCGCGAAGGTCACCAAGACGACCTTGCTGGGTGACGCCGAGATGCAAATGGCCGAACTCGGCTCCGGAGATGTGCTCGGTGAGTTGCAACTCGTGGATCCGCAACCGAGTTCCGCGTCTGTCATTGCTGTAACCGTGGTAATTGCTTTGGAAATGAGCCTCGACGCTCTCGCCAGTTCGCCGGTACTTCCCGATTTGCAGCCCATACTCCTCCGGAACGTTGGTCGCATTCTTGCCCTGCGCTTACGCGTGACAACCGGCAGTGGTGCCGACGCGATGCAACGGGAACTTGATGAAAATCGGGCGCGCGTGCACGCCGGGCGGTTCATCGTGTCGATGTTTGCTATGCTGGCCATCTACGATCTGGCGATCGCGGCATTGGTCCTCTTGCCAGGCTGGGCGCGCCCGCCAACCTCGCTCGTGTCGTTTGCCTTAGCAATTTGGACAGCCGTTCCGATCGTCCTTGCCGTACGACATACCCCATTCTCGCTCGAGTCCTATGGATTGACTGTACGACGCACCGGCCATGTGATCTGGCAGGCGCTGATATGGAGCATCCCACTTCTGCTTGTGGTGATTGTCGTCAAGTTGGCATGGATACGTTGGGCACCCTGGATGGCGGACAAGCCGCTGTTTGATCCGGGCGATGTCTTCGGACACCGTGCGTTCGATCCGACATTCTATCTGATCGCGATAGGCCTGTACATGATCCATGCCCCGCTACAGGAATTGGTCGCCCGCGCGGGACTCCAAGGTACACTGCAAAACTTCATTCCGGTACCGGTGGGACGGGTCAATTGGAAAGCGATCGTCATTTCCAACCTGATGTTTGCCGCGGCCCACTCTTTTCTCGGCTTCGCATTCTGTGTGGCCGCTTTTCTGCCTGGCTTGTACTGGGGGTGGATGTTTGCCAAACAGCGCTCCCTCATCGGCGTCGCGGTGTCCCATGCAACGGTCGGCATCTTTACGCTTTTCGTGGTCGGGGTCACATCGATCATCGGCGGTGAGTAGTCGATGCGGGAACTCTCCGACCATCCCTCTCGCGGAGCGACATCGGATCAGCCAGAGGAGGCCACCATCCGCGCTCGGGTCGGACAGGTCAGGCACCTCAATCCAATGACATAGACACGCCCGTCTGCCCCGCCAGCAGTCGTTTCAGGTGAAAGCCGACCAGCCCATCGCTGCTGTCCTGTCCCAACAACGCAGCGAATGCCGGCAACGCCGCCGGGTCGCAAGCCGCCGCCTTGGCAAAGGCATCACAGTAGGCGGCTGTCAGAGGGTGAGCATACCGGTCCTGGGTCATCGGTTCGTACACCAGCAGTTCTTCTGAACGACCCCGCAACAGGATGTTTCCAATCGGTCTGCCTCGGAACGCCGGAATGCGCTCCACAACACTCCACAACACTGCCGCTAACGCAAACGCGCGTGCCCAATTTCTTGTTCGCGGCTTCCAGCCTAGCGGCAATATTGATCGTGTCGCCATAGGCGGTGTAGTCGAAATATCGCCCGCCACCGAAGCTGCCGACCAGAGCGGAGCCCGTGTTGACCCCGATACGGGTTTCCCCGAACGCGATCCCCTTTTCGAGCCAACGAGCGCGGAACGCCTCGGCATAGGCATCCAGGTCCATGGCACAGGCAACGGCTCGTTCGGCGTGGTCAGTCTGTTCGGCTGGTGCACCAAAAAGAACGTTCAGCCCATCGCCGATGATCTTTACCAGGGTGCCACCATGGTCGAAAACGATCTCGGTCATCCCCGTCAGATATTCGTTCAGCAATGGCCCGATCAGGCTCGGTTCCAGGCCCTCGGCCAAGGTTGTGAAACCGGCGATATCCGTGAACATCGACGTGATGACCCGACGTTCAGCGCCCAGTTGCATGCCCGCGAGGCTGTCCGCCAGACTGGGAGAGAAATAGCGCGACAACTGCGCTCGCGCCCGTTCCGCCTCCTGCTGGCGGCGCTGGAACCCGCGGTTGATCTCCACACTGCGCAGCGTTTTCGCGATCGTCGCTTCCAGATCGGCAAAATCGATCGGTTTCATCACGAAATCGAAGGCACCGCGGTTCATCGCGGTCCGAACGTTGGAAATGTCGCCATACGCGGAGACGATGATGGTCGCAGGGTGATGCTCCCTCTCCTGGATATTCCCCAGCAGCGTCAGGCCATCCATGCGGGGCATGTTGATGTCGCTGATCACCATGTCGATGCCGGGATCCTGGTCCAGTGCCGCCAGCGCCTCCACGCCGTTACTGGCGAAGGCAAAGCTGAACAATCTGTCGCGGACCTGCCGGCGGAAACGCTGGGTGATCAGCACCTCGAGGTCCGGTTCGTCGTCAACGACTAGGATCCGCGCGGTCATCCGCCGCCCCCGCCATGTCCGATCACCACGGAGACGTCCCGCTTCAGCTGCGCGAAGTCCACCGGCTTAGCCATGAACTTGTTCGCGCCGCATTTCAGGGCTGTCGCCACCGTTTCCTTGTCGCCATAGGCCGAGATCATGAACACCGGAAGGTCGGGCCGACGCTCTTTCACGATCGGCAGCAGTTGCAGCCCGCTCATGCCGGGCATGTTGATGTCGGAGACCAGCAGGATGATCTCCCCGCCAATCCGACCATCCAGCTTCTCCAGCGCCTCTTTGGCGGACAGCGCGAATTCGAGTGCATAAAGCCCCTGGCGAGTCTCTCGCCTGAACTGCTGCCGGAACAGGGTTTCCACATCCGGCTCGTCGTCGACGACCAGAACTGTGACGGTCATGATGTGGCTTCCTTATTCACGACGATCGGTCGCGCGGGGTGATATGGGTTGCGGTGTAGGCGTGCCGACGAAGCCCGGCGGGCCTGCTATCGTCATGATCCGTTTCCTCTACCGGATGCGATGATCGCCGCCATCTCCTGCTTCAATCGCGGGAAATCCACGGGCTTACCCAGGAACAGGCTGGCACCCAGGGACAGCGCCCGCGCCACGCTGGCGGGCTCGTCATGGGCCGAGACCATGATAACCGGCAAATCTGGCCGTGCCGCCCTGGCACGCGTCAGCAATTCGATCCCGCTCATGCCCGGCAGGGAGATGTCTGCGATCATGAGCGCGATCTCCCTATTGGTGTCTTGTGCGAGCCTGGTCAGTGCCGCGGCGCCGGACGAAGCAAAATCGAGCACATAAAGACCCTGGCGAGTCTCACGCCGGAATTGCTGTTGGAATAGCGCCGGCGCGTCCGGTTCGTCGTCGGCGATCAGGATCGTGCTCGTCATGGCGTCATTCCGTCGCTCGCGGCCATCGCGCGCGGCAAGCTGATCACGAAATCGGTGAATTCACCAACCTGACTATCAACCGTGAATTGCCCGCCATGCTGCTTGACCACGATGTCGAAGCTGAGCGACAGGCCGAGACCGGTGCCCTGGCCCGCGGGCTTGGTCGTGAAGAACGGCTCGAAGATCTTCTCGCGCGCTTCCTCCGGGATGCCGGTGCCATTGTCGCGCACTCGGATTTCCACCTGATCACCCAGATTACGTGTGCTCACGCGCAGCGTCGGCTCGAACCCGCTGTCTGCGATCTGCCCGGCCCGCTTGTGCGCGGCGTAGAAGCCGTTGTTGATCACGTTCACCATCACGCGGGTGAATTCCTGCGGAAACAAATCGACCATGCCCACGGTCGGGTCGAAATCCCGTTCCATGGTGATGTTGAACCCTGGCGTTTCCGCCCGAGCGCCGTGATAGGCGAGGTTCAAAGCATCCTCGACAGTCACGTTCAGATCGACCTCCCGGTGTTCGGTGGGACCGGTGCGGGAGTGCAGCAGCATGCTCTTCACGATGTTGTCGGCACGCCGTCCGTGATGGGCGATCTTCTCCAAGTTGGTCTTCAGGGTGGCGGTGATGTCGTCGATCTCAGCCCGCAGATCGTCGGCGAGGGTCAGCTTCTGCGGCGCCACCGCCTCGTTCAGTTCGTTCAACAGATCGACCGACAGGTCGGAGAAGTTGTTCACAAAATTCAATGGGTTCTTGATCTCATGGGCGATGCCGGCGGTGAGTTGTCCGAGTGATGCCATCTTCTCGGTTTGCACCAGCCGATCCTGAGTGCGGCGTAGGTCGGTCAGGGCCGTCTCGGCAGCGATGCGTGCGCGACGCGCTTCCTCTCCGCGTGCCGCCAGTTCCTGGAACAGTCGTGCATTCTCGATCGCCAAAACCGACTGGCCGGCGAAGGTTTGCAGCAAGGTGACGGTGCTGGACGGGAAATCACCGACGGTGCGGCGGCGGATTACCAGGCCACCGACGACCTTGTCTTCGCGCAATAGGGGCACCGCGAGCACGGCGTGAATGCCGGCCAGCACGGCTTTGGCGCTGTCCGGCAAGGTCGGATCCTGTTGCACGTCCGAGACATGCACAGGCCCCAGTGCCACTGCCGCTCTGCCCAGATGGGTCTCGCCCATGCGGATACGGGATTCACGTAATGCGGCGACCCGGTCCTCCGGCATGCCGTAGGTCGACTTGAGGATGAACGCGTCCTCGGCGTCGTCGAATTCGTAGATCGTGCCTTCATCCGCTTCCGATAGCCGTACCGCCCGGCTGATGATGGTGGACAGCACGGTTTCCAGATCGAGCGAGGAGTTCACGGCGCGGAGAACTTCCTCCAGCGCCTGGAGTTCGGCGACCGAGCGGGTGAGCTCGGCTGTGCGTTCGCGGAGGGCGCGGAAGTTGGCGACCGAGGTTGTGGCGATCACCGCCTGTTCGGCGAAGGTTTGCAGCAGCTCCATTTCCGTTTCCGAAAACAGTCCGACTCTGCTACGGGCGATCACCATCGCCCCGATCACCGCGTCCCCACGGCGGAGCGGGACCGACGCGTGAGCGCGTATGCCCAACACCCCGGTTATCGACAGCAGGTTTGCGGCATACCGTTGGTCTGCGATGTTGTCTGGCATCTGGGACGGATCGCCGGCGAGAACCGCCCGTCCCAACAGCGTGTCCTCCCCAACAGGACGGGGGAACGTAGCCTCATAGGCGGTGGCCATGTCCGGGGGGAAGCCGGAATGCGCGAGCATGTTCAACATGCCATCGGTGGTCAGGGCCAGCGATGCCAGGCTCGCTCCGCAGAACGCCCGTGCCCGATCCACGATCAACTGGTACACCGGCTGCGCGTCCCCGGGGGAGGCCGATATGACCTTCAGCACGTCGATGGTCGCCGATTGCTGCTCGATCCGTTCCCCGAACTCGCTGTTGCGTTGCGCCAGCGCCGCCGTGCGTTCCTGCAGAGCACGATAAGTTTCGGCGCTACCAATAGCGATCACGGCCTGTTCGGCGAATGTCTTCAGCAGTTCAACCTGGGAGTCGGAGAACCCTCCGACTTCGTAGCGAGCCAGTGACATCAGGCCGATCACCTGGCCGTCCCGAAGCAGTGGAACCGCGATGGCCGAGCGGAGCCCCGCGCGGACGCCCGCCGCTGAAATTCCCCTGTCCATGGCGGCATCACGAATATGGATGGTTCGCCCCTCACGAATGGCGGTCGCGAAGGCGAGGTCGGGGTCCTGGTCCGCCGGCATCGGGAACGAGGCCTTGTATGCCGCCACCACGTCTGGCGACGCATCCGCAAAAATCGCCCCCCTGCAGTGCACCAACGTGCCGTCGAATTCGAAAAGCCCCACATGCGCGCCACCGCACAGGGTCCGAGCCTGGTCGGCGATCAGGTCGAAGACCGGCTGGGGATCACCAGGCGACGCTGACATGATTTTCAAAACATCGATCGTCGCGGCCTGATGGTCGATCCGTTCGGCGAACGCGTCGTTTCGCTGGGCCAGTTCAGACGTACGTTCCCGCAATTCGTCCAACAGCCGAGCGTTCTCCATCGCGATCACCGCCTGGGCGGCGAAGTTTTCGAGGAGGGTGATTTCCTTTTCGGAGAACGGCTTCACCTCGGTGCGAACCGCGCTGATCATGCCGAGGATGGTGTCGTCCTTGCGCAACGGAATCATGAGATATGTGCGGGCGCCGGACAGTTCGATGAACCGGCGCGCGAACGGACTGTTTCTCATCGTTTCGTCCGCGCCCATGTCCGGGAGGTGGACAATACGCCTGCCTCGGGTCAACCCTTCCAGTGTTTCCTGAAAAACTGGACGCGGCTGGCGCGCATGTTCCTCCGTCTCCCGAGAATAACCGCGCGTCGCCACCGCCTGATGCATCCCGTCGTCATCCACAACCAGCAGCGCGCCCATGGTCACGCCGCACAGGGCGTGGGCCTTTTCCAGGATGACATCGAACACGGGCGCCAGATCACCGGAGGAGCGGTTGATCACCTCCAGCACCTCGGCGGTCGCGGTTTGTTGCTCCAGCGCTTCCTGTTGCTCGGTCAGCAGCCGCGTGTTCTCGATCGCGATCACCGCCTGATCGGCGAAAGTGCGAACGAGTTCGATCTGCCGTTCCGTGAACGGTTCCACCCGGCGGCGGGCGAGCATGATCGAGCCGATCACCTCGCCATCGCGCATCAACGGAACACCCAGCGATGTTCGTTGCCCGCCCAGGCGGAGCAGGGTCTCAGGATATCCGGGAACCGCGGCGGCATCCTCGATATGCACCGTCCGGCCTTCGATCGCGGCTCGTTGCGCGACGGTCCGCGCCGCCGCGTCCAGGGGATAGGCACCGCGCGCCCGTTGATGGGCTTCGTATTCGGGTGGCAAGCCATGGGCCGCCACGACTTGCAGGAACTTGCCGTCAGTCTGGCCCATGCTGGCCATGTCCGCCTCGCACAGGCGCGCCATCGTCTCGACCACAAAATCCAGCACAGGCTGCAGATCGAACGTCGAGCGGCTGATCACCTTCAGCACCTCGGATGTCGCGGTCTGCTGGTCCAGCGACTCCCGCAAATCGGCCGAGCGGGCCTGCAACGCCCGATACGTTT